>JGI24723J26617_10003233_pt1 | contig 12010 bp, 14 predicted proteins | sample Cruoilmetagenom6_FD_26617 | JGI IMG/M metagenome (IMG submission 26617) | reverse complement strand
GAATCTTCGGCCTCAAAGGGTGTGACCCTCCATCTCAATTCGGTATCAACCGAAATTGATAACCTCTTACCTGATCGCCACCTATCAAAATGGGGGCGAACGTCTATCCAAATGATGTAGATGAGAGTGGCAATAGAAAGCGCCCAGAGCGCTGTATTCTGTTCAACCATTGCGAACACCCGACGCCAACCGGAAATGGTTTCTTGGGCGGATTGAATGTCGCTGGTCACGTAAAAAATGCCGTTCAATGTGCCAAATAATACAAAGCTCCGCCAAAAGTTCTTTAGAAACCACACCAATAACGGATAGTGCGCGCAGCGCTGCCATATTGTGGAGTCCTAATCACAGCCACACCGTTTGGTGTGCTTGATACATAAGGCCGGTCAAAGTACCAATTTGCTTCGCTTGCACCAATGTCCGCGCTCGGTCTTAGGTTTTAAGTGAATGGACGCCCCACCGGTGCCTCTGTTAGAGTTTGCGAATGCACAAATCGGTCCGCCACCATACTACCCTGAAAGGAGTTGATGCGATCTCAATCAGATCGGATCGTACCTTCCCACGCCATACCCATGGTGAATTTGGGTTCGGCTACCTTTTGGAGGGCGGGCAAGACAGTTGGAGCGGCCGTGGATTGGTCGAAGCGAATGCAGGAGAGACCATCACAGTAAATCCTGCCGAATTGCATGATGGAATTGGCCGTCATGGTCAGCCCCGTCACTGGCGGATGTTGTATTTGTCTTCTGGCGCGGTCGAGCTACTGACCGACACACCAGTCGAATACGCGGAGTTTTCACTACCTGTCAATCAGTCGAAACAGGCGACGCGCCTGGTCATCGACGCAATTATAGCAGCAACCTTCGACAACCCCGAACCGGAACTGGTGGAGCAGTTGGTTATGTTGGCGCTCGATGCGCTGCTGGGACCGCCGGTCAAAAGCTGCCAACCTTCTACCCTGCGGCGGTCATCCGATGTGCAGTCAGTGCTGGATATGATCCAGCAAAACTGGTCTGCACCGCTTTCGCTAGCTGATTTTTCGCACGAGACAGGTGCAAGCAGGTTTCAAATTCTTCGCCGGTTCTCAAAAGAACTGGGCGCAACGCCACATGCCTACTTAACGCAGCATCGCGTCAAACGTGCCAAGGCGATGATCCTGGCTGGATCATCTTTGGCAGACACCGCCTATGCTTGCGGTTTTTCGGATCAAAGCCATCTGACGCGCGCCTTCTCGCGCCAGATTGGCGTGACACCGGGGTGCTTTTCGCGCGCAGCCATTTCCTAAACTGCAATATCGTTCAAGCTCATTTCATTGCAGTCTCCTATGGTGCTAAAAAACCAAAGGTGACGAATGCGATTTCTCTACTCTCGATATATGCAGCAAACATTTCCCGGACGGAAGACAGGCATTCTTGAGCTGGACGGTATCCGCCCTGATGCGGATGTCGCAGCGACAGCTGCCGCGTTGACCGGGCGAGCGGTTCAGCGCTTTGCGGCGGACACGGAAGGCACATTCCCTGAGATCCAAGCATGGCGGCGCGCCTATTCGACGATGGGCCTCAAGCCTACACAATATCGCTGCGCGTCAGAAGCTCTGCTTCGAAGGTTGCGAAAAGATGGAAGTCTCCCGAAGCTGCATCCTCTCATTGACCTGTGCAACGCGGCATCGGTCGCCTACGCCATTCCGGTTGCAGTGTTTGATCGTGACCATGTGGCTGGCGATCTCAGTGTTAACCAGGCCAAGGGCGACGAGCGCTATCTTGCCTTTTCCGGGGAGACCGAGACGCCCGATCCGGATGAGATCATCTTCGCCGATGAAAACGGCAACGCCCATGCGCGCAGGTGGGCAAACCGTCAGAGTGCCAAATCGGCTGTCTCTGCTGGAACGACACGGGCACTGATCGTCACCGAAGCGCTTCATGAAATCGGTGCGGAAGACATTCGCAAATTGACCGAAGAGCTTGCCAAGGTGATAGCCAAGGAATTTGGAGTAGACCCCAAGACAGACCTGCTCTTGTCGCCGGATGCTGTTTACCAGTCAGCGAACGGCAAAGGCGGTGATCATGTGGGTTGAATTTCTCATCACATCGTTGATTGTGGTCATCGCTCCTGGGACGGGTGTGATCTACACGATTGGAGTGGGCCTTGCCCGAGGGGCAACAGCCAGTATTGCCGCGGCTGCGGGATGCACCTGTGGAATTATTCCCCATATGGCCGCAGCTATCGCTGGATTGGCTGCCCTGCTTCATACGAGCGCCGTGCTATTCCAGGCCGTGAAATGGGCTGGCATCCTTTATCTGCTGTATCTCGCTTGGTCGATCCTGAAAGATGATGGTCCGATTCAGTTCAAGGCCGAAGCTGACGCAAGTTCGTTGCACAAAATCGGCTTGACGGGATTCCTGATCAACATCTTGAATCCAAAGCTGTCGATCTTTTTTCTGGCTTTTCTCCCGCAGTTTGTGCCTGTCGAGGTGGCTTCGCCACTAGCACGCATGCTCCTTCTCAGCGGGATATTCATGGCGATGACCTTCGGTGTCTTTGTTTGCTACGGTGCGTTTTCTGCGCGCATACGAGGTACCATTCAAAGCAAGCCCTCAGTTATCACCTGGATGAAACGTGGGTTCTCGGCGGCGTTCTTGATGCTTGGTGCAAGACTGGCTTTTGAAAGCGCTTAGTTGAAATGTTGGGTTGATCCATTGCAATCGGATTGTCGAGAGGCGGCGATGAATAGCCGCCGTTCATGCACGCAGCAGCAATCGGAAGAATGGGCTCTTTCCGGTCAGTTTCCGCTCTGCAGCATTCCTGCCTCTAGGGCAGACCCTGACCGTCACTTCCTTCCCAAACCGGTGATTTGTTACGTGGAACGGCGCTGCGTTGCAGCTTCCCCAAAGTCGCCGCTCATAACGCGGTTGGACCTGTCGCGCTTTCGTTCCGCCCTGGTTGCTCATTTAGGCGGCTTCCGTTCGAAAGCCAATGGACTTTTCCAGCCTAACGCCGAGTGTTTCCGGCGCGGGTTATAAAAGCCATTGATGTATTCGAAAATGGCGATTTCAGCGGCCCTGCGTGTCGGCTATGAATGCCGCCAGATCAGCTCCGCCTTGATGGCCTTGAAGAAAGTTTCCATCGCGCCGTTGTCGTAGCAATTTCCGTTTCCACTCATCGACACATTGAAGCCGTACAGGCGCAGGATTGTCTGATAATCGCGATAGCAATTTTGGCTGCCACGATCCGTATGATGCCCTCTCGGTGATTACCTGCAATCACCTGCCGGCAATGGGATGGCTGGCACCAAGCCCCAGTTCCTTCAGCTCTCCGGTCATTCTTGGCCTGCCATAGCTCCCCAGTGAAAGGCGGAACTGTTCCCTGAGGTGTTGGCAACGTCGCGCATTAGAACCCACATTCTACCAATGCGTCCGACCACATGCCGCGGTTTTTGTCTTTTTGAAAGGGAAACGCGGTGAAAAAATGATCTAAAGACGCATCGCTACGACGGGAACGAACATTGTCGACCCAATATTTCACCATCTGGTTGTCACCATTCATTTGATGGGTTGCAGCGGCAATCACCCCGATCAGAAAATGTGCCCCCGGCGCACGCGCGCCCTTATCGGCCCAGATTGCACCATTTTCATAGTCCCCGTCCAATACGAATGCCATTCCACGGACTGATTGCATCGCATATAAAAATGGATCAACAGGGCTAAGATCAATAGATTTAGCAACCTTGCTCAGGGCTTCTTTTCCCCGTCCTCCCATAATATCGGTCCAGGAACGGGCATAATACCCTTGCGCAAAATTTGGGCTAAGATCTATCGCACGGTCAAGCCAGTTCAGCGCACCATCCGGTTCGCCTTCCAACCAGAAAGACCGCCCGAATGTGAAATTTCCGAATGGGTCCAACGGATCAAGTTCCAGGCTTTTCTCTGCGAATTTTCGGGCTTCTTTTTTGTCTAGCTCAACATCGTTTGAGTTTTTCAGAAACGCTTTTTGGAAACTTGTGAATGATCGCGCGGCGTATGCCCGGGAAAAATGAGGATCAAGTTCTGTTGCCCGCTGAAAATGCCCGGCAGCAATATCATTATCAGTTTTGTTGAAACGATACATGTATTGAAGGCCCAGATGGTAAACACCCCATGCATCAAGGCTTTCAGGGGCCATTAACCGCGCCTTACCGGCTTCGTGCAACGGGATGCGCAGTTCCATCGCAGCTATGGTATTATCGACGATTTGCGCTCTTATTTCGTGTATACTGTCAATTTTGGATTGGAATCTTTCACACCAGACAACCGCCTGAGTTTTCGCATCTGAAAGTTCGACCGAAATTGTCAGAGACGGGCCGAAAATTTCCACAATTCCAGACAAACAGTAGGTCGCACCCAGTAGTGACCGGACATCTGACAAATCAGTTTCCGGGCCGCGAAATCGAAATGTTGACCCCCGGGCGACGACCGTTAGCCACCGAAGACGCGAAAGCGAAGATATTAATTCAACCGGAATTGCATCTGCGATCGCCCCGTATTTTTCGGAAAACCCAACCAGCTTAAATGGTAGGATGGCGATCGACGGTTTAGTTCCCTGTTCCGGTCGTTCAGTGTCTTGTTGTAGTTGGTTTAGCGGGTTGGCAGATATTTGGTCAGAAATCAGTTTTACAGGGGCGATAAACCGAAACCCCCTGCCACGTATTGTTTTGACAAACAGCTGCCTATCACCATCGTCCCCTAACGCGCGGCGCACACCCTTGATCCCGGTGGAAACCACAGAATCTGAAACGGCACGACCGTCCCAGATCTTTTCGACGATTTCGTCTTTTGTAACCATTCGGTCATGGTTATCCGCCAGCAAACAAAGCAATGAATACGCTTTGGGTTCAATGGCCACATCGATATCTTCACACCGCAACTCGGCGCGTTGTGTATCAAGTTCAAAACTACCAAAAACATATCTCACACCGCAAAATTACTTAATTTTCTGCAAAAAATCCAAGATATTTTCATCCGCCAGGGATAAGGACCAATCTAGGCATCAACCGGAACCCCTGATGCGGTTGGATTTAGCCGGGTGGAATTACCAAAAACGGGTTAAATTCAACCAAAGCGTTCAACCCATTCTGATTGGAAGGGGCATTTCGGGAAACATCAGACAAATTTCCTTGTTCGGGCGCCCTTGTTACCTGATGCATCGCACTCTACATCTGCCTCATGAAGCGCTGGATCCCATTTATAAAATCAGACCCACTTGTATCTGTTCTGCGGCTAAGCGGCACTATTGCTGCGGGTGGTCGTGGTGCAGCACTCAACGATACTATTCTGGCCCCGATGATTGAGCGAGCATTTCGGCGCGGAAAGCCTGCTGGCATTGCTTTGGTGATTAATTCCCCGGGCGGGTCCCCTGTTCAGTCGTCACTGATCGGTGCGCGTATTCGCCGTTTGGCAGATGAAAAAGATATCCCGATCTATGCATTCGTCGAAGATGTAGCCGCGTCGGGTGGGTACTGGCTGGCCTCAGCCGCTGATGAAATATGGGTTGATCCCAGTTCTGTTATCGGATCAATCGGGGTGATTTCTTCCAATTTCGGCTTTCATGAACTGATTGGAAAATACGGAATTGAACGGAGGGTTCATACCGCTGGCAAATCCAAAAGTATGATGGATTCGTTTCAACCGGAAAAACCCGCAGATGTGAAAAAGCTGAAATCGATACTTGAACAAATACACCAGACCTTCATTACCCAGATAAAAGATCGCCGCGGCGAAAAACTATCCAAGGAAAGGGATTTGTTCACCGGCGATATCTGGGTCGGGCAGCAAGGCGTTGATGTGGGTCTGGCCGATGGCATCGGCCACCTTGTTCCAAAGATGAAAGAAGTTTTCGGCGAAAAAGTTCGCCTGGTTCCTTACACCGTCAAACGCCCATTGTTGCAGAGGTTCGGCACCCAGATTGTCGGTGACGCAATTCATGGGATAGAGGAACGGGCCGAATTTTCCCGCTATGGGCTTTGAATGATTGTCAAGGCGGTTACATTTTTCCTGATCGGAATGCTGGTTCTGGCGATGTTCGGGAAATTACGGTTTCCCGGTCAGAAAAGATTGCAGGCTGCTAAATGCCCCCGGTGCGGGCGCTACAAGTTTGGCGAGAAAGACTGTGATTGCAGCGCAGGTAGTAAGTAACTGATGGATTTTCTGTTTGCGATCCTTGGGCTGACTATATTGGTGCTTGCGGGCGATGTATTGGTCCGTGGCGCGGTGAATGTCAGCCTGCGCCTAGGCGTGCCGGCGCTGATCGTTAGCCTGACGATTGTGGCAATCGGAACATCTGCACCAGAATTGTTGATTGCGATAAACGCGGTTCTGGAAGACGCGCCGGGGTTAGCAATTGGTAACGTTGTTGGGTCCAATACGGCGAATGTTTTGCTGGTGCTTGGGGTTCCAGCGATGCTGGCGGGACTGACAACATGTGATTGCGATACTCGTCAAAGCTATGTCCAGATGATTGCCGCAACTTTTTTGTTCATCGCGATGAGCCTGCTGCAACCGATCACATGGGTGCATGGTTCGGTTATGTTAGGCGTTTATGGGGCAATTATGCTTCAGGCCTTTTACAAGGCACGAGCGCACAGGCGCGCCGAGGCTGAGGCCTGCGTTGATCTGGAAGAAATCGAAGGCGTTGACCCCAATATGCCCTGGTGGCGCATCGGAATGTTTCTTTTGCTGGGCATTATCGGATTGCCATTGGGTGCCGAGTTGCTGGTTGACAGCGCAACAAGTATAGCGCGGTCCTATTCGGTTAGCGAAACGGCGATCGGCCTGACACTGGTTGCCGTTGGAACATCACTGCCAGAATTGGCAACAACGATCGCCGCTGCATTGCGCCGCCAGGCAGATGTGGCGATCGGCAACGTAATCGGTTCGAATATCGCTAACCTTTTGGCCATCGTCGGCATCGCTTCCTTTCTGGGTGAAATTCCGGTGTCGCAACAGATATTGAATTTTGATATTTGGGTTATGTTAGGGTCGTCTTTGCTGCTGATCCCGTTTGTCTTTGGAAAAATGAACATAACCCGTGGTTGGGGCGTCATCCTGACCGTACTCTACGCAACGTACGTCACCTATGTTCTGTTCTAGCGGAGGCATCTGCGATGAAAGCCAAAAGAGCACTTGTAACCGGCGCTGGAAAGCGACTCGGGCGGGCAATGGCACTTTGCCTGGCTGAACGCGGGTATGATGTGGCCGTACACTATGCCACTTCCAAAAAAGAAGCTGATAATGTCGTAGATAAGATCAGCGAACTGGGGTGCAACGCCGTCGCTTTGCAGGCGGATTTTCTGGATGAAGATCAAACGCAAGCACTTGTCCCGCGAGCTTCCGGGCTATTAGGTGGGCCGATTACCCTGCTTATCAATAACGCGTCGATTTTCGAATATGATAATATAAGTACCGCGACGCGTGTTTCCTGGGATCGGCATCTGAATTCCAATTTGCGGGCTCCTTTCGTGTTGACGCAATGCCTGGCGGCCACAGCACCAGATCCGATCCGTGACGCAAATGGCGAACCTGTAGCGCAGGCATTAGTTGTAAACATGCTGGATCAGCGAGTACGCAAACTTACACCGGAATTTATGACCTATACGATAGCCAAGATGGGGTTGTGGGCATTCACGCAGACCGCGGCGCAGGCGTTGGGGCCACGTGTTCGCGTGAATGCCATCGCACCTGGACCTACTTTGATCGGATCCCGACAGACGGATGAACATTTTGCCAGGCAACGGGCGGGAACATTGTTGAACCGGGGGGGCAACCTGGAAGACATCACAGCGGCCCTGAAATACTTATTGGATGCACCTGCAATAACCGGTCAGTTACTATGCGTTGACGGGGGCCAACACCTTGGGTGGCAGACCCCGGATGTGGTTGGGCTGGAACAAGAATAACCGCACTTTTTGATGCTGGCTGGCATGACTTGTGCACTTGCAACGGTGTTGTCACATTACTGTTATGATTTTACTAATGTTTTCAGTTGCTTGTCGGCCGTTAAAAAATATATTGTTAATTATCAATAACTTACAAATGCGCCTATTTTTTAGGCAAATCAATGAAATGAACGAAATCAAAGGATAAATTCCACATGCCCAAAACTTACCACCAGAGTTATCCACAAGTTTGGTGGACAGGTTTTCTCTTGCTCTGGCACGAATAAGATTGCAGGCAGAAATGGAATCACCCGGATCGAAAATGTCAGATAACCACCCCAGCAATACCCAGCTACCCAATCCGGTCGGGCATGCCTGCGTACAAGGATATTTGAAAACGCTCGACAATTCGCCGGGTGTCTATCGGATGCTGAATGCCAAGGGTGCTGTTCTTTATGTGGGCAAGGCGCGAAACCTGAAAAAACGTGTTTCGAACTATGCCAAGCCGACCGGCCATTCGGGACGCGTCGCGCGGATGATATCTGAAACCACATCAATGATGTTTCTGACAACCAAGACCGAAACCGAAGCATTATTGCTGGAACAGAACCTGATCAAGCAGCTAAAGCCGCGATACAACGTACTGCTGCGCGATGATAAATCCTTTCCCAATATTCTAGTTTCCCGCNATCATCAGTTCCCTCAGATCAAAAAACACCGCGGCGCAAAGAAGGAAAAGGGCAACTATTATGGCCCGTTTGCCAGCGCNGGTTCTGTCAACCGAACGCTAAACCAACTGCAACGGGTATTTCTGCTGCGTAATTGTTCGGATTCGGTATTTGAAAGCCGAACCCGCCCCTGCCTACTTTATCAGATCAAACGTTGTGCTGCACCATGTGTGGGCTACGTGACAGAAACAGAATACGGGAAACTTGTTGGCGATGCCGAACGCTTCTTGCAAGGCAAGTCGACAAAAATACAGGCAAACCTTGCGACACAAATGGAAACCGCATCTGAGGCGATGGAATTTGAACGTGCCGCGGCCTTGCGTGACCGTATCAAAGCGCTGACACAGGTTCAGCAATCGCAGGGGATCAATCCGCGCGGTGTTTCCGAGGCTGATATCATCGCGCTGCATCTGGATGGCGGGCAGGCGTGTGTGCAGGTGTTTTTCATTCGCGCAAACCAGAATTGGGGCAACCGGGATTACTATCCGCGCACCGGGGCAGGTGCTGATGCACCAGAGATCCTGCAGGCCTTCATCGCCCAGTTCTATGATACCAAAGATCCCCCCCGCACAGTCATTCTAAGCAACCCGGTTGAAGACCCTGATCTTTTGCAGGATGCGTTATCGCTAAAGGCTGACAGAAAGGTTGAAATCCTTGTTCCGGTACGTGGTGAAAAGGCCGAACTGGTTGCAAATGCACAACGCAATGCACGCGAAAGTCTGGCTCGCAAAATGTCAGAAACCGCGACACAGGCGAAACTGTTAAAGGGTCTGGCCGAAACGTTTGATCTGGTTGGCCCACCTACCAGAATAGAAGTTTACGACAATTCGCACATTCAGGGCACTAACGCTGTTGGGGGGATGATTGTCGCCGGTGCCGAGGGGTTTATCAAAAGCCAGTACCGAAAATTCAACATTCGCGGTGATGATCTGACACCCGGTGATGATTTCGGAATGATGAAAGAGGTTCTGACCCGGCGATTTCAACGATTGCTGAAAGAAGACCCCGAACGTGAAAGCGGGTTATGGCCGGATCTGTTGCTGATCGATGGCGGCGCAGGGCAGGTTAGCGCGGTCGCGGAAATAATGCGCGAACAGGGTGTGCAGGATGTTGCGATGGTAGGTGTGGCTAAAGGCGTGGATCGCGACGCAGGAAAAGAAGAATTTTATCGCATTGGTCAGCGCCCATTCGCGCTTCGCCACAACGATCCGGTGCTGTATTTTGTTCAGCGGCTACGTGACGAAGCACACCGATTTGCGATCGGGACGCATCGGGCCAAACGCGCAAAAGCTGTAGGTGCCACACCGTTGGATGATGTGCCTGGTGTCGGTGCAACCCGCAAGCGCGCCCTGCTAACACATTTTGGCAGCGCCAAGGCGGTTAGCCGGGCGGGGCTGGCTGATTTGAAAGCCGTGAATGGAATATCAGATTCTCTTGCCGAGACCCTTTATGACTTCTTCCATGATCGGGGCTGACGCGATAGGTCTTATGACATGATAAGAACCATACCAAACTTTCTGACGATTCTGCGCCTGCTTGCAGCCCCGGGGGTTGCGATCATGTTTTTGTATTTTACCCGCCCCTGGGCTGACTGGTTCGCGCTGGTTCTGTTTGTGACCGCCGCAGTTACGGATTGGTTTGATGGCTATCTTGCGCGCGCCTGGAAACAGGAAACCAAGTTTGGGGCGATGCTTGATCCAATCGCCGACAAAGCAATGGTTGTGATTGCTTTGCTGGTCATTACCGGAATTTCGGGGATGAACGCCTGGATATTGCTGCCCGCCACGATCATTCTGTTTCGCGAAGTGTTTGTTTCGGGATTGCGTGAATTTCTTGGGGATACGGCTGGGCTGCTAAAGGTAACAAAACTTGCAAAGTGGAAAACCACCACGCAGATGATCGCAATTTCGGTATTGTTTTCTGAAGGTGTGTTTGAACACCATTTTGGCATGCAAAGTTTTGGCATGGATCGCACTATCGTAAGTTCGATATTGTCCGGGACCGAAGAAGATATATTTGGCCTGAAGTGGAAATATCACGGCATGATCTGGAGCTTTTGGGGAGGTGTGATTTTACTGTGGATAGCGGCAATACTTACCCTGCTTACCGGATGGGATTATTTCCGCAAAGCNATTCCGTTTCTGCAAGAAGAGGGACAGGAATGATTGATATTCTGTATTTCGCCTGGGTTCGCGAACGCATTGGGTTGCCAAAGGAACGGCTGGAAACCTCAGCTTCCACTGTTGCCGAACTGGTCGAAGAACTTAGATCAAAGGAAGAACGCTATGAAGCAGCGTTTGCAGATGTGTCAGCCCTGCGGGTTGCCGTCGATCAGGAACTGACAGAATTCGATGCGCCACTTGAAGGGGTGCGTGAGGTTGCATTCTTCCCGCCAATGACGGGCGGCTAGTGTGACCGTCCTAGTTCAGGAAGAACCCTTTGAAATCGGGGTTGTCGTTGAGAATTTTACCAACGCGCAAGCTGGTATGGGCGCTGTTGTAACCTTTACGGGTATAGTACGCGATTTGGCGGGTGGATTGCAGCATATGCTGATCGAACACTACCCGGCCATGACGCAACCTGCACTTGAAGCAATAGAAGCGAAAGCGGTTGAGCGGTGGAACCTGGGCGGCAGTCTGGTGATACACCGGTTTGGGAAACTTGCGCCCGGTGAACAGATCATGATGGTGGCGACTGCAGCGCCACATCGTAACGATGCATTTGCGGCAGCGGAATACCTGATGGATTATCTGAAATCCCGCGCGCCGTTTTGGAAGAAAGAAATAACCGCAGATGGCGCAGATTGGGTTGCTACAAAAGATGAAGACGAAAAGGCGCTTGGTCGCTGGGCGGACTGATCAGTTGTTGTTGATACGATCAATATAGGCGCGCATTTCTTCGGCCTCATGACGAGCATCACGTAATCCATCCATCGCAGCACGTAGTTCTGCTTCGGTCTGGGCCACCTGATTTTCCATTTCAGATTCGCGTTGCTGATAATAAGTAACCGCCTGATCACGCTGTTCTTCTGCGTCGTGCAACTGTTGCGCCATTTTATCAAGNTCACCCATTTCCGATTGTGATACGCGCATGAAGCGGTGGATCAGCCAATGGGCAAACCAACCCAGAATAAAGGCGACAAACAGGATAATGGCGGTAGCGATGATAAACTCAGTTCTGTTCATCCGAACTCTCTGTCTGGGTGGTTTCGTTTTCTGTTTTAGGCGTTTGGGCGTCTGCTATGGTCGGTGGGTCTTCGGGCAGGATCAGCTTAAATTCAATACGCCTGTTCAACTCGCGCCCTTCTTCGGTCTTATTATCTGCAACAGGTTCGCTTTCACCATACCCTTTGGAAGTCAGGTTTGATGTCAGAACCCGCCGC
>JGI24723J26617_10003232_pt1 | contig 12014 bp, 8 predicted proteins | sample Cruoilmetagenom6_FD_26617 | JGI IMG/M metagenome (IMG submission 26617) | reverse complement strand
CTGGGCAAGCTTGTTGGGGGACGCCAGCAGCGGATCGCGGTCAATGAACAGGAAGTCCGCATTCAGGCCCCTGGCAATGCGCCCGANGCGNCCCTCGGCAAAAAGCGCTTTGGCCCCCGCCGCCGTGAAAGCAGCAAACGCATCCTCGCGTGCAAGCCTTTCCTGCGCTTGCCAGGGCGTGAACGGTGCGCCCGGCGAGATCTGGCGCGCTATTGCCGTGGCCATCAATGCAAAAGGCTGCGGTTTTCCAGAGCAAGTCCCAGAGCCGAAAACCGGCATCACCCCGGCATCGCGCAGCGAGCGCCAGCGGTGAAGCGATGCGAACCGTTCAGGGCCCAACACGTTTGCCGAAGATGCGACATCCATGTCGGGCCACTGCATCGAGATCATCACACCGCTTTGACCCAGGCGGGCAAGATCGGCTGCATCGACAAGGCTTGCACCTTCGATCCGCCAGCGCCGGTCACCCCCATAAGTATCGTCGAGTTCGTCGATAGCATCGAGCACTGATGCGGTGGCGGCATCGCCGTGGGCTTCAACTGCGATCTGGAAATTGTCGATTGCCGCTCGGCTCATCAGGTTGCGCAGGCGCACTTCGTTTAACGCAGGCTCACCCAATTCGCCGGGCTTGTCGGCATATGGAGCCTTGAGCCATGCCTTGTGCATGTGGAGCGGTCCGTCGAGCGTGATCACAACGCCAGTTTGCTTCAACCGTCCGTCATAAAGCCACGGTGTCGGNCCGGGGCCGCCGATCAGCGCCATGTTCGCTGTGCCNTTGGCATAGGCGACAAGGCGAATCTGGAGCGCCCCGCGGTCNCCAGAGCGGCGATAGGCTTGCCAGTCCTCGATTGTCGTGCCCATGTCGGCGACTGTGGTGATGCCATTGGCGAGGAGCAGTTCCTGCGCTTCGGCAAATGCAAGGTCGCGGTCTTCCGGACGCGGATCACCTTGCGGATCGCCTTCGAAACCGGCCTTGGCTTTCAGCTGCGCAAGGCCAAGGTCCATCATATGTGCGTGGCTGTCGACCAGTCCGGGAATCAGGACGCGGCCTTTGCCGTCCAGCCGGTATTCGACTTTCTTCGGGCGCTTGTCATTGCGATCAAGAACTTCTGCGATGCGGCCTTTGTCGTCGATCAGCAGCGCGTTAAACGTCCGGATATCGCCATCGTCATCCAGCGTCAGGCCGACGACGTTGTCGATCAGGGTGTCGGCAAGGACAGGGCTGGCGAAACACAGGCATATTGCCGCGGCGAGAAATCTCACTTTTTGCCTTTCCTTGGCAAGCGCCGGATCAGCGCACTGGTATCCTCGCGGCCTCCGCCCAATGCCTGGACATCGGCGAAGAACTGATCGACCAGAGCGGTGACCGGCAGTGAAACGCCAAAGCCGCGTCCTTCATCCATCGCAAGTCCCAGATCCTTGCGCATCCAGTCGATCGCGAGGCCGAAGTCAAACTCGTCGGAATCCATCGTCTGCCAGCGGTTATCCATTTGCCAGCTTTGCGCCGCGCCTCCCGAGATGGCCTCGTAAACCTTGTCCATATCAAGGTGGGAGCCTTGCGCGAAACGTACAGCTTCGGACAAGCTGGCGACAATTCCGGCGATGCAGATCTGATTGGCCATCTTCGCCGTCTGCCCCGCGCCGGCCTTGCCGACATGGACGATGCGCTGCGAATAGGCCTCCATGACAGGGCTGGCAGCTTCAAGTGCGCTCTTTCGCCCGCCGCACATCAAGGTGAGCGTTCCGCTCTCCGCCCCGATCTGCGATCCGGTCATCGGTGCATCGACGCAGTGGATTTGCAAGTCACGCGCCTCGACCGAAATCTGCCGCGCGATTCGTGCCGAGACGGTGGTGTGATCAACAAACACACCGCCAGTCTTCAGTGACTTGAACACGCCGTTCGGCCCAAGCACGACATCGGCCAGGTCGTCGTCGTTACCAACACAGGTGATAACAACATCGGCTCCTTCCGCAGCATCGGCCGGATTTTCCGCCACGCGAGCGGCAAGTGCGGGGTTCGATTCCTGCCAGGCCGCAACTCGGTGCGGCGAACGGTTGTAGATCGTGAGCTTGTGCCCGGCCTTGCCGATGTGGCGGGCAATTGCGCTGCCCATCACCCCAAGGCCGAGAAAGGAAACTTTGGATATTTCGGTCATGGTGAATGTCTATAATCTGTTTCGGCCCGACTGGAACCATTGAAGAGTCTTTGCTGCAAGTTGGTGACATCTGTCACCAACTTGCAGCACCGGCATTACGCCCCCAAGCTTTCAATTGCGCTCAATTTCCTTTAACCCGCGCGCGCATGACAGAGCCCGCTTTCAACGACACTGGGGATCATACCCAGTTGCTGACCGCCGCCGATGTGCGCGCCGCTGCAGAGCGGATCGCGGGCGCGGTTGTGCGCACTCCCACATTTCGCAGCCAGACGCTCAGCGATATCACGGGGGCGGACATTTATCTGAAGTTTGAAAATCACCAGTTCACTGCGGCGTACAAAGAGCGTGGCGCGCTGAATGCACTGTTGTTGCTGAGCGAGGAAGAACGCAAGCAGGGAGTTATCGCAGCTTCGGCCGGCAATCATTCGCAGGGCCTGTCCTACCACGGAACGCGGCTTGGCATTCCGGTCACAATCGTCATGCCCACGACTACGCCGATGGTCAAAGTGATGCAGACCGAAAGCGTCGGCGGAGTGGTCGTGCTTGAGGGTGAGAATTACGACGAGGCTTATGAGCATGCCCTCAACATGGGAAAGCAGCTCGGCCTGACATTTGTCCATCCCTTTGACGATCCGAACGTGGCAGCGGGGCAGGGCACAGTTGCGCTGGAAATGCTTGCGGATGCGCCGGACATTGAAACGCTGATCGTGCCGATTGGTGGCGGTGGGTTGATTTCCGGGATGTCTGTCGCGGCGCGCAGTATCATCCCGGACATCGAGGTGCTGGGCGTCCAGGCGGAACTGTTTCCCTCAATGTACTCACGCATCAAGGGCGAAGATCGCCCGTGTGGGGGCGATACGCTGGCCGAAGGTATTGCGGTTTTTGAGCCAGGCAAGTTTACATCCAAGGTCGTTGCCGATCAGGTCGACGATATCCTTCTTGTCGGTGAAGCCGAACTGGAACGCGCGGTTTCGTTGCTGCTGCAGATTGAGAAGACCGTGGTCGAAGGTGCAGGGGCCGCCGGCCTTGCTGCTGTTCTCGCTCACCCTGAGCGGTTTGCAGGCAAGAAAGTCGGCATAGTGCTGTGCGGCGGCAATATCGACACCAGGCTGCTGGCCAATGTGCTGCTGCGCGATCTTGCCCGTTCGGGGCGGTTGGCGCGGCTCCGGCTCAGGATGCAGGACCGTCCCGGTTCGCTATTCAAGGTCGCCAAGGTGTTTGATGATCACAACGTCAACATCATCGAGGTGTGGCACCAGCGAATCTTCACATCGCTTCCGGCCAAGGGGCTTGTCACCGATATCGAGTGCGAGGCACGCGACCGAGAGCAGCTTGAGACGCTGATCCAGGCGCTTTCGGATGAGGGGTATCAGGTCGAGCAGGTTGAGCTGAATTGATCGGGAATACGCGGGTTTCTTTGCTGAGTTGTGCACAATAAGGCCTGATTAACCGTGAATCTTGGTTAAAAGACTTTCAACGCGCGCGCACCATGGGCATATTGGAACTTGCAGATCAAGCGATCCCCGCTTTCTTGATTGAGGATGAGACGCCCTTTCCGTGACGGCACCTGTTCGATTCCCCCGGTTTTTCGTAACGAGCCCTGCACCTTGCCCGTATCTTCCGGGCAGGAGCGAACGCAAGGTGTTTACAGAGCTCAGGGGTCAGCATGCCGATTCGCTCAATGATTCGCTCAGCCGGATCGGGTTTCGTCGCAGCCAGACAGTGGCTTACCGTCCATCCTGCCTGGAATGTAACGCCTGCGTTTCAGTACGAGTGATTGCCGGGGAATTCGCGCCGTCCTCCACGCAAAGGCGCAACATGAAGCGCAACGGCGATCTTGTGGCGACGATCTGTCGGCCTTGGTCGACCGATGAGCAGTTCGAGTTGCTGCAACGCTATCTTGCGGCTCGACACCCCGGCGGCGGCATGACGAGCATGGACGAAGTCGATTTTGCCGACATGGTCGAACATACGCCGGTGACCAGTTACGTTGTCGAATATCGCGAACCATCCGAAGATGGCCGGACGCCAGGTCGGCTGGTGGGAGCCTGCCTCACCGACAAGCAAGGCGATGGTCTCTCGATGATCTACAGTTTCTACGATCCGGAGCATGAGGCGCGTGCCGGGCTTGGAAACTACATCATCCTCGATCACATTGATCGCGCAACTGATATGGGGCTGGCGTATGTCTACCTCGGCTATTGGGTCGATGGTTCGCCGCGCATGCAGTACAAAGTGCGTTACCGCCCGCTGGAAAGGCTAGCCGTCGATGGATGGGAGCGTATGCCGGCGGAAGAACAGGACGCACTGATCGCGGCGGCGTCCAATGCGCCCAAGCCAAAGGCTGATCCACCCCAAGGCGGCCGCAAGGACGGAATGCCCGGTGAGCAGGGCCAATATCGCTTGATCGACTAAGCGGAATCGCTGTGCGGCGGTGATCGTAATCCCCGTATTGCCCGCCGCGCGTTTTCAGATAGATAGCAGCATGGCAAAATTCTCAGTCGACCGGCTCATGCGCCGCGCCAAGACCAGCGAACTCAAAGGCGCGAAAGACGATGCTCGCGCGGTTTATCGCGCGATTCTTGATCGGTTTCCGAACAACACGCGCGCCGCACAAGCGCTCCAGGCGCTCGACACGGCACCGGGCAACACGAAGAATGTTGCCGGTTTGAAGGCCGAGGTTGAGGAACTCATCACCTTGCAGCAGCAAGGCAAATTCGATCTCGCCGCCGAAAAAGCCGAGAGCCTGACAGCAAGGTTTCCTGCTTCGTCTGACCTGTGGAGTCGCTTGGCAGCGGCCAGCCACCGGATCGGTCGGTTCGACAGAATGGAATTCGCCTTGCGCAAGGCGTGTGAGCTTAGCCCGGACGACGCAAATCTTCGCTGCAATCTTGGGGTGGCTTTGTACTTGCAGTCGAAAAATGAAGAGGCGATTGCGGTATTTCAGGCGGCATTGAATTCAAAGCCTGACTATGCCGAGGCGTTCAACAACATGGCTGCCGCCCAGAAGAATCTTGGCAAGCTGGAAGACGCCGCCGAGAATTACAGCAAGGCTACGCAGATTAGGCCCGACTANGCNGAGGCGTATAANAACAAAGGTGTAATCCTGTCTGAGCTTGGCCGACACGAGGATGCTGTTGCCAGTTTGCAGAATGCCTTGAAGATCAATCCCGAATTTCTTGACGCCTACAAGAATCTCGGCGTCGCGTTGGCGGGGCTTGGCCAAAGCGANGCGGCCGAAACCGCTTTTAGACGTGCTCTNGAAATTTCTCCGGGGTTTGTTGAGGCGCACAGCTCGCTTGGAAATTTGTTGAGCGTGCAGGGGCGCAGCGCCGAAGCGCTGGCGTGCTTTGATGAGGCCTTGCGGCTGAGCCCCGGCTATGCGCCAGCCTTGTTCAACAAGGGTATAGCCTTGCGCAATGAGGGCAAGCCAGGCGAGGCGATTGAGAGNTATCTGGAAGCNGCCCGNTTGCAGCCTGACTCTCCGCAAATTCAAGTCAATCTTGGCGTNGCATACCAGGCAATCGACAAGCTCGATGAAGCAGTTGCGTGCTATGATCGCGCACTGGCACTTGATCCCGATATTCCGGAACCGCATGCAAACAAGGGCGAATTGTTTTCCCGAATGCGCCAAGAGGTTGACGCTGTAAGAAGTTACGAGGCAGCGCTGAGGATTGATCCATCGAACGATGCTGTCCGGATTCAGAAGCTTCATCAGCAAGCCCATATTGCGGATTGGCGGGCCTATTCGGAATTTGCCGAATTTGGCGAGACGTTGGGTACAGGGAACGTCGCGATCGCACCGTTCACGGCATTGCCGTTTGAGGATAACCCCAAGCGACAACTGGTGCGGTCACAGCGCTTTGCAAACCAGGTTCGCAAGATTGCAGAGCCGCCGCTGCCAGCGTCAATAAAGAATCCCGATGAAAGGCTGCGGGTGGGTTACTTTTCGGCCGATTTTCGTGACCATCCCATGCCGCTGGTGATGATCGGCTACTTTGAAGCATGCAACCGTGATCGTTTTGAGACCTTCGTGTTCGCCTTCGGTCCGAAGGCAGACAGTATGATCCGTGATCGCACGAAGCTGGCCGTCGAGCATTTCATCGATGTGGGGCAGATGGACGACCAAAGCATAGTCGATCTGGCACGCGAGAATCAGATTGATATCGCGATTGACCTGATGGGATTTACAAAAAACGCAAAGCCGGAATTGTTTGCACGCAGATTGGCACCTGTGCAGATCAATTTCCTTGGATTTCCGGGCAGTATGGGGGCGGAATTCATTGACTATATCATCGGCGATCCTGTGCTGATTCCGGAACACGAGAAGCAGAATTATTCCGAGCAGGTGCTCGAAATGCCAAACAGCTACTTTCCATACGACCAGGCCCAGGAAATTGCACAGACCAGCACGACGCGTGCAGACTTCGGTCTGCCAGAGGATGGTTTCGTGTTCTGCTGTTTCAACCAGGTCTACAAGATCGGTCCGAGCGAATTCGATATCTGGATGCGATTGCTGGGCAAGGTTGATGGCAGTGTGCTGTGGTTGCCGAACAGCTCAAGCTCGGCAGTGGAGAACCTTGGCAATGAGGCGAAGTTGCGCGGTATCGATCCTGCCCGGCTCATCTTTACAGAGCGCGTAGCCCACGAAAAGCACCTGGCGCGGCACAAGCACGCCGATTTGTTCATCGATACGTTCAATTACAATGCGCATACTACTGGTGTCGATGCGCTATGGACTGGCTTGCCGGTTGTTACCAAAGCCGGGAAACAGTTTTCCGCGAGAGTCGGTGCCAGCCTGCTGAGCGCTGTCGGCTTGCCGGAACTGATTACCGAAAGCGATGCGGACTATGAGCAGCTGATCCTCGATCTTGCTACCGATCCTGAGCGGCTTTCCCGGCTTCGCACAAGGCTTGCGCAGAACCGGCTGACCAAGCCGTTGTTCGACACACAAGCCTACACGCGGGATTTCGAGGCCAGCCTTGAATCGGTGTTCGAAAAAAGTCAGCGCGAAGCGTCAGCGCCCTAGCCGCGAAAAAGGGCGCCCGGATTGCTCCGGACGCCCTGCTCGGTGTTCAAGAATAACTGCGATCAGGCGCTGTAATACATGTCAAACTCGGCCGCAGTCGGCGTCGTTTCGTAACGCATCACTTCTTCCCATTTGAGTTCGCAGTAGGCCTCAATCTGGTCGGCTGTGAATACGCCGCCCTGGATGAGGAATTCCTGGTCCTCGGCAAGGGCTTCGAGTGCTTCGCGCAAGGAGCCGCAGACAGTGGGGACTTCTGCCAGCTCTGCAGGTGGCAGGTCATACAGGTTCTTGTCCATGGCTTCGCCGGGATGGATCTTGTTCTTGATCCCGTCGAGGCCAGCCATGAGCAACGCCGAATAGGCGAGGTAGGGGTTGGCCATAGCATCAGGGAAGCGGAACTCGACGCGCTTCGCCTTGTCGCCTGCGCCAAAAGGAATGCGGCAGGAGGCTGAACGGTTGCGGGCCGAATAGGCGAGCAACACGGGCGCTTCATAGCCTGGCACCAGTCGCTTGTAGCTGTTGGTGGCAGGATTGGTGAAAGCGTTGAGCGCCTTGGCGTGTTTGATGACGCCACCGATGAAAAAGAGGCAGATATCCGAAAGCCCGGCATAGCCATTGCCTGCGAACAGCGGTTTGGCGCCTTCCCAGATCGACATGTGGGTGTGCATGCCAGACCCGTTATCGGTCATGATCGGCTTGGGCATGAATGTTGCTGTCTTGCCATAGGCTTCGGCAACCATGTGGACGACGTACTTGTAAACCTGCATGCGGTCGGCAGTTTGCACCAGCGTGCCGAATGTCAGGCCGAGTTCGTGCTGCGCAGGTGCAACTTCGTGGTGGTGCTTGTCACATGGCAGGCCCATGTCGAGCATGGTTGAAACCATCTCGCCGCGAATGTCCACGGCGCTGTCGACCGGGGCAACCGGGAAGTATCCACCCTTGGCGCGTGGCCGGTGGCCAAGATTGCCGCCGCCAAGGTCGCTGTCCGTGTTGGTCGGCAATTCGATATCGTCGACCTTGAAACCGTTGCCGTCATATTCGTCATAGAACTTGACGTCATCGAACATGAAGAACTCGGCTTCGGGGCCGACATAGACCGTATCACCGACACCCGATGATTTGACGAAGGCTTCGGCCCGCTTGGCGGTCGAACGCGGGTCGCGGCTGTAGAGGTCGCCGGTCGAAGGCTCGACGATATCGCAATTGATGATCATCATCGGCGTTGCACTGAACGGATCGAGGAAAATCGAGTCCAGATCGGGCTTCAGGATCATGTCGGATTCGTTGATCGACTTCCAGCCGGCAATTGACGATCCATCGAACATCAGGCCGTCTTCAAGCTCGTCTTCGCCGATAGCGCCTGCCACCATGGTAAGGTGCTGCCATTTGCCTTTCGGGTCAGTAAAGCGAAGATCGACCCACTCGATTTCCTCGTCCTTGATACGCTTGAGGACGTCCTTAACACTAGCCATTGCAATAATTCTCCAGATTGTCCCTTCCGTGCCCGGAAGGGGCTAGGGGATGGATATTGATGCAGGAAAAGGCCCGGCCCCTGATGTGGGCCCACTCCCGGCGTCCGGCGGCGTGCCGGACGAATTGATCAAAGCGCCGATTCGTCGCGCTCACCTGTACGGATTCGCACCACGCTCTCGATTGGCGAAACGAATATCTTGCCGTCGCCGATACGCCCGGTTTCCGCAGCATTGGTGATTGCCTCGACGACGCGGTCGGAAAGGTCGTCAGGGACGACGATTTCCAGTTTCACCTTGGGAAGGAAGTCAACGACATACTCGGCTCCGCGATAAAGCTCGGTGTGCCCTTTCTGTCGCCCGAAACCTTTGGCTTCGGTCACGGTGATGCCCGATACGCCGACATCGTGAAGCGCTTCCTTCACTTCGTCGAGCTTGAAAGGCTTGATAATCGCTTCGATCTTTTTCACGCTTTGCAAAACCCCTGCGCATTAAGCCGGACCCGCGGTGGCGTTCCGGGTGTCAGTTGCCCTTGCCAGATCCGGGGCACGATTACCTATAACAAGAATCATGCCAAAGACGGCTTCGGCTTGTTAGGCCATGCAGCGCTTGCGGAAAAGGGTGGAATTGCGCGAATTGCAAGACAGTGGATTCGGGGCGCAACGTGCACCGCCTCACTGCGGCGGCGCCAACTTGCCCAATTGTTGTGCATCCATTGCCAGAAAATCGGGCAACGAGCCGTTATAGCCGCAAGCCTGCAGTCTCTGGCAAGCCAGCCATCAGGTTCAAGTTCTGCACCGCCGCTCCGCTTGCGCCCTTGCCAAGGTTGTCAAGCGTGGCAACAAGCCGCGCCTGGCTGCCATCAGCTGAGGCGAACACGTGCAGTTCGATTCTGTCGGTCGGTTCCATTGAGGCGCGCAATAGCAGCTCACCGTCAGGTTCATGCCCCATGACAACGACCGCGCTTCCTTCATAAAAGCGTGCCAGCTGGGCGCGCAGCGCATCAGGCGAAGGCGCACCGGGCATTGCAGATAGCGGTAAGGGTACTTCGACGATCATTCCGCGATGGGCAGCAATCACAGCGGGACTGAACAGCGGTGCCTGTGCCAGGCCGCAGTGCGCTTGCATTTCCGGCACGTGCTTGTGCCCGAGCCCGAGCGCATAGCCGCGCCAGGCAATGTCCGCATCATCCTTGAAACGCTGGATCATTGCCTTGCCGCCGCCCGAATAGCCGGACACGGCATTGCAGGAATAAGGCCACTCGGCCGGCAGCAGGTCAGCACTGATCAGCGGTGCGACCAGCGCAATAAAACCAGTTGAATAGCACCCGGGGTTCGAGACTTGCTTTGCCGAGGCAACGGCATCTCGTCCGCAGACTTCGGGAAAGCCATAGACCCAGCCATCGGCAACGCGGTGAGCGGTGGACGCATCGATGATCCGTACTGCCGCGTCACCGGCCAGCGCTACAGCTTCGCGCGCGGCATCGTCGGGCAGGCACAACACAGCAAAGTCTGCGCTGTGGAATGCATCGCGCCGGGCATTGGCATCCTTGCGCTGGCTATCGTCAAGGACCAGCAGCGAAAATTCCTCGCGGCCTTGAAGCCGCTCGACGATCTCAAGGCCAGTAGTTCCCGCTGCGCCATCAATGAATACCTTGGTGCTCATACTTTTACCTGCTGCAATTGGGACATGGCCACATAGCCGACCAGGCCGTCATCGCCATCTGCGTTTTCGTCAACCTGGCCCCAGGCCCAGTCTCCGGCAATGTCGAGCACGCCAAACGATGTGCCTGCACAGAGCGTTTTGACCTCATCGGCTTCGAACCTGGGGGCAATGCGCAGGATCGCGCCACCTGCCGTGGCGATATGTGCCATCGGGGTGGCATAATGCGGCACGAAATAGGTTCCCGCCAGCGCGATATGCGCAAGGTCGCCGCGCACGGGAAGGTGTCCTTCCGGCACGTCGGCGCTCGGGCCGGTCATCGCCAGCTGGCCTTTGGGCGCAGCGAGGCGGGTAAGGGAATCTGTGTTCGGCACGTAATCTTTGTTCCCACGGGCAAAGAGCGGCGCGATTAGACGGCTCATAGCGGTTAGGCAAGCTTGGCCAAGGCTGTCATCCGTAGCGCCGCTTCAGCATATGCCACGCCGCGCGCAGGCCAAGCGCCTCTCCGCCCCTGGGACGTCCAGGTTTGGCAGACGGGCGCCAGGCATAAGTATCGAAATGCGCCCAGTCGGTTCCTTCGGGCACAAACCGGTCAAGGAACAGGGCTGCCACGCTCGCCCCGGCGAACGGATTGGTCTGCGCGTTGGAGATATCGGCGATGTCGGATTTGAGGTATTCGCGGTATCCCTCATAGAGCGGCAGGCGCCAGCACGGGTCATCGACATCCTTCCCGGCGTCCAGCAGCGCCTCGGCGGTTTTGTCTTGCCGGGTGAATAGCGCGGCCAGGTCCGGCCCCACGGCAGAGCGAGCAGCACCAGTGAGCGTTGCGAAATCGATCACCAGCTCAGGCTCGTCCTCGCCGGCGCGTGTCAGCGCATCGCCCAGGATCAGCCTACCCTCGGCATCGGTGTTGCCAATCTCCACTGAAAGCCCCTTGCGGGAGCGTAGGACATCGCCGGGCCTGAAACTGTTGGAGGAAAGCGAATTTTCAGCTGCCGGGACAAGCAAGTGCAGCCGCACATTGAGCCCGCCTTCCATCACCAGCCGGGCCAGAGCCAGCGCATGGGCCGCGCCGCCCATGTCCTTTTTCATAATCAGCATGCCTTTGGCGAGCTTGAGGTCGAGGCCGCCGGTATCGAAGGAAATGCCTTTGCCGACAATGGCGATACGCGGATGTTTCGGATCGCCCCATTCCAGCTCGATCATGCGCGGGGCATGGGATCTGGCGGCTGCGCGGCCGACCATGTGGACCATCGGGAACTCTTGCTCCAGCATGTCGCCCTTGGTCACGCAAAGCTGCGCTGAAAATGCTTTTGAAAGCGCTTCGGTTTCGGCTTCAAGCTGGCCCGGCCCCATGTCTTCGGCTGGCGTGTTGACCAGATCGCGGACCAGCGAGACCGCTGCGGCCTCGGCAAGCAGGCCATCGATCGATCTGGCATCCTTGCAAAGCAGGGTGCGTGGTCCTTCGTCCAAGGGTTCGGANCGATAGCGATCATAGCTGTACTGGCCGCAAACCCATCCGAACCGGGCAGGGCCGGGCTCTCCCCCTTCGCAGCGATAGGTGCCGGCAGGAAGCACTTCGGCCAGTTTTGCCATGCACCATGACGATAGGTCACCGGCATTGGCGACACCGGACACCACGGCCCATTCGTCGCCATCGGGAATAATCGCGCGGCTGTGCGCGTCCGCTTTGAACTT
>JGI24723J26617_10003231_pt1 | contig 12018 bp, 8 predicted proteins | sample Cruoilmetagenom6_FD_26617 | JGI IMG/M metagenome (IMG submission 26617) | reverse complement strand
TATCGCGCGTCAGTGCACGATTTTCGCATCTTTTGGATCGATCTTGGCTGCGGCTGCGTCGCCGACATTGTCGATGCCGCGCTCTTCGAGAAGCGTGGTCAGCCAGTTGGGGTCCATCTCGGGCACCGAGCTGAGCAGCAGGTCCGTGTAGGGATGGTGCGGCGGGGTGAACATTTCGTCCTTCGGGCCTTGTTCGACCACCTTGCCGTGCTGCATCACGATCACCTCATCGGCAATCGAACGCACGGTCGCCAGATCGTGGGTGATGAACATATAGGCCAGGTTCAGCTCGTTCTGAAGCCGGTCCAGCAGGCGCAGGATGCCTTCCGCCACCAGTTGATCGAGCGCCGATGTGACCTCGTCGCAGACGATGAAGCTCGGCTCTGCCGCCAGGGCCCGCGCGATCCCGATCCGCTGTTTCTGACCACCGGACAGTTCCGGCGGATAGCGGTTGTAGTATTTCGCCGGATCAAGCTCGATCAGATCCAGCAGCTCGTCCACCCGCGCCTTCAGCGCAGTTCCCCTGAGTCCGGAATAGAATTGCGCCGGGCGCCCGATGATCTCGCTGATGCGCACCTTTGGATTCAGCGCGGTATCGGCCATCTGGTAGATCATCTGGCACTGGCGCAGCTGTTCCTTGTTGCGTTGCCGGTAGTCGGGCGGGAACGGCTCGCCCTTGAACAGCACTTCGCCCTTCTGCGGTGGCAGAAGCCCGGTGATCACCCGCGCCGTGGTGGATTTGCCGGACCCGGATTCCCCCACGACAGCGACGGTCATGCCCTCGTAGATATCGAAGGACACGTTATCGAGGATCTTGGGGCCGGCGGTATAGGCCGCATCGACNTTCCTGACCGAAATCAGCGGCGTGGCGTCCTTGGGCCGGTAGCGTTGCGGGCTCTCGAAGCTGCGCACCGCCCAGAGCGACTTGGTATAGTCTTCCTTGGGGTTGCTCAGCATCTCTTCGGTCGAGGCTTCTTCGACTTCGCTGCCTTTCAGCAGAACCTTGATCGTGTCGGCCATCTGCGCCACCACCGCAAGGTCATGCGTGATGTAAAGCGCGGCAGTGTTGAACTGCTCGACGATGTCCCGGATTGCGGCCAGAACCTCGATCTGGGTGGTCACGTCAAGCGCGGTCGTCGGCTCGTCAAAGATGATGAGGTCCGGCCGGCACGACATGGCCATCGCCGTCATCGCCCGCTGCAACTGACCGCCCGACACCTGGTGCGGATAGCGAAAGCCGATCTCCTTGGGATTGGGCAGGCGCAGACGCTCGTAGAGGTCCATCGCGTCCTCTTGCGCTTCCATCCGCTTCTTCAGGCGGTACTGAAGTGGACCTTCGGTATGCTGGTCGATGATCTTGTGCGCCGGGTTGAACGAGGCGGCAGCCGACTGCGCCACATAGGCGATGCGGTGGCCCCGCAGGGCGCGCCGCTCGCTTTCGGTGGCGGTGGTCAGTTCCATCCCGTCAAACTCGATCGAGCTGTCCTCGGTGATGCGCGTGCCGTCACGGGCATAGCCCATCGCGGCGGCGCCGATGGTGGATTTGCCTGCACCGGATTCCCCGATCAGGCCCATCACTTCGCCGCGGTGGAGCGTGAGATCGACACCCTTGATGATGTCGACCCATTTTTCGTCCGAATACCCCTGAATCTTGAGGTTCCGGATTTTCAGAAGGACGTCTTTTTCTTTAGCCATCTGCAATTACTCCTTCAGACCGGAAGACCGGTGCAGCATCCAGTCCACCACGAAGTTGACCCCGACGGTCAACAAAGCGATGGCGGCTGCAGGGATAAGTGGTGTGATTTCACCGAACGAGATCAAAGTCGCGTTTTCACGCACCATCGATCCCCAGTCCGCCGTTGGTGGCTGAATGCCCAGCCCAAGGAACGACAAACCGGCCACAAGCAGGAAGACAAAGCAGAATTCCAGACCGAACTCCGCGATCAGAGGCGCCATGGAATTGGGCAGGATCTCTCGCCGGATCAGGTATCCGGTGCCTTCACCACGCAGCTTTGCGGCCTCGATATAGTCCATGACCACAACGTTGCCCGCGACCGCCCGCGTNAGGCGGAAGACCCGCGGCGCGTAGATGATAGANACGGCGATGATGATNACCGGCATCGAGGGGCCGAAGATCGACAGCATCAGCAGCGCAAAGATCAGCGACGGGATCGACATGATCACATCGGCAAAGCGCCCCATGAACTGATCGAACCAGCCGCCCTTGGTTGCCGCCAGAAGGCCGGCGCCTGCGCCCATCACGAAGGCCATGATAGTGGCCGTCAGCGCCAGACCGACCGAGTTGCGCGTGCCGTAAACNAGCCGGCTGAACATGTCGCGGCCNAGCTGATCGGCCCCCAGCAGCATGTTCTCATCCGCTGGTGCAAAGGCCGAGCTGATCACTTCCGCCTCGCCAAAAGGCGCGATAATGGGAGCAAATATCCCTGCGATCGCGTAGGTGAAGATGACGAACATCCCGAAGGCCGCAGTGAGCGGCGCAGTGCGCAACTCCTTGGCGGTTTCGGTGCCTGCCATCAGGATCAGGAACTCTCGGAAAGCGTAGCTGACCATTGCCGCCAGCGCCAGCAGGCCCGCGCAGATCGCGATTGCCTTCAGCGCGCCTGCCCCGCCGATGATGCCCACGATGAAGGACACCAAGGTCAGCGAGAACACCAGCAGGAAGACAGACCGCTTGTTGAAATACGCTGCCAGGCAAGACGCCGCCAGCAGCATGGAATAGTAGCCGATTACAAAAATGCTCATGTATCTGCCCCCTTACTTCGGATGCCGCAAACGCGGGTTTGTCAGGATTGCGCCAACATCGGCTGCCAGATTGAGCAGGATGAAGGTCGCGGCGAAGATCAGACAGCAGGCCTGAACAACGGGGAAGTCGCGTTTTGACACCGCGTCAACCAGAGCCTGGCCAACACCGGGATAGACGAACACCACCTCAACGAGGACCACGCCGGTGATCAGGTAGGCAAGGTTCAGTGCAACCACGTTGATGATCGGCGCCCAGGCGTTGGGCAGCGCGTGTTTGACGATCACCTTCCACGGCGGAGTGCCTTTCAGGCGCGCCATCTCGATATAGGGAGAGGCCAGCAGGTTGATGATCGCGGCTCGTGTCATCCGCATCATATGCGCCACAACCACCAGAACCAACGTGAGCGCAGGCAGGAACGTCCTTTCGAGCAGTTGCCCGAAACTCATACCCTCGCTGAGGCTCGCGATCGCCGGGAACATGCCCCATTTGACCGAGAAGTAAAGGATCAGGATGTAGCCCAGGAAAAATTCGGGGCTGGAGATCGAGGTCAGCGTCAGCACGTTGGCCACCCGGTCGAAGATCGAATTGCGCAGAAGCGCGACGATCACACCCAGAACGATCGCGAAAGGCACCGCGATCACCGCGGCATAGGCCGCAAGGAAGAGCGTGTTCATGAACCGCTCGCCGATCACGCTTATTACCGGTTCCTGTGTTACGATCGAACTGCCGAAATCAAACATCACGGCGCCAGACAGCCACTCCAGATAGCGCACGATAGCGGGTTTGTTCAGCCCCATCTGTTCGCGCATCGCGGCCAGGTTTTCTTCGGTCGCCCCTTGGCCAAGAACCGCCTCGGCGATATCGCCGGGCAGAAGTTCGACCATGAAGAAAATGATGACTGAGATGATCAGTAGAATCACCAGTCCCAGACCGAGCCGTTTTGAAACGAGCCTCAGTATGTCTCCCATTTGTCCCTCCTGCTGTTGGTGCCAGCGCATCCGGGGCGACCCCGAATTCAGGCGCTCAGCCTAACAGATTTTTTTATGCCGTGCTTTGATACCGGGAAGATCCCCGGCGCTTGCAGGGCCTTGCTCGTGGTCCTGAAAAGGCGAGGACCGCCCCCAGAACAGTGGAAACCCGGCTCGCTTTCGCATGCCGGGTTATTTCTTGATTCAGCTTTCGAACCACCAACGACTTGCGGCGCGGTAGCCATCCATATGCCACGACGCGGCATATTCACCCGTGGTGCCCACGTTCTTACGTGTCCCGTAAACAAAGTTCGGGAAGAACGGAATAATCGTTCCGCCATCGTCTTTGGCCAGGATCGCCATGTCGCGGTACATTTCGGCACGCAGCGTATCGTCCAGCTCAGCCTTGGCTTGCAGCAGCAGCTTGTTGAACTCTTCGTTCTGCCAATGGGATTCGTTCCAGGCTGCATCGTCCTTGTAGGCCAAGGAATACATGACGTCAGGCGTCGGGCGAGCGCCCCAAACAACCATACACCAGGGCTTCTTCAGCCAGACATCCGAGTAATACCCGTCATTGGGCTCCCGGACGACCTTGATGTCGATACCTGCCGCTTTGGCCTGCTCGGAGTAAAGAATACCAAGATCGACAGCACCAGCCGTAATCGAGTCCGCCGTGCTGAAGCTGACGGAAAGGTTTTCCGCACCAGCCTTTTTCAGCAGCGCCTTGGCCTGATCGGGATCATATTCCGTCTGCGGGATATCATCCGGCCAATATGGCATCGCGGGCGAATGGTGGAAATCATTGCCAACTGTCGCTGCTCCGAAGGAGATCTTTTCGACCAGTTCGTTGCGGTCCATCGACAGTTTCAGCGCCTTGCGCACGTCGACATTGTCGAACGGTGCCTGATCACAGAACATCGGCATCGTTATCGCCTGTGCCGAGGGGATGTTGATCACGTTGACCTCGGGATGACGCATCAGCAGCGACATCGTCTTGTTTTCCAGCAGGCTGGTGGCATCCACGTCGCCGGTCACAAGTGCCGTCTGGCGCGCGTTGGGGTCGTTGATGAAGGTCACTTCGATCGCGTCGAAATAGGCCCCCTCACCGTGCCAACCGTCAAACCGGCTCAATTGAGCGCCGACGCCCGGCTCCCAGTTGTCCAGAACATATGGGCCACAACCATCGCCGCTTTGCCAGTTGGCAGTGCCGTCGGCATTACGAGGCAGAATGACCAGGTGGTAATCGGTCATCAGCCACGGCAGATCAGCGTTGCCTGCGTCCAGCTTGAAGGTGACGGTGTTTTCGTCATCGGCCACGATATCAACAACGCTGCTCAGCAGTGCCTTGGCTGCAGATGTCGTTGCATCGCCGCGGTGGAAATTCATCGACGCCACAACGTCTTCGGCTGTGACCTTGCCACCGGAATGGAAGGTCGCCTTGGGGTTCAGCTTAAACGTCCACTCAGAGGCATCGGGGGTCGCGGACCATTCTGTCGCCACATCAGCGCCCAGCGTGCCGTCGGTGTTGATCTGGGTAAGGAACGCACGGAACGTGTGCGCCAAAAGGATTTCCGCGTTCGATTCATAGAGACCCGGATCGTGACTGTCACCGGTGTTACCGTCGTGCTGCGCGATGCGGAACGTGCCGCCACGCTTGGGTTCGGCATGGGCCTTGGTGGTCCACAGGCCGGTGGCCGCTGTCGAGGACATGCCTGCCGCCATGGCGTAATGCATGAACGAGCGACGCGAAATGCGACCCGTCCGGGCGGCGTCTGCGAGCCGGTCAATCATCAACTGATCTTTTGAGTTTTTCATGTTTTCTCCCTGATTATTTATATTCTGCGCCATCCTTCGCGTGTAGCGCACGGTTTAGTGTCTGCTTCATCGGCATCCTGGAGTGGATCAAAACCGACTATCTGGAAGCAAAACACGAATTAAGAAATGCATCCAGCCTTTTGTAAGCCGAAGCGAAAGTTTCCATCCCGGAACTCGGGCGCATCCAGCTTGGGTGTGGATGCGCCCGCTTCGACGTGTTCCGCGAACGCCGTGTTGGCCCTGCCGCGTTAGCTGGCGAACCACCAACGGCTGGGCGCGCGCGCCCCGTCCAACTCCCAGCTGGCCGCCAGGTTATCGCCGCGCATGACCTTGCTGCTGCGCGCGTAGACGAAGTTGTTGAAGAACGGGATCAGCGTGCCGCCATCATCCCGTGCCAGAATCGCCATGTCGCGATACATCTCGGCGCGCAGCCCGTCATCCAGTTCGGCCTTGGCCTGAAGCAGAAGATTGTTGAACTCTTCGTTCTGCCAGCGGCTCTCGTTCCAGGCTGCATCAGACTTGTATCCAAGGCTGTACATCACGTCCGGCGTAGGACGCGCGCCCCAGCTGACGGCCGTAAAGGACTTCTTCAGCCAGACATCCGAATAGTAGCCATCGTTCGGCTCACGCACGACCTTGACGTCGATACCGGCCTTCTTGGCATGTTCAGAGTAGAGCACGCACATATCGACCGCACCGGAGAACACGGAATCCGCGGTGTGAATGCTGACTGACAGGTTCTCGGCCCCTGCTTTCTTCAGCAGTGACTTGGCCTTGTCCGGGTCATATTCGCGCTGCTCGATGTCAGCGGGCCAATAGGGCATGGCGGGCGAATGGTGAAAATCGTTACCCTTCGTGGCCTCACCAAACGCGATCTTGCTGATGACCTCGTCGCGATCCATCGACAGTTTGAGCGCGTTGCGCACATTCACGTCGTTGAAGGGCGCGGTGTCGCAGAACATCGGCATGGTAATGGCAGCCGCCGAAGGCACACTTTCAAGCACGATGTTCTTGTTGCGCTCCAGCAGCGCCTTGGTCTTGAGATCGACCAGCGAGATGGCATCGACATCGCCCGTGACCAGTGCGGTCTGCCGTGCGTTCGGATCGTTCAGCACGATCATGAAGATCTTGTCGAAATAGGCGCCTTCCAGATGCCAGCCGTCATGGCGGCTGAGATCCCATTGCGTCCCCCAATCACCTCCGTCGATCNTGTAGGGNCCAGAACCGTCGCCTGATTTCCATTCAATCCCGCCATTTCCATCCGACGGGCAGATCGCAAAGTGATAGTCGGTCATCAGCCACGGGATATCGGCGATACCCTGTGCCAGCGAGATCACCACAGTATGATCGCCATCGGTCTGGATATCCGTGACCGACGTCAGAAGAGCCTTCGCCGCCGAGGTCGAGCTATCGCCACGGTGGTGGTTGAGCGAATCCTTCACATCCTGGGCCGTCACCGGCTTGCCGCTGTGGAACGACGCGTTGGGGTTGATCTCGAACGTCCAGACCGACGCGTCGGCATTCGCCTCCCAGCTGGTCGCAAGGTCAGAGCCGAGCGAGCCGTCGGGATTGATCATCGTCAGATAGCTTCGGTACTGGTGCGCCAGATAGATCTGCTGGCGGCTGACATAGGTGCCCGGATCATGGGTGTCCGAGCTGTTGCCGTCATGAATGCCGAAGCGGAACGTGCCGCCCTTCTTCGGTGCTGCGTTGGCCGCTGTGGTCCACAGCCCGGTGGCTGCGGATGCGGTCACGCCTGCCGCTGCCGAGTAGTGCATGAACGACCGCCGGGAAATGCCACCCGTCCGGGCGGCTTCGGCCAATCGGTCCATCATTTTCTGATTGCTGATTTTACTCATCTTGTTTCCTTCGAAATCCAGAGTTTCCATCTGTCGCAAGGGAACCTTACTTCCGAAACGCCCCCTCAGGAGCGCATCCGCGATACTCTCATGGGCTTCGCCGCGATTGCGGTCAGACACAGGTATGAAAACATGAATGCCCCCGACCTTCCAGCCCTTCGCGCTTATTTTTCCACTTATTTGTTTTCTTTCAAATGGTTGACATGGCTAATCAACCCACACCGTTGCATAATTCAAGGAATTGCCCGGGCGGCCCGGACTGCATTTCGGACGACATTGCGGATTGCTGTGCGCGGAGGGGACTCAGTTGCGGCGCAGGCGAAGCTTCGCAAAATAATCGCTCCGCTTCTTCAATTCACGCTCGAACCCCCGCTCGACCGGCTGATAGAGAACCGGGCGTTTCATCCCGTCGGGAAAGTAATTCTGCCCCGAAAACCCGTCTTCGGCATCGTGGTCATAGGCATAGCCCGCACCATAGCCTTCGTCCTTCATCAGCTTTGTCGGGGCATTCAGTATATGCTTCGGTGGCGGCTCGGAGCCGGTTTTCTTGGCTTCGCGCATGGCCGCCTTGAACCCCGCATAGCCAGCGTTCGATTTCGGTGCAAGCGCGAGGTAGATCACCGCCTGCCCCAGCGCCAGTTCTCCCTCGGGGCTGCCCAGCCGCTCATAGGTTTCCCACGCATCAAGGCAGACGCGATGCGCCTGAGTGTCGGCCAGGCCGATATCCTCGACCGCCATGCGGGTGATCCGCCGCGCCAGATAGCGGGGATCTTCGCCCCCCGTCAGCATGCGCGCCAGCCAGTAGAGCGCCGCGTCGGGATCCGAGCCGCGCACCGATTTGTGCAGGGCTGAAATCAGGTTGTAATGCTCGTCGCCGGATTTGTCATACTTGGCCGCCCGTCGCATCAGCCGCGTGCCCAGGGCCTGCGGGTCCAGCTTGCCCTCCACCTTCCACGCGGCCACCTGCTCGATCAGATTCAACAGCGCGCGCCCGTCGCCGTCGGCCATCTCCAGCAACGTCTCGCGCGCCGCGCCGTCCAGCGGTAGGGCACGCCCCAGTTCCTTTTCCGCGCGCTGCGCCAGCCGTTCCAGATCGCTCAGACCCAGCCGCGTCAGCACCAGCACCTGCGAGCGCGACAGGAGCGCAGCATTCAACTCGAAGCTGGGGTTTTCCGTGGTGGCGCCCACCAGCAGGAGCGTCCCGTCCTCCATATGCGGCAGGAACCCATCCTGCTGCGCCTTGTTGAAACGGTGAATCTCGTCCACGAACAGCAGCGTGCCCTGCCCGTTCGCGCGCCGGTGGCGGGCCGCCTCGAACACCTTTTTCAACTCCGGCACCCCGGAAAAGATCGCGCTGATCTGGATGAAATGCAGATCAGTCTCATCCGCCAGAAGCCGCGCGATCGTGGTCTTGCCCACGCCCGGAGGCCCCCAGAAAATGAGCGAACTGAGGCTGCCGGAGGCCAGCATCACGCCCAATGGCGCATCAGGGCCCAGCACCTGGGCCTGCCCGATCACCTCGCTGATGGATTTCGGGCGCAACCGGTCGGCCAGCGGGCGCGGCGCGTCCCAGCCCCCGGTTGCAGACGGCTCGGCGCCGGTATCGAACAGATCCGCCGCCATCAGAGCCGGAACCGCAGCAGCATCCGCCGTGTGCCGCGCTGCACCTCCAGCGCAAGCTGGCGGCGCGCGCCCTCAAGGGCTGCATTCGCGCTCGCGGTATCGGGGATGGGTGTGCCGTTGATCGTCAGCAGCAGATCACCCTGTCGCAGGCCCGCGCGCAGCCCCACGGGGCCGGGTCGTTCGATCAGCACGCCCGCCGCCGAAAGAGGCAGATCGTATTCGGCCAGAACACCCGGATTGATGTTGCTCAACCGCATGCCCGGCACCGCCGCTCTGGAGCTGGTTTCCAACGGCGCACGCGCCGGGCTTTCGGGCGCAGCGGTCAGCGTCATCTCGAACGTCTGCGGCTTGCCGCCGATGCGCGCCGCCACCTGCACGCTGCTGTCCAGCCCGGCAACGGACATGCGATAGATCATCTCGGCGGGTGTGTTCACCTCTTCGCCCCCGACTGCCAGGATCACATCACCGGCGGTAAAGCCGTAAGCGCGAAACGGGCTGGCAGGATGGATTTCCGAGATGATGATCCCACCCGGTCGCGGTAATCCCAGCCCCTCGGCCATGTCGGCAGTCACCGGCTGACCGGTCAGCCCGGCCCATGGCCGCTCGAACCGGGTCTTGCCCGCCTCGGCCTGTGCCACGAACTGTTTGACCAGCGCCGAGGGGATCGCGAACCCGATCCCGTTCGACCCACCCGAGCGGCTGAGGATCGCGGTGTTGATCCCGATCAGCCGCCCCTGCGCATCGACCAGCGCCCCACCCGAGTTGCCCGGGTTGATCGGCGCATCGGTCTGGATGAAATAGCCGCGCACATTGCCCGTGGCCAACCCAGACCGCGCCAGCCCCGACACGATCCCGCTGCTGACGGTCTGGCCCACGCCGAACGGGTTGCCGATGGCCAGCACCAGTTCTCCGACCTCGACCGTCTCGCTGTCACGCAGCGGCAGTGCGGGCAGGTCCGATGCGCCCTCAAGCTGCAGGATCGCCAGATCGCTTTCCTCGTCGCCCATCAGCACGCGGGCCGAAAATTCGCGCCGGTCGTTCAACACCACGCGGATATCGGTCGCCTGGCCCACCACATGATAGTTCGACACAACGATGCCGTCGGACCCGAGGATGACCCCGGAGCCAAGCGAATTTTCCACCCGTGGGCTGCGCCTGCCGAAATCCCCGAAAAGCTGGCCAAAGAACGGATCATTCGCAAACGGGCTCTGCGCGCGCTCGACCACCCGGCTGGCGTAGATGTTCACCACCGCAGGGGTTGCCGCCTTGACGACGGGCACAAAGCTGAGCTGAACCTCTGCCTGGCTGGCCGGTACGCGGGTCTCAGCCGCGGCGGGCAAGGCAAGTGCGAACATCAAGATGGCGAATATCCGAAACATCGTATTCCTCTGGGTTTCCGGCGATCTGCCCCTCGGATATGCGCCCGGGCGCTGCTGATTGCAACCGCCGCACGGCTCAGTCCAGCGGTGCGTGCAACCGGGTTTCGCGAGTAACGATGCCGCCGCTGCGCCCTGTCGGGCCAGTCGACAAACCTGGCGCGGGCATGCAGCAGCGCGCAATTGTCCGACCTGCACCCGCGAAAACGAAAGCCGCCGCCGGAGCGATCCGGCGGCGGCTTTGATTCAAATATTAGATCTGAGACTTACGCTTCGTCAGCAGTGGCCGCTTCGGCAGCAACGCGCGCGCGGTCCGCAGCCCCCTTGGCGTCCACGTCGCGGTCAACGAATTCGATGATCGCCATCGGCGCCATGTCACCATAGCGGAAACCCGCCTTGAGCACGCGGACGTAACCGCCGTTGCGGTCCTTGTAGCGCGGGCCGAGAATTTCAAAGAGTTTTGCCACATACTGATCTTGCTTCAGCTGGCTTGCAGCCTGACGACGAGCGTGCAGGTCGCCGCGCTTGCCCAGCGTGATCAGCTTTTCGATGATCCGGCGCAATTCCTTGGCCTTGGGCAGCGTGGTCTTGATTTGCTCATGTTCGATGAGCGAGCCTGCCATGTTCGCCCACAGCGCCTTGCGGTGCTCATGGGTACGGTTCAGGCGGCGATATCCTCGTGCGTGACGCATTTTCTGGTCTCCTTAGCGTTTATACTTTGTCTGGCGGCATGATGCGTGTCAGGCCGCTCTCCTTGGGGCAAATGCCCACTTATTCCCCGCATAACGCGGGCATATGGGGGCGGCGAACCGCCCCCGAAACCTTTAGAACTGGTCTTCGAACTTCTTGGCCAGATCTTCGATATTGTCGGGCGGCCAGTCCTCGACGTCCATGCCGAGGTGCAGACCCATGCCGGAAAGCACTTCCTTGATCTCGTTCAGCGACTTGCGGCCAAAGTTCGGCGTGCGCAGCATTTCTGCTTCGGTCTTCTGGATGAGATCGCCGATATAAACGATGTTGTCGTTCTTCAGGCAGTTGGCGGACCGGACACTGAGTTCCAGTTCGTCGACCTTCTTGAGCAGGAGCGGGTTGAACTCCAGCCCGTCGTCCTCGTCCTGACGGCTTGCGCTTTCGGGCTCTTCGAAGTTGACGAAGATGCTCAGTTGGTCCTGCAGGATGCGCGCAGCATAGGCAACCGCATCATCCGGCGTGATCGAGCCGTCGGTTTCGATCTTCATCGTCAGCTTGTCATAATCCAGCACCTGGCCCTCGCGGGTCGGCTGTACATCATAGCTGACCCGACGAATGGGGCTATAAATCGCATCCATGGGGATCATGCCGATCGGCGCATCCTCTGGCTTGTTCTTGTCTGCGGCCACGTAGCCCTTGCCGGTGTTGACGGTCAGCTCCATGAACAGATCGGCGCCATCGTCGAGGTGGCAGATCACGTGATCACGGTTCAGAATCTCGATCCCGGCGCTGTCGGAAATGTCGCCCGCGGTGACGACACCGGGGCCCTTGGCGGAAACCGACAGGCGCTTGGGCCCTTCGACTTCCATCCGCAGGGCAACGCCCTTGAGGTTCAGCACGATGTCGGTGACGTCCTCGCGGAC
>JGI24723J26617_10003230_pt1 | contig 12020 bp, 8 predicted proteins | sample Cruoilmetagenom6_FD_26617 | JGI IMG/M metagenome (IMG submission 26617) | reverse complement strand
TTACAAAAAGTAAAAAACAAAAAAACGACCACTAAAAAAGTAGCTAAGAAGAAGCCAATTCAGAAAAAGACGGCTAAGAAAAAGCCAGTTAAGAAAAAGGTAGTCAAAAAAGGATCTTAATGATTTCTCGCAAAAAGATCATATAGTGAGTTTGATCCAGTCATCTTTTTAAGAGGTGAAAATGAAGTCGCCAGAAACCATCTTAACTCATAAAGAATTACAAGCCCATGAGGTCATTGATTTCTGGCGAACAGCTGGCCCAGAAAAATGGTTCATCTCAGACCCTGATTTTGACGAAGAGGTAAAAGCTCTTTTTGGTTCTACACCAGAGCAAGCTTATGCTGGCACATATGACAAATGGAGTGAGCAAGCAAATGAGTGCTTAGCGTTCATATTAGTTCTAGATCAATTTCCAAGGAACATTTTTAGGGGCAGCCCAAAAGCCTTTGCTTATGACAGCGTTGCCATAGAAGTGACCAAAAAAATTATAGAGCAGGGTTTTGATCAAAACTATCAATTGCCATTAAAGCGATTTCTTTATCTCCCCTTTATGCATTCAGAAAAATTAGAAGATCAGCGCTATTGTATTGAATTATGCGAAAAAGCCAACGATCCAGACGGCGTAAATTTTGGCCAAATTCACCTGGACGTCATTGAAAAGTTCAACCGCTTCCCTCATCGCAACGAAGTACTAGGCCGCCAATCAACCCCTGAAGAACTCAAATTCCTACAAGAGGGTGGCTTCAAGGCTTAAGCAGCGGTTAGTTTTGCGGATGCCCTAGAGGCATCTCAATTGAGATGAGAAAATTTTCCGCTTATGACCCTGAAGAGAAATAAATATTTAGGGGCAAAACTTATTATCTCGCCAAATTTTTATAAATATAAACTCAAATTCATTACGAGAATTATGTCATAATGAATATTATTCTTAATCTCTTCTAAAACAAACGAGACTTTATATGATCGAAGTTTTTTCTGAACCGCTCAAACGGTTTCTTCCAGAAGTGACACAGTTTGAAAAACAATTAACTAAGGCTGAATGCTTCGATAAAATTGGCTTGAATTCACAAAGTGAGCGTTACCCTGAAACACTTTCTGTAAACGCTTACTTGAAGAACTGCTATTTCTTTTTTTCGTGCAATTCTTATGAGGAAATTGGGCTAGGTTTTTGTGATCCTAACCGCAAATTGATAACAGTTGTCTTTTCAATTAGAGGGTTACTTAAAGAACAATCTATAGGCCCTTTGTGTAAAAGCATTCTAAATTTGCCCAATATGATTGAACGACTTAAGATTTCTGATGGCTTAAGAGATCTAACTATTGAAGAAAAAGGCCTGATAAAGAATACTATAAGTGACTACTTAGTATTACTCGACTATGAGGGGTTTCCATTAGAAGGGTATGATGAAGAAAAATTAATCGATCTTGCTACTCAATATATGGGTAAGCACCCAGAAATTTTTAGCGAACGAAATTCTAATTCACGAACGATCTATCGTCCTGAAGAATTAAGAAAATGGTTAAAGTCAAATGATATTTTTAATGACTTAGATAGCACCGAGTTTAAACTCATGAGCTTTTATGTTTTTAAAATGGTTAAAAAGACTGCTAATTCATATCACAATAAGGAAATGAGAGATAAGTATGCATAAAGAAGAATAAGCAATTTTGACTGAAATAGCATTAGATATCTATAAAAATAAAAATCAAAAAAATTTCCCCTAATGGCACTTAGCTGAAAAATCGTTTTCCATCCATACGATGAAGGAGCTCAGCCCTTTTCGGGCTGAGGGACATGACGCCATTGGCGTCCGGCGTAAGCGCCGCGCCCTCGCAGGCCTACCGCTTCAACGGTAGAATAGCCGTGAGAGAAAAGCACGGTTGCTAGTGGGTATCTTAAGTGCCAGCTAAAAAAATAAATAGATAAAATTTTAATATAATCTACCCACCAAGATTGAGAGAAAGACAATAGCCTTGTGTTAAGGTCTCGTAAATTAACAAAGACTGTTACCTTTAATGGTGCTTAAATAAACCAATCCAGGTAACCCGTCTTTATGGCCAATACAATTTATAGGGTGTAATTTGTCTAGAAGTAGTAGTAGCAGTAGTAAACCGTCATCTCAAATTCCAGAAAACCTAATAATTTCAGAACATGAAGTTGCAGAAATGGCCACAGTTCTTGTTGGAAAATATGGGACACAAGCAATTAATATCGCGGCCTTTTTCCTGGATGAACATCTAGAGTTAAGAGATCATGAACGAGCTGAGAGCTGGTTAAAAGTGATGACTTATCTTGATGTGCAACATGATCAAACCATAGTTGAAAGCCAGCTCAACTAATCACGCNNTGGAATTTTCTTTGAATAAGAGCTNCCATGGTCCAATTTTCTTATTTGGCAATATCCTAACAGTAATACAATAAAATATAGGCAGAACGTCTCTATAGATGCTAGAAGCCACGCATGATGATTTGCAATAGATCATAAACCTAAAACCATGATGAAGCGTTCTTGGGAACAAAGATGAAATGATTGCTAAGGTAAATTCTATCCTAAATCGATTGCGTGGCGATTCTGATGGCTCAGTTAGCAGCCGAAATGCTATTTTAGCATTTGTTATCCGCGTAGGAAGCGCTGGGTTAGCATATCTTAGCCAAATCTTACTGGCCCGTTGGATGGGCAGTTATGAATATGGAATTTATGCCTACGTTTGGGTTTGGTTGTTATTGTTGGGCGGTCTTTCAACCATTGGGTTGAATACAGCTGTCATTCGGTTCATTCCAGAATATACTGAAAAAAATGAGCTGGATAAGCTACGAGGCATTATATTCCAAAGCCGCGTTATAACTTTACTTGTCTCAACAGCGCTCATGTGTATCAGCTTAGCATTGCTGTTTTTGTTAAAAGACTATGTTGAGAGTTATGTCTTTTTACCGGCCATTCTTGTTCTCTTGTGCCTACCAGCTTATGCGATCACTGATTTGCATGATTCAATGGCCCGCGGCTATAGCTGGATGAACATGGCGCTCATTCCGCCCTTTCTCTTGCGTCCAATGTTGATATTATTTGGCATGGCAACTGCTTATGCGGCAGGCTTGCCTCTAACGGCTCTCACGGCAATTTCAGTAGCAGTCGGGGCAACATGGCTAACATCTGTTATACAAATAGCCTTCCTTCATCCGCACATTCGCAAAGAAGTGCCAGCTGGAGAAAAGCAGAAGGAAACCAAGTTCTGGCTCATAACGGCTTTTCCTATTCTGTTGGTAGAAAGTTTTGTGCTTTTCTTGCAAAACACTGATGTGTTGGTGCTCTCGCAATATCATCCCCCTTCAGATATCGCGCAATATTACGCCGCCCTTAAAACCATCAATCTAATAACCTTTGTCCATTTCGCAGTGGCCAATGCAGTGGCCAATCGGTTCTCTGCTTATGAGGCAAGGGGGGACAAAGAGCGCCTGGCTGCATTCATCCGTCAATCCGTCAAATGGACCTTCTGGCCATCCTTGGGAGCAGCAATCTTGCTATTAGCAATGGGTAAACCGTTATTGTGGTTGTTCGGCCCTGAATTCACAAATGCCTATCCAGTAATGTTTATATTGGCCATTGGCTTGGTCATTAAGTCGATGTTTGGACCAGCAGAATATGTATTGAACATGCTGGGCGAGCAAAAGCTCTGCGCTATCCTGCTGTTCTTAACAGCGCTAATAAACTTAGGCCTAAATTTCCTCCTCATCCCTCACTACGGCCTAATCGGCGCAGCCAGCGCCACAGCCCTCTCTCTAACTTTAGCGGCTGTCTTCTTCTTCATAACCGTAAAAATCCGCCTAGAAATCAATATCTTTGCTTTTGGTGGTAAGCACTAGGTCAGTCTAAAAGGTCAATGCTACCTCTCGCGTGAGGAGGGGTGGATACCGTATCAAGTCCGGGATGACGAAGTATGTAAGCTGGAGTGTTTGAAATGGCCGTGAAAGAAAAGGCGAACTCAATGACGTGAAGCAGGGAGCACCCTTCTTAGAGCGCACACAAGACGCCAAGGGCCGTCCGTCACCTAGTCCCCCCCTCGGAGGCCTGCCACTTCAGCGTCAGAATAGCCTGAGAGAAAACAAAAACTAAAATTTACGAAGAAGGAGTGACGCCACTTGGGCGTCAGAACATGGCATCCAAAGGATGCCCGGCGCAGGCGCCGCCCCCGCGGAGGTATTTGCACTTCAGCGCAAATTTACCGTGAGCGAAAAAAGAACGCTATATTTTGGCCCCCAAAATTAGCGTCCAAAATGTTTTATATTCAGATTTAGGGTCGTAAACGAGAGCGATGCCGATATGTTTGGCATCAGGTAGAAGAAGGTTTTTATTGTGCCCTGGGCTGTCTTTCCACCCTTGCATCACTTCTTTAATTGAGAGTTGGCCAGTGCCAACATTCTCAGCGGCCAATTGCGGATTGTAACCAGAGCGCTCAACGCGATCCCAAGGATTAGATCCGTCTGATCCATAATGAGAAATGCGATCATGTTTGGCCAAGTCAGATGAGTGTTTCTTGGCGGTTTCGCTCAATTTTGGGTCAATGGTAACAGTGCTCAACCCCTTGATCTTACGGTATTGATTAATAAGTTTAACCGCTTCGTTTGGGTTGAGTTTCACCTTCCTGTAATCGCGATGTTGAAACGCGCCAACAGGGGCTTTATCATAAGTTCCTTCAGGTAATTTTCCNGCAGCNAATTCTTTTTTTGAGAGTTTTTCTACACCATCTGATTTTGGTGTATAGAGCTCAGAATTCGCTTCAGTGGCACTAAAAATGCCTTCATTCAGCGGAATAGTCGAGCATCCAGAAAGTAACAATACAAATAACATTTGTAAGGATATAAGAGCAGGTCTCATTACGCTAAACCCTCCTTACTACAAATTGAATAAAACTTTATCATTTCTGTATATTACAACTTTATTCTTAACAACAAGTTCACGATTAAAAGTCGGATGAAACCTTAAATATTCACCCAAATAGTGGATTGAGATCTCTAAATAAAGCAAGTAACTCGCCAAGTTGATAGTGATCAAGACACCTTTTGGTGAATATAGTTAATGAAAACTAAAAGGGGAAAAATCTAACTCTCCGAGATTAATCGTGAAATACGCGGTGCTAACTCATGTTTCACGTCTACTTTCGTAAAAAAAAGGGACGGAAATATGACTTTTAGCCATTCTAGAGCGTTTGGTCTGATTTTGTGTGCTTTTATAGTTAAGGAAGCACTGAAATGATCAGGGGAGGAAGCAAACTTTAAGCTTAAAAGCTCTTTGTAAAGCAGTACAATATTTGGTGATTCGTCTAAAAAATGGCGCAGAAAATTGCCAGATATCCGTATCTTGTAGAAATTCAAGGTCAACAATCAGGCCAAGTTTCACTCCGGATGCGTCAATAAGGATCGAATGTTTAGAATATCGCCCGGTTGCTTGTTACAGATGCCTATTGGTCATCTGAAGCGCAAAAGCCAATCTGAAGGCGCACTTAAAAAGCGCGGTTGCTTGTGCCGGTTGCTAGTGGGCAACCTGAAGGCACGCTAAAAAGACAACCTGAAGCGCATCTAGGAAGAGTAGTGGTTATGCAGCAAAGAGCAGTTATGCTACAGGATGCTCAAACATTAGAAGCACGTCTTAATACGCACATTCTAGAAAATATTGTGCTCTTAAGATTAGCTTTTGGTGCTGAAGAGGGCGAAACAGAAGTCCAGTTGCGCAAAGACTTGCATCCAATTGTGATGCATCAAGTCAGCGCAAAAGAATGGCGTTCTGTTTTAGGCCAAATCATAGTAAACCTTGTTGATTGTGGTTTCATGCGCCCTGTTCGCGCAAACGCTTATATGTGCACAGAAAATAGCGCTACNAGAATTATGCAGTTTTTAGAGGTGACGCGATTACCAAAGCTTGCCTGGCATGAAATGAGAGATGGCTATCTAACAGCACTCGCTCTTAATTTAGCGCCAAATGGAAAATTAGCACAAAGGCTGCTATCAGCCGAAGGCCTAAGAAGCGCCATTATTATAGATCATTTCGCACTTCCATATGACATCGCCACAGCAAGTGTTGAGCAAATTCGTGTCGGTCTTGCAACAGTGGCAGAGCGCCGCGGCCTCACTTCTGGAATTCGTACCACACCAATCCACGAAAAAAACTTNTCACATAAAGAGGCCGTGATGATGGGCGCGAAATTATTAAAGTCGCGCCATGTGGTTGAAAGTGATGGAGAATTAATGGCATGCCTTGCTGCCGAAGTCGTAGGCGCAATGAATGAAAGTGCTTCTGAGCTTCGTCAAATGCTATTTCGCCAATTGATTAGCAGTAAAGAATCAAGTGAACTGCCCAAAAGGATGGCCCCAGTTCTAGAAACTCCACCAGAATTACCTGAGTTTACTCGTGAGGTAAAAGCGATTGCTGCTGAAAGTGCTGTTGGTTGGCCAGGGAACAAACGCGCGTTTATTTCCCATGTATGGCGCGATTTAAAAGCAAAGTTCCCTTTGTGGAGTTTGAACGAAGACGAATATAAAGACATGATTTTAAACGCACAGCGCGCTGGGTTATTACGCCTCACAATCGCTGATCTACGTGATAAATCTAATGTTGAAGACGTTGCTGAAAGTCGCATCGCCTATAAAAATTCCGAATGGCATTTTATAAGGGTGGAAGATGAGAATGAGTAAAGGACACACCATGACAGTTGCAAGTATGGCAGAAAATGCGACATGGAAGCCAAACGCCCAAACCTTCGAACATTCCATCACCTGGGAAGATGATGTCTGGCGCGTTGATCCGTTTGACGTGGAAGAAGTGCACAAAACGGCACGTGTTAAATTTAACGAAATTCTCGACAGCGTCACGTTAGCGCCGCATCGTGTGCAATCACGCATGATGCTCTTTCACGGGCAATCCGGCGCGGGTAAAACGCATCTCATTCGTGCTCTACGTACCTCATCTCATTTAACACGCCGNGCTTATTTCGGTTATGCGCAAATGACACCAGACGTCACCAATTATGCAGACTACTATTTAAGNCGTCTCATTAATGCNCTTGAAAAGCCCTATGATCCGGTAGACTTCGGTGAAAGCGGCTTGGTGCGTATGTCAAATCGCCTTGTCAAAGAAGCTGAGTTAATCGAAGAGACTCAAATTGAAGAGCTGAGGGAAGGTGAATTCGGTTCTGAGGAACTTGGTGAGCTCATCATAGACATGGCTGATGATATCGTTTCATCACATCCCTTTATTGAAGAAGACCTAGACGCAAATCTTGTGCGCGCTCTTCTTTATTTACAAAGAAATGATCCGCGCATTGATCAACGGGTACGACAATTCCTTTATGGCACAGTCTTAACCAAGCGCAGTCATCAAATGGTTCCAGCCCTAGAAATCAAAACATCTCAAGATAGGGCCTTCGAACTCATTGAATCTATTGGTAAAATCACCTATGCAACGGAAGGGTCTCCGCTTGTCTTCTGCATTGACCAAGTTGAAGATCTGCGCTTTTTTGATGACCCTGAAGAGCGCTTCCAAAAAGCCATTCGTGATTTGATCCAAATTGCAAACCGCGTTTCATCTTCAATCGTGTTGATTTCTTGTCTTGATGATTTCTATTTTCAAATGCGTCAATTTCTACCGCAAAGTTTCATTGATCGCATAGAAAAAACTGAGCCTGTACTCCTAGGTGAAATGTGTAGTGCCGATGAAGCTCGCATGATTTTAAATCGCCGCATTAGNCAGGCCTTTCACAAGGCCAAAGGCGCTTCAACGGACGAGACACCGCCACGAGCTGAAGATATTTTTGGTGAAAGCTTCTTTCATGAAGTGGCTGGCTTACCGACGAGACGTTTGCTCGAAGCTTCGCAAACGCGTTGGTTAGAGCTGTCTGGTGAAAAACCATGTTCGATGGATGAGAAGGAAGCTTCTCAATTCACACCAGCATCACAAACACCGGCTTCAGTGCAAACTGGTTCGAACCTAACAAACAAATTGACACCAGCCAGAGTGTCTCCTTTGGTTGAAGCGCGCCAAGTCGCAGCTGAAGATCTTAACCAGCTTTGGGAAAAGTTCACATTTGACCATCAGCCAGAAATTCCGGCAGATGAAGGTGAGCTTATGAGTGTGTTGGCAAGCGCATTAGTCTTAGCCAAAGACGAATGCGAACAAGGAACTGAGATAGAGATCGAGCCAATTGGTTGGATCGAAGAAGTTTCAGCCATTGATGTGATCGTGTCACACGGTAGTGGGCAAAAAGAAAATTCACGTCTCTTTATGTGTAACCGCTCAAGTCAGGGCGGTGGATTGCGCCGTCAAATGGAGCGGGTCATGGCGTCGACCCAAGGCCGCAAACCAGTTGTGTTACGGGCTAGTGATTTCCCGCCGAATGCTAAAAGTTCGACAGCCGTTGCTGTTCGGCAATATTTACAAAGTGGCGGCAACCGGTTGGTCATCCCGATCTATGAATGGGAGCGGATGATCATGGTGAAAGATTTCCGTGAAAAATACCATAAAGATCCGAACATCAAAACCTGGACACAGTCAGTCCGGCCGTTAAGGGATTTGCCGTCTGTGCGTATGTTGCTGGGCCTCTCACATGGAGATGATGGCAGNTCAACGACAATGCATAATCAATTAACCGGTGGCGCCGCAGCAGCGCCCAATCTTGAGCTTATTGATACGGTGAGTGAAACAAAACATGAAACAGTGTCTCATGCGGGGCTGTCTCAAGAACCGCCCGTTACACCATCTGCCATTGAAACACAGCTCAATGCTCAAATGGAACAAATAGAAAATGATGAAGGCTCACATTTGCCAGCTGGTGTTACCGATGGTGTTTTGCGCCTTGGTCATGCCATGCGTAACCCAACAGAATTAGCCAACTTGGAAACAAGTTTGCTAAGACGTCACGCAGCAGTGCTTGGTGGCTCAGGTTCAGGTAAAACTACACTTGCTCTCTCGTTAATCGAACAGCTATTGATGCAAGATATCCCGGCCGTTCTAATCGATAGAAAAGGTGACCTTTGCTCTTATGCAAATTCAGATGTTTGGGAAGATGACCCGAACGATACTGAAGAGCGCCGCGCTCAAAAAGAGTACCTTAGAGAACACACTGATATTGCAGTCTACACGCCAGGTCGTACATCTGGTCGCCCAATCTCTATCACGCTCTTGCCACAAGGCATGGCTGACTTGCATGACCATGAGCAGTTAGAGCTGGCCAATATGTCAGCAGCAGCCTTAGGTGAAATGCTTCACTTAGGCGTCTCACCAACTCACCAACGTTATAGCGGCATTCTCTCTGTTGCTCTGAAGCTATTGGGTGAATTTGCTAGAAAAGAAGTCACACTAACAGACCTGATCACCTTNATGGATGAGGAAGAATCAGAACTGACAGAAGTGATCTCACGGATGGATCCAAATGGNCGTTTGCGCAAAGATTTGGTTGCCCAACTAGATAGTTTAAGTCACCGGAATTATGCACTCTTTGATGGTGCCGGTGAATCCATGTCTATGGATGCATTTTTAGGCCGTGAAAAGCATAAAAAAGAAGGTAAAACAAAGCTTTCCATTATTTACACTGGTTTCCTGGGTGATAATGAAAACATCTTATTCTGGGTGGCTCAGTTCCTTGGGGAAGCGCTGCGTTTCTGCCAGCGCAACCCATCAGATGTGCTACAAGCCATGGTGATGTTTGACGAGGCTGATTTATACATCCCAGCTAACTCAAAACCAGCCACGAAAGAGCCATTAGAAAGCTTACTAAAACGGGCNCGTTCTGCCGGTATGGGGCTGATGCTCGCGACACAAAGTCCGGGCGACCTTGACTATAAATCAAGAGATCAAATCACGTCGTGGTTNATTGGTAAGGTGAGAGAAGACACAGCACTTCGAAAANTACGCGCAGCCTTTTCAAGCGATAGTGGGATCGANCCGGCTCTTGTGTTACCGAACCAAACAGTTGGCGAATTCCACTTAATTCAAGAAGGCGCAGTAAAAGCGATCAAATCNCAACGCTCACTAATTCAGGCTGATCAAGTCCCGTTCGATCGGATCGAAGAATTAGGCCGCGAAACTCTNGGCAAAGACCCAAGCAGTCAAATCGGTTTTAAATTTGAATAGATAAAAAAGCGGCTCAAAGTTAGAGCCGCTTTTTTCTTTCCTAAGTTACCTTCTGTTCTTAAGAATGAAGAAATAAGCGCGTCGCCCCCGGCTTGGCGTTTCACAAGCAGAATAGATATAAAGAAAAAATAAAACCCACAACCAGCCGAAGACAAAAAAAGTAGGCCATAGCCCTCAGCGCTTAGCGCTGCGTCGTCGCAGGGCGGCAGCTTTGCTGCCATTGCCCGTGAGACAAACCATTGAATTCATCTAAAAAGCTTGCTAAATCAAACCATGGCAGATTGTCCCGGAATATATAAATTATCAGAAATGAAAGACGGCCTCTTGGCGCGTATCCGCATACCAGGCGGTATCTTGTCATCAAAGCAAGCCAGAGTATTGAGCTATGCTGCGAAAACCTATGGCAACGGTACACTTGACCTCACCAACAGAGCGAATATTCAATTGCGCGGTATCAAGCCAGAGGCCACAGATGAACTTGTCCAGACACTTTTAACAGAAAAATTAATTTCTCAATCAATTGAGCATGATCGTTTGCGCAATATCACCATGGACCCGTTAGCAGGATTATGTGATGAGCTAATCGATTGTAAAGCTATGGTCAAAAACTTGGATGAAGCACTAATTAAATTAGAGTACCCGGAAATTTATTCACCGAAAATGGCGTTCGTGTTTGATGGTGGCGGGCAAACTAATATCAGCGCTACCCTCCATGACTTCGCATTTTTAGCTGTTAAGAATGAGGACACAAATGATGAGCCAAAATTTCAGTTAAGTTTGGCAGGAACGTTAACATCTCACTATCTAGATCCGGAAATAATCATAGACGAGATCTTGACTATTTTAGAGCGCTTAAGGCCATATAATGGTTTTTCAAATCAATCTGAAATTGCAGAAGATCAAACGAAAAACATCCGTATAAAAAATTTAATGTCCCAGTTAGGCGGGCAGCAGCTTCTGGATATCATCGCACCAGATAGCAATGCCGTTCTGCTGGGGAAAAATAAAAACAAACAATTAAACCATCCGAAAAATCTAACTGAGCAAAAAGATAAGAGTAAAAATNCAATCAATTTGATATCACCAACCGGACGATTGAAATTTTTTCAATTAGAAGGTCTGGCCGAATTAGTAGACAGCCACGGCTGTGGTGAACTGCGTCTGACCACCTGGCAAGGNGTACTNNTTCCCTCAATAGATGAAGATGATATTGCAGATATTTGGGAAAAATCCGAGGCCATGGCCTTGCTCACNCAACAAAGCGAACAAAATCTACAAATTATATCTTGCGCAGGGAGTGAGGGCTGTATCCATGGCGGCTTTGAGACAAAGTTAACAGCCTTGAATTTACGCGACGAACTTTCTGAATTGGCCATGCCAAACCCAGTATCAATCCACCTGTCAGCCTGTGAAAAGGGGTGCGCCACACGCAATAACACCCACTATCTAATTATGCAGAAACGCAGCTCTGATAAGGTTACTCTATATACAAATGCAGGCCCAAACACCAAAAAACCTGGCAAACCCATTGAAAAAAAACAATTGATTTCTGAAATTAAGAAATTGATCTAACTTCAGCTCAGTGAATAGCCGTGAGACAAAGCAAACTTAAATTATATGAAGTGAACATGCTTCACTTCAGGCTAAGAATGAAGATTAAGAAGCTTACAACCTGCCGAAGACAAAAAACGTAGTCCCTAGGCTGTCAGCGTCTAGCGCTGCACCGTCGTAGGGCGGCAGCTTCACTGCCATTGCCCATGAGGCATAAAAGAGAAACTTAAGCTTGCGCTTTAAAGCGCCTCGCTGCATAACGTGGTGTGAAAAAATATTAAAGAATTGAAAAAACTAAATGGACTACATTAAAGACGGCGCTGAGATCTATAAGCGCTCATTCGCGAC
>JGI24723J26617_10003223_pt1 | contig 12038 bp, 14 predicted proteins | sample Cruoilmetagenom6_FD_26617 | JGI IMG/M metagenome (IMG submission 26617) | reverse complement strand
GACAAATTACTGGATCAAGATCAGCTGATGGGTGACGCCATTGATCTGGTGGAAAACAACGGCATCGTCTTCCTGGATGAAGTGGACAAAATTTGCGGCCGCTCTGATCGCCAAGGCGCCGATGTGAGCCGGGAAGGGGTGCAGCGCGATCTGTTACCTCTGATTGAGGGCACAACAGTCGCTACAAAACATGGCCCTGTGAAAACTGACCATATTCTGTTTATCGCTTCTGGTGCCTTTCACTTGAGCAAACCATCAGATTTGCTCCCAGAACTGCAAGGTCGACTGCCCATTCGCGTCGAACTGCAAGCCCTCACACGCGATGATTTCAGACGGATCCTCACTGAGCCTGAAGCCAACCTGATCCGGCAATATAAGGCACTGATGGCGACCGAAGGTGTGANCCTTGACGTCACCGAAGATGGTATTGACGCCCTCGCTGATTTCGCCGCGGAAGTGAATGCTACGGTAGAAAACATCGGAGCACGTCGACTTCATACCATCATGGAGCGGGTGCTCGATGACATTAGTTTCAGCGCGACAGACAAGAGCGGGGAGACGATTACCATCGATGCAGCGTTTGTGAACAAGGAACTCAAAGCGCTGGCGGAAAATGCAGACCTGTCGAAATTTATCCTCTGAAAAATCAGTGCTCCCTTTTCGCCGTAAGCAAAGCGACAGGCGGCTTATGGTTTCCCAAAAGTTAGCCAAAACATTGATTGTTGCGCATAAGCAATGAAAATTTGCTGGGCGCGAGTCTTTTGTGGTTACCCTGTTCGCGTTGGACTCATTTTCCTTGACCAAACCTTAATGAATTGGCCCCTTTTGGGACTGAAAATCGCGTTTGACCTCCCGCTCAAAGTCCGGCGCGTCAGTTGGCGCAGGAGATGAGTGGCTTAGAAGAAGAGGGTGGTTCGCTTATTGCGATTCGGATCCGAAACAGTTCTTCGCGGGGGACTCATTTTTTCAAAAGCAAGAGCAGCTGATCGAGAGTCTTTTTGTCGAGCATTCCGATGTCACGAGCCAGTCGATTGGCGATTTCGGTCGCCCTGGGGTCGAGTCCGCCCGTATCAACCGTGACTTTTGGATGAGACAGACGCGCAAGGTCGACCAGCTCTTCGGCCTCGTCCCAAATAACACCCAAATGGCCGATAATTTTTTGCACCAAATGAAAGCCCGGGCGACCCCTGCGACCATGTTCAAGCGCTGACAGATATGATGCGCTTACGCCGACCGCAGATGCCAGACTTGTCAGACTTTCGCCTTTGTCTTCTCGCAATTCCCGAAGGCGTTTTCCAAAAGGGGTCATTTGTGACGCCTCAGCCAAAGATAGAGCGCCCCGCCACCGCCATGTTTGGGATGGGCCGGTTGGAAACCGGTTACATGAACCCTGAACTGAGGCTCTTGTAACAGAGCCGGAACGAAACTTCGCAAAACAGAGCGCGCGTCCGGGTCGTGATGGAAGTCACGGCCATGAAGCATATGGCCCGGCGCCCCCTTGCCGGTGATAACGAGCACAAGCTTGCAGCCTTGCGACCGGGCATTGGCGACAAAGCGCAGCAAGGCAGGCTCCGCGGAGTGCCTGGTCATACCATGCAAATCTATGCGTGCATCGGGCGTTAACTGTCCTCGAACGAGCTTTTTGGACGTCCGCCGATCTAAGGGTGCCAAAGGCGGCACGGCCGCGCGGCCGTGGCCAATGGGTGAACGGGGGGGCGGGGCGATGATGGTTCGCTTGGGTTGTTCTGCTTGCGAAACAGTTTTTGACGCCTCAGAGGCGGCGGACGCATCGTCCGTCAGCAAAGCGTCGCGCATTCCGGGCCGCGCCGTGGCGTCTGACGTTACAGAATGCCAGAGAGCATATTCCCCGGCCGTTAACACTCGCTTGCGACCCCGAGTAGTTCTTGGGCCATACCGCTCACCTGGGGCAGTGTTCGCGCCCTTTGGTGCCTTGCGCCTCACGGGTTTTCAGACCATTTATCGGCAAGGGTGCGCGGGATAAGCGTGACAAACTGGCCTTCAGCTTTGGTTTCTCCAGCCGCACTACCGGCCTCTGTGCCAGAGCCCCAAAAATAATCACCACGCACTGCGCCTCGAATTGCCGAGCCGGTATCCTGCGCAATCATCAAACGGCGCTCAGGATCGGTATTGCCAGGCAATTGAGCCTCCAACCAAATAGGAGCGCCCAATGCATGGACTCGCCGGTCAACGGCAAGGCTGCGGCCCGGGGTGAGGGCAATGCCAGCAGCACCGGTTGGACCCAACGTTCTGTCTCGTAATGGCACAGCGTTAAAGAAGACGTAAGATTGATTCGCCTCCAGAACAGTTTGTACCTCGCCGGGGTTAGCGCTAAGCCAATCCCGGATGGTTTGCATGCTGACATTCTCTCGCGCGAGAGCGCCTCGTTCGATGAGGACTTTCCCGATCGCCGTGTAAGGTCGACCGTTTTTTCCAGCAAAACTGGCCCGTAAAACATCCCCATTTGGCAATACTATGCGAGCAGACCCTTGGATTTGGGTGAAAAAGGCATCGACCGGGTCCGCAATCCAGGCGACAGGACGCGCCAGCGCACCTAAGGCCCCCCGATTGATGGCCGCACGATCAGGGTAGGGGACGAAGCGCCCCTTTTCGATACGGCCCCGAATTGATTCATTGCCAAGATTGGGATCAAAATCATTGAGGTCTAGACGCATTAGATCAGCGGGCTTTGCCAGAAGCGGCGTTTGATAAATACCGCCACGCGTGAGACTGCCGCGGATTTCTGGCTCGTAGTAACCGGTCATAAGACCGACAGGGCCCATCTCTCCCAAAACCCGAAAGGGCTGAAAATTACGCTCAAAAAAGGCACGTGGGTTTGACGCGGCCGACGCTTCCATCGCAAGGGCACAGACAACCTGCCAATCGCCTATCGTACCATAGAGACTGGACGCCCCGGTTTTGGTATCTAATGCTCGGGCAGGCGAGGCATTGAGTATGCGCTCACAGCTTTTGCGAAAGGTCTGCAAAGCAGCACCCAAATCGTCAGCGGCCCAACCGTTGAGGTCTGCAAAATCAGTTTTGGAGAATGATGGTTCCGTGTCGGATGCCTCAGAGGTGCTCACGCTGTTATCCCCTGTGTTTTGACCGCCCGTTGGCTCCAAACAGGCGCTCAACAGAAGAAATGCGGGCAAAACCAGGAAACAGGAACGGGCGCTTGCCAAGCTCGTGCATTTTACGATTTTGCCAAAAAATGAACCGCTGTTATCGGAATTTTTCACAAGACATATGGCCGTTAGTTGCTTCCGGTCGCAACCAGCTGCCAATTTGGATCCCGGCTCGCAATTTCGCGTTCAAATGTCCAAATATCTGTGATTTCCCGCACCGTTACAGGATCACCCTCAATGACAACGCCGTCGCTGTTTTTGGTGGAGGAAGTAAGCTCACTCACAAAGCGCAAGGTGACCCGGGCGCGCGATTGTTCAATAAGAGCTTGCCTGAATTCAGCGCCCTTCAATCCCACGAAAGTCATTTCCACGCTTTCACCGCGTTGCTCACGTGCCTCAATGGCGGCGGCAAAGCTGACGAACACTTCTTCGCCAAGCAAAGGTTGAAGCGTTGAACTGTCGCCGGCTGCGAAAGCAGTGACAATCATCTCATAAGCGAGTTTGGCGCCGTTCAAAAACTCAACTGGATTAAAACGCGCATCGGCAAGCGTCAATTCGTTCAGAGATTGCTCAAGCGCGGAGCCGGTTTCAACACCCGGAATTTCTGCCGATTTCAATACTTCAGGCTCAGCCATGGGGCCACGCGAGCCGGGCAGATTGATGATATTGCCTTGGTCATTATCAGCCGATGGGTCAACGGAGGGATCTGCCGCAGAATATGGATCATAAGGCGGGCGTTCGCTGCCCGTCCGACGCCCGAGAACGCTGCGGAGTTTCAAAAACACCACAACAGCAATTACCAATAAAATTAGGTTGATAACGTCGTAACCGCTGTTCATAAAAAGACCGATACCTTTTGGGCTGCTGAATGAATAGGGCCACTCTTGGAATGCACCCCTTTTGCGCATATCTGTTAAGTGCCAATCTAGGGCATAAGTATCTCCATTGCCACCAGTTGACCGCGAAAGCTTCTTTATGCCGTTCATTTTCCTCGCTTTTATTTTGGTGCCCCTAGCAGAAATCGCTTTGTTTGTTGAAGTGGGTGGCATTTTAGGACTTTGGCCAACGCTCGGCATTGTGGTTCTAACCGCCTTTTTAGGGACCGGCCTTTTGCGATCACAGGGCCTTGCCGCCTTCTCTCGTGCGCAAGTTTCGATGGCAGAGGGTCGCCTGCCGATGGAAGAGGTCGTGCACGGCTTTTGTCTGGTTATCGCTGGTGCGTTGCTTTTAACGCCCGGATTTCTAACCGATGCCGTTGGTTTTCTTCTCTTTCTTCCGCCGGTCCGCGTGGCCCTTGGTCACGCTGCCGTTCGCTGGTTCTCCAAACATGGCACGATGCAGGTCTATACAGCTCAAGGCGACAGCAGCGGGTTTAACCATGCGCACCCGGCCCGCGATGGCACCGCTGAAGTTGTTGAGGGCGAGGCTGAAGAAATAGAGACCTCTAAAGATGAGCATCCTCATGGCCGACCTCCTAACCAATCTCCTAACCAATCTGGGAACACCTAGTTTTGGGCCTCTCTTGTGAGACCCGACTTGTGAGGTTTTGGCATCCGTGGTAGCCACTAACCGCAATTTAGGTAGGCCATCTGGTACAAAAACCTTTTGGCGATGACAAAAATAGGGCGGAAATTCGCATGGCGGACTCAGATCAGTCGACAGAAGAAAACAATGCAGGCGCACAAGCTGCGCCGCAACTACGCGTGATCACACAATATGTGCGCGACCTGTCTTTTGAGAGCCCCAATGTTCCTCAAAGCCTACAGCCACAAGACGAAGCGCCGCAGATCGGTGTCAATGTCGACGTACGCGTAAAACCTCTCGCGGAAACAGATTTTGAAGTCATCTTAAAGCTCAATGTTGATGCAAAAATTTCTGGCAAACAACTTTTCATGACTGAGCTTGAATATGCCGGTGTTTTTCAGATCGCCAATATTCCTCAAGAAAGCCTGCAGCCGGTTTTGTTGATCGAATGCCCGCGACTGATTTTCCCGTTCGCACGACGGATCATCGCAGACGTCACACGCGATGGGGGCTTCCCGCCATTGATGATTGATCCAATTGATTTTGCTCTTTTGTTCCGCCAGCAAATGCAGGCGCAACAGGAATCCGCTGCAAAAGATCACCCAGACGCTTGAACTTTTGCCGGATCATGCCCTCAAAGCAGATCGCGCAAAGAGGCCAAGAAGGTTCGAATGTCTTTGAGCGCTGGACCATCGGAAAACGCCGCAAGGGACGTTAATGTCCACGCCTCTTGAGGCAGTAACATGTTTTCAAGCTGCAAAAGCCTCTCACGTCGGTCTGATGTGAGAGGCAATTTTTTTGCCTGCTTGAGCAATAATAAGTGCTCGTGTATCCGGCGCATCACCCAGAAAGCCTCCATCATAGGAGGAAGTATTCTGGGGTCGTCCTGCCAAGTGCAGCCTTCGAACAGAACCTGGGTCACATGCTGTCCGGCTCCGTGACAATCAAAATCAACGCAGCCCTTAAAACCTTCCTGCGACAAATTTTTATGAACGCTACAGCGCCCATTGGGGGTCAAGTTTTTACAGGCAACGCCTGCAGGTTTATCGTTGGCAAACTGAGGCGATTTATCGAACGCAAGAGCCACACAACAAAGTGCTGCGCACTGTTTACAATCCGGGACTAATTGCATTTCGGTCATTTGATAAAGAGCTTGCCTAGAGATCTTTCCAAAGCGTCTCACCATCAAGAGAGGCGATGAATGTCGCGTGCGCTTTGCGCTCTTTGTCGGTGAGGTTCGAGGTGAGGGGTTTTGCACGCGGCGTTCGCTTTACCCGGGCAATCTTTCCCTCAACCGAGGTAGCACCACTTTCTGATGCCAGGCTAAGACCAGGTTCACGACCACCAATGAGTTCCAGATAAACTTCTGCAAGCAACTCACTATCAAGAAGCGCGCCGTGTTTTATGCGGTTTGAATTATCCACATTGAAACGACGACATAGAGCGTCGAGATTATTTTGCGCGCCCGGAAATTTTTTGCGCGCCATCGCTAAAGTATCGACAGCCTGTGTCATGGGCAGTGATTGACGACCGGCGCGTTTCAATTCGGCATTTAAAAAGCCCATGTCAAAGCTTGCATTGTGAATGACGAGCGGTGCATTGACGATGAAGGTCAGAAAATCATCCATTACTTCATGAAACAATGGTTTGTCGCTCAGAAATTCCTCTGACAGACCGTGCACCTTAAACGCCCCTTCGGGCATATCCCGCTCAGGATTGACATAAACATGAAAGGTACGACCCGTGGGCATGTGATTGTCCAATTCAACACAACCAATCTCACACAGGCGGTGACCTTCCTTAGGACTAATGCCTGTGGTTTCTGTGTCGAGCACAATCTCGCGCATTGTGGCTATCCCCGCTGTTGCAGCGACCCTCTCCCCAGAGCGGCGCTGCTAAAATATAAACTAGTGGCGCTTATCCCATCAGTTTTTTGAGTACTTCTCCGTCACGGCCTTTAAGTGCCGCGATGATTTCTTTTACCTGATTGCGCGCGTGCTCAAGCCCTTTATCGCTTTCCACAATAAAGTCAGCACCGCTCCGCTTGTCGGCGTCAGGTACCTGCTTTGCAAAAATGTCAGCAAATTTTTCTTCTGTCATATCAGGCCGTGCCAAGACACGCTCGCGCTGCAGCTCATAAGGCGCGCTCACAACCACAATAACATCCACACGCTCGCGGCCTCCCGTTTCAAAAAGCAGAGGAATGTCGAGCAAAACCATTTCTGCGTCGTCAGTCATCGCTTTTTCCAAGAACGCTCGATTGGCGCCACCCACTAGAGGGTGAACAATTGCCTCCAGCTTTTTTAACGCGTCGGGATGGCCAATAACCTGTTTGGACAAGAGGGCACGATCCACCGCGCCGTCACGCACAACACCTGGGAAAGCGGCATCAATGAGTGGCACGGCAGCGCCGCCCGCTTGATAAAGTTTGTGCACCTGGGCATCAGCGTCATAAACAGGAATGCCTTCAGCCTGAAACATTTTTGCGGTTTCAGATTTACCCATACCAATGGAACCGGTGAGACCAATCAACAGCATTTAATTTTCGCCTAAGTCTTTGAGAAGGAGAGCACGCAGCTCAGATGTTACTTGCGGACGTATGCCAAACCAAGCCTCAAACCCTGGCACAGCCTGGTGAAGCAACATGCCAAGACCATCAACCGTCTTGTTGCCGCGCTCACGCGCGTTGGCCAACAGCTCAGTTTCCAGGGGTGCATATACGATGTCTGTTACCAACGCCGTTGTCGGCAAATTATTCAAAGACAATGCCAATGGCGGCATGTTTTTCATGCCGAGTGAGGATGTATTGACCAACAAGGTGGCGTTAGCTAACTCAAGCTCGGCGTCCTCCCAGGAGGCAGCATGCCCCTTAATGGCAAGTTCTTTTAGCAAGCTCTCTGCTTTTTCAATAGTTCTATTGATAAGCCGTATCTCCGGCACACCTGCATCTGAAAGAGCGGCAAGGATTGCCCGCGCCGCGCCGCCGGCACCCAACACAACGGCGGGACCAGAGGTGAAATCAAAGTCAGGAGCGCTTGCTTTCAAATTTGCCATGAACCCATAACCATCAGTGTTGCGGCCTTCCAAATGGGTTCCACAATCAACGATTGTATTCACGGCCTTCAATCGTTTTGCCGCCGCGTCATGATGAGACAATAAGGCAAAGACAGCTTCTTTGTGAGGCACTGTGACGTTGGCCCCGATAACATTTTGCGCGGAAAACGAATGAAGCGTGATTTCCAAGTTTTCTGGTGGCACCCCATGGGTTTCATAAAGCGCGTCTTGCAGCCCATGAGTTGCGATCCAATGATTATGGATCAACGGCGATCTGGAATGTTCAATTGGCCAGCCCAAAACCCAGACCCGGCGAAGTGCATTGCTCATTTTTCCAACGCGCCTTCTTGACGCAAGTGAGAAAAGAGCGGCAGGAGCGGGAGACCAAGAATTGTGAAATAGTCCCCATCAATGCGCTCAAACAATTGAATGCCCGGGCCTTCCAACTGATAACAGCCAACACTTTTCATAACTTTCTCGCCGCACCGTCTTAAATAATGATCGACAAATTCATCTGAAAAATCTCGCATGGTGAGATGCGCTTGTGCGACAAATGACCATTCCGTTTTGCCGCCACGGGCAACGGTAACAGCACTATGCAATGTGTGTGTGTTTCCACGAAATTCACACAGGTTTGCGCGTGCTTCTTTTAAATGACGTGGCTTGTCATAAAGGCGTCCATTGCACGAAAGCACTTGATCAGCGCCGATGACAATTTGCTGGCCTGCCTGTTCACTCACGCTTTCCGCTTTCAGTTCCGCCAGATGCACGGCCAATGCATCCCCATCTCCACCAAAATCTGCTTTGGCGGCTGCTTCATCTACCGGTGACACTTCGACCCGAAAATGCACACCGGCATTTTCCAAAAGCATTGCACGAACGCCACTACGGGACGCCAGAATGAGGGTCGGTGTGTCAGACATTTGAAAAACTCGTTATTTGTAAAAACTATGTGGAACGATCTCAAAACCTAGTGACGGTTATAGAGGTTCAAAATTGCCGCCGCGGTCTCTTCAATAGAACGACGGGTGACATCAATGACTTGCCAACCCTGTTTGTGACACAGGCGTCTCGCATCAGCCAGCTCTGTGGTAATCAGGCTCTTGTCCACATAGGCGGTTTCTGTTTGCTCGTTCAGAGATAAGAGGCGGTTCTTGCGAATTTGTGCCAAACGATCCGCGCTGGCAACAAGACCTACGATCAGTGGTTTTTTTGCTGTAAAAAGATCAGGCGGAAGCGGCGTGCCGGGAACCAACGGTACATTTGCAGCCTTGATTCCGCGGTTTGCGAGATAAATGCACGTAGGTGTTTTGGATGTACGGCTAACACCCACGAGAATAATATCAGCATCGTCCAGATCACCCGCCGTTTGCCCATCGTCATGGGCCATGGTGAAATTCAGGGCGGCAATTCGGTCGAAATATTTGGCGTTCATTTCATGTTGAACACCTGGCTTGTGCGAAATCTCTCGTCCCAGATAAGTACCAAGCGCATTGATCACAGGATCTAAAACAGAAATGCAGGGCACTTCCAGTTCCACACAACGCGCAAGCAATTGATCACGCAAGGCCTCATTGACCATCGTGAACATGACCAATCCCGGCGCACGTTCTATTTCTGCTATNGCCCGNTCCAATTGTTTGGGGCCCCGCACAAGCGCATAGATATGTTCGACAGCACTGATGTCTTCATATTGTGCACAAGCGGCACGGGCCACAGCATTCAAAGTTTCCCCAGTTGCGTCTGAAACAAGGTGGAGATGAAAGTTACGAGCGCTTGTCATGAAGAGATTAAAGTCCGGTGTGATCGATGTGGAAAGAAGCTTTTGGTAAAACTACCCAGAGTGAGAAGCTTGTGCCAGTCATTCATTTGGACAGCTTCGGGAATCGATTTGGCTGCTTTGAGCGTCGAGCGGATTACCTTCTGGCCTGTGGATTATTGTGGATAAGGGGGAGAAATCCCCAGGTTTGCTCAGGTACTACTTGGTCATACCCGTTATTGATTTTTTATCTTCTGTTTCATTCCCCGTTAACTAAGCCATTTTTACGGTCTGGGGAAACCGGGGAAAAGTACGACCCGCGTAGGGCCGACTGACTTATCCCCAAGACTCGATTTGTCCACACCGNGGTTTTTCACAAGCCAAGTCATTGGGACTCCTTGGACTCCAAAAGTTTGTCGAAGATTGGTTCACATTCAAATTGTTCGGCTAGATAATTTGTTTCTTATAANAAAAGGGGATGAGAATGTGAGCAACTTTTAATCCCCAATTTTCACAGGGATCCACTATCCACTACAACCTTTTTAAGATTCTAAATAAGTAGTATGAAACCTGCACAAGTCTGTAGCCTCTCGCTTTCTCCTCCCATCAGGATCTTCTTCAAGCCTCATGTCTGACCAAGCAAAAGCATCTTCTTCATCTAAACTATTTCTCAGAGCACTCGCAGGAGAGACGCTTGCAACACCTCCGATCTGGTTGATGCGACAAGCAGGACGGTATTTGCNGGANTACCGGGAAACCAGAAAACAAGCGGGCGGGTTTTTGGATCTTTGCTACACACCAAAGCTTGCGGTCGAAGTAACGCTACAACCCATCAGACGATATGGATTTGATGCAGCGATCATGTTTTCAGATATTTTGGTGATCCCTGATGGCTTGGGGCAGAAGGTGTGGTTTGAAGAAGGGGTCGGACCTTTACTAGAACCAGTGACTGATCTGGAAGCCCTAAAAAAGCTCGATCGATCTCGAGTTCTTGGCCACCTGGCGCCTGTCATGGAGACGCTAAAAGGATTGAAGGCTTCATTGCCGTCTGAGACGGCGCTAATTGGCTTTGCAGGGGCACCCTGGACGGTTGCGACCTACATGGTGGGGGGCAAGGGTTCACCTGATCAAGGGGCGGCTAAGGCATGGGCTTATCGCGATCCTGATGGCTTTCAAGTTCTAATCGATCTGTTGGTGGATGTAACTGGCGATTATCTTGAAGCGCAAGTCGCTGCTGGTGCTGAAGTTTTACAATTGTTTGATACGTGGGCAGGCAGCTTGCCGGCCAGACAGTTCCGGCGGTTTTGTCTGGAACCTGTCAAAAGATTGCGCGCTCGATTGAAAAAATCTTGTCCAGACATTCCAGTGATTGCTTTTCCAAAGGGTGCGGGCGCGGGATATGAAACCTATTTTCGCGAAACGGGTGTAGATGCCGTGAGTTTTGATACCTCGGTTGATCCCGTTTGGGCGGCGGATCGCTTACAACCACTTGGAGCTGTGCAAGGAAATCTGGATCCTTTGCTTTTGGTAGCGGGTGGCTCGGAAATGGATCGTGCGATTGACCATCTGTTGGAGACATTAGGATCAGGCCCATTCATTTTCAATTTAGGTCACGGTATTGTGCCTCAGACGCCGCCGGAACATGTTGGGCAGCTGGTTGACCGAGTGCGTGGCAAAAAATGAACAATCCACAAAAAGTGGCTGTGGTTCTCTTTAATCTTGGCGGGCCAGATGCGCCCGAGGCCGTAAAGCCCTTTTTGTTTAACCTGTTTTCTGATGCGGCGATTATTCAAGTACCCCAACCATTTAGGTGGTTGATTGCCAAAATTATTTCCAGTCGACGCGCACCGATTGCGCGCGAGATTTATGCTCAGATTGGCGGTAGGTCGCCGATTGTTCCGGAAACCCAACGACAGGCAGAAGCTTTAGAACAGGTGCTCTCTACGTCCGATGGTTTAGATAATGTGAAATGTTTTCTCGCCATGCGCTATTGGCACCCGTTTAGCGAAGCTGCGGTTGAGGCCGTTTTGGATTTTGCACCTGACAAAATCGTACTCTTGCCGCTTTATCCGCAATACTCAACAACGACGACGGGCTCATCTCTTAACGCATGGCGAAAGGCCTGGGCAAAGCGAGTAGGGCCTGGCCATACTTCTAAAAAAGACCCAGAAACCAGCGAAATTTGTTGTTACCCGGAAGCCAGTGGTTGGATTGAGGCGCAAGCTGATTTGGTGCGCAAAGGGTTCAAATCTGCTGGAGAATTGAATAATACGCGGGTGCTTTTTTCAGCGCACGGCCTTCCTAAAAAAGTAATTGAAAGAGGCGATCCTTATCAAACGCAGGTTGAGAGAACCTGTGCAGCCGTGGCTAAAAAACTGGACATGCCAGGACTTGANTGGGTTACCTGTTTTCAAAGTCGTGTGGGGCCGCTGGAATGGATAGGGCCTTCGACAGACNCGGAAATTGAACGCGCTGGCGCTGAGGGTAAAAATATCGTGGTGGTGCCCATCGCATTTGTCTCTGAGCATTCTGAAACTTTGGTGGAGCTTGATATTGAA
>JGI24723J26617_10003220_pt1 | contig 12046 bp, 11 predicted proteins | sample Cruoilmetagenom6_FD_26617 | JGI IMG/M metagenome (IMG submission 26617) | reverse complement strand
TTTGGCGCGCGCGGGTTCGTTACCACGTTCGATGCGGCAAGCGGAAAGCAGCTTTGGCGGTTCTATACCGTTCCCGGCAGCCCGCAGGACAACAAGGGCAATGCCGCGATGGAGCGAGCGGCCAAGACCTGGTCGGAAGACTTCTGGAAAACCACTGACGGCGGCGGCACGGTCTCGAACGGGATGACATTCGATGCCGAAGCAAACCGAGTTTATATCGGAGTTGGCAATGCCAGTCCCTTTGATCCGGAAATGCGCAGCCCGGGCGGCGGCGATAATCTTTATGCAGCTTCGATCGTCGCGCTCGATGCCGATAGCGGCGAATATGTCTGGCACTANCAGCAAAACCCGCGTGATTCGTGGGGCTACGAGGCAACTCCCAACATGATTGCGGCAANGCTCACTATCGATGAGCAGCCTCGCAAAGTTCTGATGCACGCGCCGACCAACGGCTATTTCTACGTGATCGATCGTGAGACCGGCAAAGTCATATCCGCCAAAGGCACAACCGCGATCAGCTGGACCGAAGGGATCGATCTTGAAACCGGCCGCCCGATCGAAAAGCCAAACATTCGTTACGAAACGGGCGAAACCGAGATCTGGCCGGGCACGATCGGCGGCCACAACTGGCAGCCAATGTCATACAATCCCAAGCTTGGCCTCGTTTATATCCCGATCCAACAGCTTGGAGCGAGCTTCAAACGCGCGACGTCTGAATCAAAGCCTTTGGACGGCGCCTTCAACGTCANCGGCCTTGTCNCGCAATCAGTCGTTAAAAAGCCGGGCGACGGACACGGCTATCTTGTCGCATGGGACCCGGTGACACAAAAAGAGGCATGGCGGATAAAGCACGATACCTTGTGGAATGGCGGTACACTTACAACCTCGGGCGGGCTTGTTTTTCAGGGCACTGCAGACGGGTGGTTCAATGCATATCACGGTAAGACCGGAGAGCGCATGTGGCGATTCAATGCCGGTCTGGGCATCGTCGGCGCGCCGGCAAGCTATGCCATCGGAGACACGCAATATATTTCGATTCTCGTTGGCTATGGAGGGACAACCGCCGCGCTGGGCAAGCTTATGGACGAAGGCTGGAAATATGGCGCACAGCCGCGCCGTCTGCTGACATTCGCATTGGGTGAGAAAGGCGAGCTTCCCGAAGGCATACCGGCAAGCATGGAGACCAGTGCGCTCGACGACCCGGAACTCGTACTCGACGAAGCCGATATTGCTGCAGGCCGAGCGCTTTCGGAGCGCTGTGCAGCCTGCCACGGCGTTGGTTTCCATTCACCCGGAACGCCGGGGCCTGATTTGCGGGAATCGCCCATCGCCCTGAATCTCCAGACATTCGGCAAATTGCTCAAGGAAGGTACACTGCTGGAACGCGGCATGCCGCGCTTCGGAATGCTCAGTGACGAGGAGATTCGCCAGCTTCACTCGTATATCCGGGCCAGGGCCCGCGAAGCGCTTGGGCAGCGCGAAGCGTCGGATGCGGCAGCACACAGGCAAATGCTCTGAGCTGGGGCGAAGGGCACTTGGTCCGGATCGTTAACTGGCTTATGGCGGCGACCAATCAGGAGGACCACGATGGACGCGGCAGTACTTTACGAAATTGATGAAGATGGAATTGTCACACTGACTCTCAACCGGCCAGAGATGCGCAATCCGATCACTGATCCGGAGGCGGTTGCCGACATCCTCGCTGTACTCAAACGGTTGGAAAATGACCCGGATGCGCGCGTCGCCATACTTACCGGAGCCGGGAAAGGATTTTCCTCGGGCGGCAACGTCAACGAGATGAAACCGGGCGGCAATATCAACACCGGGGTTCCGCTCACAACACGGTCCAGCTATAAAAACGGCGTCCAGCTTCTACCTCTGGCGTTTTCGAAACTCGAAGTTCCGGTCATTGCTGCCGTCAATGGCGCGGCAGTCGGTGCTGGCTGCGATCTGACCTGCATGTGCGATTTGCGGATTGCCAGCGAACATGCTCGATTTGCTGAGAGTTTTGTCAAGCTTGGCCTGATTGCGGGGGACGGCGGTTCATGGCTGCTTCCGCGTGTCATTGGTTGGTCGAAAGCCGCTGAAATGGCGCTGACCGGCGACATGATCGATGCCGAGGAAGCGCTTGCGTGCGGGCTGGTTTCAAAGGTTGTTCCCGCAGAACAACTCATGGATGAAGCGCGCGCGCTGGCACGGCGGATCGCGTCCAATCCGCCGCATGCTGTGCGCATGACCAAGCGCTTGCTGTGGGAAGGCCGGCAAACCGAACTGCCTGCACTTCTGGAAATGGCAGCCGCGATGCAGGCGATTGCGCACGCCACCGCAGATCACGCAGAAGCGGTTGACGCCTTTCTGGCTAAACGGCCACCTACTTTCCAAGGGAAATAATCACGAATGTGATGAAAACCCTTGGCAACACATTTTAATGTGATATGCCGCGATCATGACAGACACTGTAATAGAACGCGTCCGCCAACTTGTTGGCGATGGCAACATGACCAAAGCCGGCCTTGCCCGCGCGGCAGGCCTTCATGCCAACACATTGCGTGAATGCACTGACAAGGCCTGGAATCCGACGTCGGAAACATTGAGCAAACTTGAACGCTTCCTGCTGTCCAACGATGATCGCCCGGTTCTCGCCCCTATCGAGGAAATCATCGAAGAAGCACGCAATGGGCGCATGTTCATCCTTGTGGATGACGAGGATCGCGAAAACGAGGGTGATCTCGTAATCCCGGCCCAAATGGCCACTCCCGATGCGATCAACTTCATGGCGACCCACGGGCGCGGCCTGATCTGTCTTACGTTGACCGACGAGCGCTGTGACGAACTTGGACTGTCACCAATGAGCCGCCAGAATGGCGGCCAATATGAAACAGCATTTACCGTGTCGATTGAAGCACGTGAAGGCGTGACAACCGGAATTTCAGCTGCCGACAGGGCGCGAACGGTCAGCGTCGCGATGGATGGCAGCAAAGGGCCCGACGATATTGTTTCACCTGGCCATGTCTTTCCCTTGCGCGCGCGTCCAGGCGGCGTCCTTGTTCGTGCAGGGCATACCGAAGCGGCCGTTGATATCTCGCGGCTCGCCGGCCTCAATCCATCTGGTGTGATCTGTGAAATCATGCACGACGATGGTTCGATGGCGCGTATGGAAGACTTGGTGAGCTTTGCCCGGCTGCACGACTTCAAGATCGGCACAATCCGCGATTTGATCGCCTATCGCCGCAAGCACGATCACATGGTCGAGCTGCGGGCAGAAACAACTTTCGAAAGCCGCTGGGGCGGCCAATGGCGCGCCCGGACCTATTACAACAAGGCGACCGGGGACGAAACGATGGTCCTGGTGAAAGGCTTCATCGATCCCGATACACCGACGATGGTCCGTATGCACACGCTCTCATTGTTCGCAGACATTTATGGCGAGGACGACAGTCGCTCAACGCTGCTGCGCGGTTCGATGGAAACCATCGCCGAACATGGCGCAGGTGTAATCGTGGTCATCAACAAGCCGCTTCAAGTCTGGATGTCGCGCACGATGCAGATGAAGAACGAATTCCGCGAAGGCAAAGAGCCCAAGATCGAGGAAATGCGCGACTATGGCGTGGGCGCACAGATCCTGGCGGAACTGGGAGTGCACGACATGATATTGCTATCGAATGCCGAGCATTCGCTAGTCGCGCTGGAAGGCTATGGCCTCAATATTGTCGATACCAGGCCGATCGGGAACGGAGAACACGAATGGTACGATTCCTGATCGTCGAAGCTCGCTTCTACGATACCTACAACGATATGCTGGTTGCCGGTGCGCGTGCCGCACTTGAAGACAAAGGCCATTCGGTCGATGTCCTTACCGTGCCTGGCGCACTCGAAATACCCGGCGCGATCTCGCTCGCTGTCGAATCGGGTAAGTACGATGGCTTCGTCGCAATTGGCATTGTCATTCGCGGCGAGACATATCACTTTGAAATTGTCGCTGGCGAAAGCGCGCGCGGTATCATGGCGCTGACGATGGACGGCATCGCCATCGGCAACGGCATACTCACTGTCGAGAACGAGGAGCAGGCGCTGGTGCGCGCTGANCCAGCGCAGAAAAACAAAGGCGGCGAAGCTGCGAAAGCGGCAATGGCCCTGCTCGAATTGAAAGAACTCTTCGATGGCTGACAAGAACCCCTCACTCGGCGGTATCCCCCTGGTTTTCGGAGGCAATGTCTTCGGATGGACGCTGGAGCGGGATGCAAGTTTTGCGGTTCTGGATGCCTTCTACGAAGGTGGTGGCCGGATGATCGATACCGCCGAAGGTTATTCGGCGTGGGTTCCGGGGAACAAAGGCGGTGATTCAGAAACAATCCTCGGCGAATGGCTGGAAAGCCGAGGCGTGCGCCCGGAAATGCTGATCGGGACGAAAACCGGGATGGAAGGTTCGCCNGGCGCCCTGAAACCCGAAAACGTGGCCGCAGCGCTTGAAGGCTCGCTTGAGCGGCTTCGCACCGATTATGTCGATCTCTATTACGCGCACCGTGATGATCTGGTGACACCGCTGGAGGATGTCGTGTCAGGCTATGACGCGGCCTACAAATCTGGCAAAGTGCGTGAACTGGGCGCTTCGAACTATACGACCGAGCGTCTTGGCGAGGTTATCAAGACAGCCGAGCGGATGGGCGCACAGCCATTCACCGTCTGCCAGCCTTGCTACAACCTTGTTCATCGGCACGAATATGAAGGCGCACTGCAAGACTTGTGCGTGGCGAAGAACATCGCCGCTCTGCCCTATTATGGACTCGCTTCCGGCTTTCTGACAGGCAAGTTTCGCTCAGCAGACGAGTGGAAAGACAGCTCGCGCGCATTCAGCCTTGATGACGCTGCAAAAGATGGCGGCTGGGATACGCTCGATGTGCTGCGCGATGTGGCTTNCGAANTCGGCGTTGCGCCTGCTCAGGTCGCGCTGGCATGGATCCTTGCCAAACCTGGTATTGCTGCGCCTCTGGCCAGCGCAACATCCCCGGAGCAACTGGCCGAACTGATCGCGGCTGTGACGCTCAAGCTTGCACCGGAACATGTCGCCCGCCTCGATAAGGCAGGCAAGAACTGAATATCAGAGGCTGAGTCGCCCAAACGCGCTTTCGCCAGCATAGACCGCGACATCGCCCAACTCTTCCTCGATGCGGATGAGCTGATTATACTTTGCAAGCCTGTCTGACCGAGCCAGCGAGCCGGTCTTTATCTGACCGCAGTTCGTAGCGACTGCCAGATCGGCAATTGTCGCATCTTCGGTTTCGCCCGAGCGATGCGACATCACTGCAGTGTATCCAGCGCGCTGGGCAATCGAAACAGCTTCGAGAGTCTCGGTCAGCGTGCCTATCTGGTTGACTTTCACCAGCAGCGAATTGGCAAGCCCATCACCAATGCCCATCGAAAGGCGCTCAGGATTGGTGACAAACAGGTCATCGCCGACAAGCTGGACCTTGTCTCCAATCTTGTCTGTCAGCGCTTTCCACCCNGCGAAATCGTCTTCGGCCATGCCGTCCTCNATNGANCGGATNGGATAAGCAGCGCACANGTCNGCAAGGTAATCGGCCATTTCCTCNCCGTTCAGCGTCNCGCCCTCNCCCGCCATCTTGTATTTNCCGTCCNCGAAAAATTCGGTCGANGCNCAATCCAGAGCCAGCACAACNTCAGTTCCAACCTTGAAGCCTGCCTGCTCAACGGATTTCATGATGAAATCGAGCGCGTCGCGCGTGCTGGCCAGGTTAGGCGCAAAACCGCCTTCATCACCAACAGCAGTCGCAAGGCCTTTGTCCGACAGACCCTTTTTCAATGTATGGAATATCTCCGCGCCCCAGCGCGCNGCTTCGGCCAAACNGTCNGCGCCGACCGGCATGACCATGAATTCCTGGAAATCGATTGGATTGTCTGCATGNTCTCCGCCATTGATGATGTTCATCATCGGCACCGGAAGGACATGTGCAGAAACGCCGCCTATGTANGAATAAAGNGGCAGGCCGCGGGCATTTGCCGCCGCCTTGGCAACCGCCAGNCTGACGCCGAGGATCGCATTNGCGCCCAGCTTGGCCTTGTTGTCGGTTCCGTCAGCCGCAATCATCATCATGTCGATATCGCGCTGGTCTTCGGCGTCGCGGCCAAGGATTGCGTTGGTGATCTCTACATTGACCGCCGAGACCGCCTTTTGCACGCCTTTGCCCAGATAGCGGGCCTTGTCACCATCGCGCAGTTCGACAGCCTCATGCGCTCCTGTCGATGCCCCGGATGGCACTGCAGCACGGCCAAAACTCCCATCGTCCAGCAGCACATCAACTTCGACCGTGGGATTGCCCCGGCTATCGAGGATTTCCCGTGCGTGAATGTCAATGATGGTGGTCATCGTTATGTAGGCTCCTGCAATCAAACACCGCAATTCTGCTCGCCCGCGCTCTTAGCAGTGGAACAATCTCTGGCAAGCAGCGTTGCAGCAAATTCATCCAGCTTGTGATAGAGGCAATCAACACCATATTCAGTGCATGAGCCCGATTGGGCATGAAAGGATGGGAAGCTATGGCTGAGACAACGATTACTCCGAACGATAATGCAACCCCGGAACCGACTGCCGACGATGCNGNAAAATCGCATTTCACCAAGGCTGTTGAAGAAGCAAAAGCCGGTGCGCAGGCAATTGGCAAGGACGCGAAGGTACGCGCCGATACATACCGCAAGAAAGCCGAAGAGGCTTCCGATGAATGGCAGGAGCAGGCTCGGGTAAAAAGCGGCGAAGCCAAGGACATGGCCTACGATTACGCCAGCCAGGGCAAGGCAAAGACCAGTGAAGCAATGGCCGGTCTGGGCAAGATGGTTGAGGACAACGCCTCGGTCATCGACGACAAGGTCGGTGAGAAATATGGTGACTATGCCCGCTCTGCGGCCAAATCCATGCAGGACACGGCAGCAAAGCTTGACGACAAGTCACTTGAGGATCTGGGCGACGACGCGAAGGAATTCGTTCGTGAGAAACCGGCGCTCGCCGTTGGTATCGCGGCGGCTGCCGGATTTTTCCTCGCCCGGCTGTTCAGGGGCCGCTAAACGCAGCATCCAGGCGACTGGCGCAAATATCGAGGCAACATGGATGACGAAACCGCGCCGGCGTCCGTTTCGGACCTGAAAGAGGCGCTTGACCGCTCTTTACCCGAAGACATGCGCCAGCTTGCCGACGATGCGCGGACGCTGGCGGCGGCGGAAATTGCCTATCAAAAGGCCCGCGCGGCCTTTGCCGGTAACGAAGCCAAGCGGATTGCAATCGTTGGCCTGTTCGCTGCGGCATTTGTGTTCTTTACGTTGATGGCGCTGATCGTTGGAATAGTCATAGCGCTGGGGCCGGTTCTTGGTCCATGGGGAGCGACAGCGGCGGTGGCAGGCGGGCTAGCGCTGCTCATTCTGATTTGCGCCGTTATCATCCTGTGGCGTGTCAGGCGGATGAAATCCGTACTCAAGGACGAGAAAACCGGCTGATGGGCAAACTTGCCAACAAGGTGTTTGAAGAACGCGCAACACGAAATTCAGTGCGAAGCGCCTTCGACGCGCGATTGTCGCAAGTCAAAACCGATGTCGAGGCGCGCGGTGTTGGCGGACGGATTGCAGACAGGGTGAGCGAGGAAGCACGCGAGGCTTATGAAGAAGTTCTGGCCGTCGCCGGGGACAACAAGGGCGTCGTGGCCGGCACTATTGCCGCACTGGCGATCTGGTTTCTCAGGAACCCGCTGATTGCATCGCTCGATCGCCTGTTGATCGCAGACACTGATGAAGAAGAGGAATTGATCGATGACGGACACTGAAGGCACCGCTCCTGGTGATCGGTTGGAGCAAGATGAAAGTACCGTCCAGCTGCCAACCCCGATACGCCACCAGTCCGATCGGCCTGCCCTTCAGTTTGTGAAAGACCACCCGGTCCTCACGGTGGCAGGGGGGATTGTTGCAGGNGCGCTTGCCGCTGCGTTGATCCCGCGTCGCAACCGCGAATATGTCACGCGCCGCTCCTCAGTGTTGGCAAATGCCGTGACAACNGCCGGAATGGCGCTTGCCACTCAGGCGTTGGAGATGGCTGATGCTGCAAAAACAGATGCGCGCCACCGCGCCGGTTCGTTTGCAGACCAAGCTGGAAGGCTTTCCAGCAGCGCCGCTGCAATCGCTCAGGATTTGATCTCACCCCCAGAGTCGAGAAAAAGCCTGTCAGACAAGCTCAAGGCAAGAGCGGGAAAGCTCAAGGACTGATTCCAATTCATGCCACTTGTCGTGCGCCGGGTCCGGGCGCTATGAGCCATCCTTTCACTCTCGCCCGAAAGCTTTGAATATGCAGAAACTCCACTTTGTCATGGGCGGCCGCGTGGCCGATCCTCGCGGGCTTGAATTTGTTGACCTGGATAAACTCGACCTTGTGGGAGTCTACCCAGACTTCGAAAGCGCCGAAGAAGCCTGGCGCTCGCATGCACAGCGCACTGTGGACGATGCCGAAATGAAGTACGTCATCGTCCACCTGCACCGGCTGTTTGAGCCGAAACTTGGTGATAGCACTCCCGAAACGTCGTCAAAGAACACCGATTAATCCCGGGGCTCACCAGGCCCCGGCTGGCCGGCCGGACTATTGAATGCCATCCGGCGCAAGCCTGCCAATCAGATGAAATCGATTTTCTTGACGAGGTAGAACTTATCGCCCGCGGGGACGGTAACTTCGACTTCATCGTCAAGCTTTCGTCCGATCAGCGCTTTGCCGAGCGGCGAATTATAACTGATCCGGCCAATCTTTGCGTCAGCCTCATAGGGACCGACAATCTGATATTTCACCGGCTTTTCGTCATCGTCGAGCAAAGTCACGGTTGCACCAAACACGATCTTGTCGCCTGTCAGGCTTGACGGATCGATAATCTGTGCGCGGCTGACCTTGTCTTCCAGGTCACCGATTGTCGCTTCAACCTGCCCCTGACGTTCCTTTGCAGCATGGTATTCTGCATTTTCCGACAGATCGCCATGCGCCCGTGCTTCCTCGATTGCATCGACAATCAAAGGCCGTTCTTCCCTCAGCGCCTTCAGCTCGGCCATCATCCCTTCATAGCCGTCAGCCAGCATTGGGAACTTTTCGACACTTGCCATTACTACTCTTCCTCCTGCGGCCTCCCTGCTTTGCGATTAAGATGCTGTCCCGCTCCAGTGGGAACAGGCCGACCTTTCACAATGTGGGGAGGCTAGATCGAATTCAGTTATAATAATCTTGTAATGAGCGGACTTCAAGATGGCTGCCGCGAATTGCCGAAATAGCAAGGGTTGCAGCGCGGCTTGCGGCCGCCGTTGTGAAGTAGGGAACCTTCTCCAAAAGCGCCGAGGCGCGGATCGATTGCGAATCCTTCAGGCTCTGCCAGCCCTCGGTTGTATTGAGAATCATAGTGATTTCACCATCGATGATCTTGTCGACAATGTGCGGACGACCCTCGGCCACTTTATTGACGCGCTCGACCGGTAGCCCTGCATCGGCAAGGTATTTTTGGGTTCCACCCGTCGCGACGACTTTGAAGCCGAGTCTGATAAGATCCTGGATTGCGGGCAGGATATGGGGCTTGTCACTGTCCTTCACAGAGACAAACACAATCCCCTCGTCGGGCAACCTGGTCCCTGCCCCAAGCTGCGACTTGGCAAAAGCGGTCGCAAAATCCTTGTCTATTCCCATAACTTCTCCGGTAGACTTCATTTCTGGACTGAGGATGGGATCGACGCCTGGGAAGCGCGAGAACGGGAATACCGCCTCCTTCACTGCCATATAGTCAAACTTGCGTTTGAACGGCGGGAATTCCGACAGTTTTTCGCCTGCCATCACCCGCGAAGCGATTTTTGCCACAGGCTGGCCAATAGCCTTGGCAACGAACGGCACAGTGCGGCTTGCTCGCGGATTCACTTCGATCAGATAGACATCATCGCCCTTCACTGCGAATTGCACGTTCATCAGCCCGCGCACATTGAGGCCGCGGGCCAGCGCATCGGCCTGGCGCTCCATTTCCTCAACGATTTCCGGCGACAAGCTGTAGGGCGGCAATGTGCAGGCACTATCGCCTGAATGGATACCGGCTTCTTCTATGTGCTGCATGACCCCGGCTACGACAACATCATCGCCATCGCACAGCGCATCGCAATCGCATTCGATGGCATCGCGCAAATACTGGTCGATCAGAACCGGGCTATCGCCGGAGACCTGCACCGCTGTGGCAATGTAATTATCAAGCTGCTGTTCGCTATCGACAATTTCCATTGCCCGGCCACCCAGCACATAGCTTGGGCGCATCAGCACCGGGTAACCGATCCGGTTTGCCACGGCGACAGCCTCGTCCCGGCTACGGGCAATGCCATTTTCGGGCTGCTTGAGACCGAGTTTCTCGACCAGAGCGGCAAACCGCTCGCGGTCTTCGGCAAGATCAATGGCATCGGGTGACGTGCCAAGGATCGGGATACCCTCATCTTCAAGCGCTTGCGCCAGTTTGAGCGGTGTTTGCCCGCCGAACTGCACAATCACGCCAACCAATTCGCCGTTTTGCTGCTCCACGCGCAGGATTTCGAGCACGTCTTCGGCCGTCAGCGGCTCAAAATAGAGCCGGTCAGATGTGTCGTAATCGGTCGAAACAGTCTCTGGATTGCAGTTGACCATGATCGTTTCGTAGCCTGCCTCGGACAATGCAAAGCAGGCATGGACGCAGCAATAGTCAAACTCGATACCCTGCCCGATGCGGTTCGGCCCACCGCCAAGAATGGCTATTTTCTGCCGATCAGACGGCATTGCCTCGTTCTCCGGCTCCCCGAAAGTGGGCTTTTCGTAGGTCGAATACATATATGGCGTAATCGCCTCGAACTCGGCCGCGCAGCTATCTATTCGTTTGAATACCGGATGCACGCCCAGTTTACGGCGCAGCGTGCGCACTTCATCTTCGCTGGTCGCACCTGCCATGGCCTTTACAGCATCGTGGAGCAGGCCCGATCCCGAGGATCGTGCTTCAGCAGCACTGCCTGCGACATGAACTGACTGCACTGCCAGCGTGGCAAGCCGGCTGTCGGAGAAACCCATCGCCTTGACCCGCCGCAGACCGTCTGCATCGCGGGGCAGGCCCTCAGCCATGATCCGTGCTTCTTCGGATACAATGTCTTCAATGTGGCGCAGGAACCAGCGATCATATTGAGTTACCGCGTAGATTTCCTCAAGCGTCAGGCCTTCGCGAAAAGCCTGCGCGACAACCAGCAACCGATCAGGCGAGCGTGCAGACAGGCGCGCGGTGATCTCGTCCCGCGCTGCTCCAGCAAGTTCTTCGACCCGGTTGAAACCGTCCAGCCCGGTTTCCAGCCCGCGAAGGGCTTTTTGCAGGCTTTCCGGGAAATTGCGCCCGATCGCCATGACTTCGCCGACCGATTTCATTGCGGTGGAGAGGACTGCTTCGGATCCCTTGAATTTTTCAAATGCGAAGCGCGGGATCTTGGTGACCACATAGTCAATCGTCGGCTCAAAACTGGCAGGCGTCGCGCCGGTGATCTCGTTGGTAATTTCGTCCAGCGTATAGCCAACTGCCAGTTTCGCCGCGACGCGCGCAATCGGAAAGCCGGTAGCCTTGGATGCCAGCGCGGATGAGCGCGAAACCCGCGGGTTCATTTCGATAACGATCAGCCGGCCATCATCTGGATTCACTGCGAACTGTACGTTCGAACCGCCTGTTTCGACTCCGATTTCACGCAGCACCGCAATGCTGGCGTTGCGCATGATCTGGTATTCCTTGTCAGTCAGCGTCAGCGCGGGGGCGACTGTTATGGAATCGCCGGTGTGCACGCCCATCGGATCGACATTTTCGATCGCGCAAATGATGATCGCATTGTCAGCGCAGTCACGCACGACTTCCATCTCGAATTCTTTCCACCCGAGCAGCGATTCCTCGATCAGCACTTCGGTGGTGGGTGAGGCATCGAGGCCGGCTCGCACGATGTGCTCAAACTCCGCCTTGTTGTACGCCACGCCCGCCGCCGGTGCCGCCAA
>JGI24723J26617_10003218_pt1 | contig 12050 bp, 12 predicted proteins | sample Cruoilmetagenom6_FD_26617 | JGI IMG/M metagenome (IMG submission 26617) | reverse complement strand
TGATTGACGTGCATCTGATCGGCACGGCCACCTGCACCCATGCGGTCTGGCCGATCATGCGGGCGCAGAAATACGGGCGCGTGGTGCTGACCTCGTCGGGTCGGGGCTTTATGGCAACTTTGGCCAGTCCAATTACGGCGCGGCCAAGGCGGCGATGATGGGGTTGATGAACGTGCTGCACGTCGAAGGCGCGCGTGACGACATCCGCGTCAACACCCTGGCCCCAACCGCCGCGACCCGCATGACCGAAGGCCTTTTGCCGCCCGAGGCCGCCGCGTTGCTGGCCCCGGAAAAGATCACGCCAGGGGTGCTGTATCTTGTGTCCGAGGACGCGCCATCGCGGGTCATCATGGGGGCCGGTGCGGGGTGTTATGCCCAGACGCGGGTCTATGAAACGCCCGGTATCCTGTTGGAAGGTGGTGATAATACCCCCGAAGGTGTGGCCGCGCAATTTGCCCAGATGGGCGATGCAACCGGACAGGAGGAGTTCGCGGACGCCTTTGCCCAAACACGCAAATACGCCCGCAACGCCGCTCAGGCGCAGGGCCTTGATCTGGCTTGGGGGGAATAACACACATGCCATATAACGACACTCATCTGCCGCCGGCCCTGCGTGGTCTGCGCCTGCCGCTGATCGCCTCTCCGCTGTTCATCATATCGGTGCCTGAACTGGTGATTGCCCAGTGCAAGGCCGGGGTAGTCGGGTCATTCCCGGCCCTGAACGCGCGCGAAGCAGACGGAGAGCCACCGCTGCTGAAAACCTGGCTGAACCAGATCACCGAAGAACTGGACCGGCACAATCAGGCCAACCCCGACACGCCGGCGGCGCCATTTGCGGTCAACCAGATCGTACACCGTTCGAACCAACGACTTGACCGGGATCTTGAGATTTGCGCCGGGCATGACGTACCGATCTGGATCACGTCGCTGGGTGCCCGGGAAGAGGTGAACGAGGCGGCGCATTCCTGCGGCGGTGTGGTGCTGCATGACGTGATCAACAACACCTTTGCCCGCAAGGCGATTGCCAAGGGGGCCGATGGGTTGATCGCCGTGGCCGCCGGGGCCGGGGGCCATGCGGGGCATCAGTCGCCGTTTGCGCTGATTGGTGAAATCCGGCAATGGTTTGACGGGCCACTGGCGCTGTCCGGGGCGATTGCCCGTGGGGAATCGCTGTTGGCGGCACGTGCGCTGGGGGCGGATTTCGGCTATATGGGCTCGCCCTTCATTGCCACGAACGAGGCCAACGCCCAGGCCAGGTACAAGGAAATGATTGTCGAAGGCCAGGCCGACGATATCGTGACATCCACCTTGTTTACCGGGGTTTCCGGCAACTATCTCAAGCCATCTGTGGTGGCTGCCGGGATGGACCCGGACAATCTGGCCGAGGCCGGCAAGGAAACCATGAGTTTTGCCGATGGCGCGTCCAAAGCCAAGGCCTGGAAAGAGATCTGGGGATCTGGTCAGGGGATTGGCGCGGTGGATGCGGTGACGGATGTGGCCGGCCTTGTGGGGCGGATCGACCGGGAATACCACGCNGCGGGCAAGCGGCTGGCGGCTGAATTCGACGGTCAATAAGCATGGGTGAGATGCTGGTGATTCGCCACGGACAGGCGTCGTTCGGGGCCGGGGATGCGGCCGATTACGACAATTTGTCAGAGCAGGGGAGCCGCCAGTCGGAACTGGCCGGCGCGGCATTGCGCGCCGCCGGGTGGGTGCCGGACCGGTTGGTGACCGGGACGCTGCGCCGGCAAAAGGAAACCCTGGCGGCAATGGGATTCGGCGATGATCCCGAAACCCACGCGGGCCTGAACGAATATGATTTTCACGACCTGTTGCAGACCCGCTTTGACGGCAAGGTGCCGGATCAGGTCCGGCNCGACCGCAAGACCCATTTCCGCACCCTGCGCGAGGTGATTTACGACTGGCAGGCCGGAGGGCTTGATGGCGCGCGCGAAAGCTGGCTGGCGTTTGTCGCCAGGGTCGAGGCGGCGCGCGCCTTTGCCGCCGGGGGCGATGCCCGGCGGGTGCTGGTGGTCAGTTCGGGCGGGGTGATCGGCCAGATGGTGGCCGCCGCTCTGGATGCGCCGGCGCGCCAGATGGTGGCGCTGAACTTGCAGATCAAGAACACCTCGATGACGCGGTTTATCTTTTCGGGGGACCGGTTTACCCTGAATGAATTCAATGCGACCCCGCATTTTGCCGACCAGACCAACGCCGCCTTCATGACCTATAGCTAGGGGATTTCCCGATGAGCGATACGACCCAGACCTTGGATGTAAAAGCCGTGGACACCTATCTGACGGCGCATTTGCCCGGCTATCAGGGGCCGCTGGAGGCGCAGAAATTCGATGTAGGACAGTCGAATCCGACCTATATGCTGAAAACCCCGGCGCGCAATTATGTGCTGCGCCGAAAGCCACCCGGTGTTTTGCTGAAATCGGCCCATGCGGTGGATCGCGAATTTCGCGTGCAAAGCGCGCTGGCCGGCAGCGATGTGCCGGTGGCGGGGATGCACCTGTTGTGCGAGGACGACGATGTAATCGGCTCGGCGTTTTACATCATGGATCACATTGTTGGGCGCAATTTCAACGACCCGACCATGCAGGGCGTTGACAATGAAACCCGCGGCGCGGTGATCGACGACATGAACCGGGTGCTGGCGGCAATGCACATGGTTGATATCGACGCGGTTGGCTTGTCGGATTTCGGACCGCCCGGCAATTACGTCGAACGTCAGGTCGGGCGCTGGTCGAAACAGTATTTCGCTTCGGAAACCGAGAAGTTGCCGCAGATGGATGAGCTGATCGCGGCACTTGGCACCGGGATGCCCGCCGATGACGGCCAGCGCACGCTGGTGCATGGCGATTACCGCATCGACAACATGATGTTCGAGGCCAACGGCCCTAAATGCCTTGCGGTGCTGGATTGGGAACTATCGACCATCGGCCATCCGTTTGCCGATCTGGCCAGCGTCATCATGCAGTGGCAGATGCCCGCCGGCCCGGAACGGCGCGGGCTGGAAGGCGTGGACCGGGTGCAATGGGCCTGCCCAGCGATGAGGCGTTCATCGCCCAATATTGCCAGCGGCGCGGCCTGGATGGCATTGACGATTTCGACTTTTACCTGGCGTTTTGTTTCTTCCGCATGGCGGCGATCATCCAGGGCGTGCTGAAACGCGCCCTGGATGGCAATGCCTCGAACCCGGAGCGCGCCCTTGAGATGGGCAAGCATGTGCCGGCCTTCGCCGCGCATGGTTTACGGGTGTTGAAGGGCTAGCCGGCGGTCAGATGACCAGGGTTTCCACGTGTTCGCCAGCGATGAACACGTCGACCATGGTGTATGCGGACATAAAATTCTGAACCCGCGTTGCCCGTGCGGTGACACGCTTGCCACGCCAGACGCCTTCGAATGTCTGAGATGAGCCGCCAAACGCCTGCGAGCGTTGTTTGATCACGGTTTCGCCGTTGATCAGCAATTTCACCTCTTCGTCAATCAGGCCCGGTTTCGCCACAGCCTCGATCTGCAAGCGTTCGCCGTTGTACTGGGCAAACTCCACCGGTGATTCCTGCGCGCAGGCCGCCAGGAACGTAACGGAAAAAAAGGCGGTGGCTATCAGGTGTTTCATGTTCACTCCATTTAACTTTCGATCCGAAAGATATCTGTGTCCGGTTCAAAAAGCCCTAACTGCCTGGGGATATTCTGTAATATATTTATGTAATTTTTACAGATAGTTATCAGAACAACATGAAGTAAAAATGCAAATGCTGAAATTCTGTCTCACGCGTTCAGCTTGCCCCAATTGCCGTGTGTCGGCAGGTAACTGGTCTATGAATTCACGTGCTTGACATTACGCCGCGATATGCAAGGCTTTGATCATAACCGGCCAAGCCATGAGATCGGCCAACCGGATTTTATCTTGGGAGGATATCAAATGCGTAAAAAAACATTCTTGGGCCTGACCACGGCATTGGCGATGACCGTCGGTGCCACGGCGGCGATGGCAGAAAACATCAAGATCGCCTTTCTCGAACCGCTGTCGGGTGCCTTTGCCACCACGGCGACCATGGGCCTGGCCCAGTATCAGTTTGCCGCTGACACGCTGGTGAACGCAAAAGGTGGCGTTCTTGGCGGAGACAATTTCGAAGTCCTCGGCTTTGACAACAAGATGAGCGGCAAGGAAACGCTGGTTCAGTTGCAGGTCGCCATCGACCAGGGCATCCGGTTTGTCGTACAGGGCAACTCGTCCGGGATCGCCCATGCGATCACCGACGCGGTGAAAAAGCACAATAAGCGCAACCCCGACGACCTGGTTCTGTTCCTGAACTATTCGGCCGTTGATCCGGCGCTGACCAACGACAAATGTCATTTCTATCACTTCCGCTTTGACGCCCATGCCGGCATCAAGATGGACGCGCTGACAGATGTGATGGCCACGAATGAAGACATCAAAAGCGTTTATCTGATCGGTCAGGATTATTCGTTCGGCAAAGCCGTTGCGGCGGCTGCCGAGAATGACCTGAGTACAAAGCGCCCGGATATCGAGATCGTCGGCAACGAATTGCACCCGATCGGCAAGGTCAAGGATTTCACGCCCTACGCCCGCAAGATCGTGGCATCCGGCGCGGATGCGGTGATTACCGGCAACTGGGGCTCCGACATGGTTGGCCTGGGCAAGGCCATCGTCGAGGCCGGATTTAAAGGCCCGATCTATACCTACTACGCGGCTGGCGGCGGTATCACCCGCACCATCGGCGAGGCTGGCGTTGGCTCGATCTACCTGGTTCAGGAAGGCAACTATAACCCGCCCGCATCCCAGGCGACTTCGGATTATATCACCGCGTTCAAAGCCAAGTACCCGGATTATGATATCACCCAGGCCCGGATCACCAATACGCTTGAAATGTTGGCCCGCGCCATCGACACGGCCGGCAGTGCAACGGATATCAACGCCATTGCCTATGCGCTGGAAGGCATGGAGCATGAGAACCTCTGGGGTGGCAAGGTCAAGATGCGCCCGGACGATCACCAGTTGATCCAGGACGTTCAGATTGCCATGCATACCGACGAGGGAATCGAGTTCAAGATGGACAATTCCCCCTATGGTCTGCTGACCCAGAACAACGTGGAAATGGCTGGCATGGACTTTCCGCACACCTGCAAGATGAAGCGCCCGTAAACGCGCCGAAAAAGACATGCGCCCGCCCCGTTAAGGTGGCGGGCGCATATTCACGCCAATAACAACAATTACTATCTTCGGGGGGCCGAGCATGGATTTCATACTCGTCAATATAATCGACGGGCTCGTCTACGGGCTGCTTCTGTTCATGCTGTCTGCCGGTCTGACACTGATTTTTTCGATGATGGGCGTGCTGAACTTTGCCCATGCCAGTTTTTACATGCTGGGGGCCTATTTCGCCTATCAGATAAGCATTTTCATGGGGTTCTGGCTGGGCCTGCTGATTGCGCCTTTGCTTGTCGGCATCGCCGGCGCCGGGGTCGAACGATACGGGCTTCGCCGGGTGCATCAATACGGCCACGTGCCCGAGCTGATCTTTACTTTTGGCCTGGCCCTGCTGATCGAAGAAGTGGTCCAGTTCTTCTGGGGTAAAAGCCAGATGGCCTATGTGGAACCCGAAGTGCTTCATTTCACCCTGTTTTCTATCGGCGACAACGCGATTGCCGCCTATAAGGTCTTCATGATCTTCGTCTCGATGGGGATTTTCCTGACATTGCTGTATATCCTGACCCGCACCCGCGTGGGCATGGTCATTCAGGCGGCCCTTTCCTATCCGCGCACGGTCGAGGCGCTGGGGCATAATGTGCCAATGGTGTTCATGGGCGTGTTTGGCGTCGGCACCGCACTGGCCGGGCTGGCCGGGGTGATTGCCGGGCCGATGCTGGGGACATTTCCGGGCATGGCGATCCTGCTGGGATCAATTGTGTTCGTGACCATCGTCATCGGCGGGCTTGGTTCGCTTTGGGGGGCCTTGGTGGCCTCGTTGCTGATTGGCGGGCTGACCACCTTCGCCGCGGCCTCGTCGTTTCAGTTTGCCGATCTTTTGCTGGCGCTGGGGATGGAGCGGCCGGCGGACCTGTCGGAAAGCATGCTGGCGGATTTGTGGACCCTGTCCTTGCCGCAGATCGGGCCAATCCTGCCCTATGTCCTGATGGTGCTGGTCCTGGTGATCCGCCCGCATGGCCTGTTCGGAAAGCGTGACGCATGAGCGATACTTCACAAAAACCCGCGCAGAAGATAGCAACCACCCGCGCACCCGGTCTGACCATGGGAAACACGCTGCCCTGGATCCTTTCGGGGGCATTCCTGCTGGTGATGCCGTTCATCTTTACCTCCAACAGCGCCATCACCATCATGAACCAGATGGCGATCACCATCATTTTCGCGCTGGCCTATAACATGCTGCTGGGGCAGGGCGGGATGCTGTCCTTTGGCCATGCGGTCTATATGGGGGTCGGCGGGTTCATGTGCATGCACATCATGAACATGGTCGAGGTCAACGAACTGCCCCTGCCGCTGCCGGTGCTGCCGCTGTTCGGCGGGCTTTTCGGCATGGGGCTGGCCACCATCGTCGGGGCGTTTTCCACCCGCAAGGCGGGCACGGTGTTTGCGATGATTTCACTGGGGGTGGGCGAGTTGATCGCCGCCTGTTCGATCATCATCGTGGTGTTCTTTGGNGGNGANGAAGGCATCAGCGGCGACCGCACCTATGGGTTGCCGGTATTCGGCGTCGAATTCATCCGCCCGATCGAGGTCTATTACCTGATCGCCTTCTGGCTGATGCTGTCGGCGCTGTTGATGTACCTGTTTTCACGCACGCCAATCGGCCGCATGGCCAACGCGGTGCGCGACAATCCGGAACGGGCCGAATTCCTTGGCTATTCGGCGCGCTGGGTAAGGTATTTCTCGTTCTGCGCCTCGGGATTCTTTGCCGGGGTGGCCGGCGGGCTTTGGGGCATCAACTATGAGATCCTGACCGAGGAAAACCTTGGCCTGGGCCTGTCGGGCTCGATCCTGATGATCACCTTCCTGGGCGGCGTCGGGTTCTTCTTCGGGCCGATCCTGGGGGCCATCGTGTTCACCCTGCTGCAAACGGTACTCAGCCTGGAAACCGAGCTGTGGCAACTTTATGTCGGGGCGNTGTTTGTCGCCACGGTGATGTTCTTTCCCGGCGGCNTCGCCGGTGTCATCATGATGCACGCGCCCAGCGTTCTGCTGGGTAAGGCGCGGCTGTTGGTGGTGCCTTACATCAAAACACTAGTGCCGGGGGTGCTGGGGGTTCTCGGCGCGGCGGGCTTCATCGAGATCATCTTTCACCGGCGCCACGCGGCGATCGGGGACGAGGCAATGATCCTGTTCTGGACCGATATCAACAGCCACGCCATTGCCCCCATCGCCATAACCCTTGCTGTCGCCATTGTCGGCTTCTGGCTGGCCAAACGCAGCGCGCCCGAAATGGCCGAAGCCTGGCATCGTTCAATCACCCCGGATGGTCCGGGGACAGGAGGCCCGTCATGACCGCCGCCGCGCTGGAACTTGCCGGGCTGCGCAAGAGCTTTGGCAAGACCGAAATCATCCGCGGCGTCGATCTCGCCATCGACCGCGGCGAACGCCACGCCATCATTGGCCCGAACGGGGCCGGGAAATCCACCCTGTTCAACCTGATCACCGGGCGTTTTCCATGCACGGCCGGCAGGGTGTCGCTGCACGGGACCGATCTGGCCGGGCTGGCCCCGTTCCAGATCAACCGCATGGGGCTAAGCCGGTCGTTCCAGATCACCAACATCTTTCCCAAGATGACGGTGTTCGAAAACGTCCGCTGTTCGCTGCTCTGGACCAGNGGCTATCGNTATTCGTTCTGGCACATGGTCAGCCGGTCGCGTGACCTGACCGAGGCGGCGGATGCGATCCTGGAACAGATCAACCTGACNGAGCGGCGCAACCTGCCCGCNGGGGTTCTGTCTTACGCCGAGCAACGCGCGCTTGAGATCGGCATCACCATTGCCGGCGGNGCGGATGTGGTCATGCTGGATGAACCGACCGCCGGGATGAGCCACTCTGAAACCGACTACATCGTCGATCTGATCCGTCAGGTGACGGTCGGCAAGACGCTGATCATGGTGGAACATGACATGGGTGTGGTGTTTGGCCTGGCAGACCGTATTTCGGTGCTGGTTTACGGCGAAGTCATTGCCACCGGCAAACCGGAAGACGTGCGCGCCGATCCCAAGGTGCAGGAGGCCTATCTTGGGGCCGCGTTAGAGGAAGAACACTAGATGCTCGAAGTCCGCGACATGCACGCCTATTACGGCAAATCCCACATCCTTCAGGGGGTGAACATGACAATCGGCGAGGGCGAGATCGTCGCCCTGCTGGGCCGCAACGGCGTCGGGCGGTCAACCACCTGCAAGGCNATCATGGGCGAGGTGNATCCGACCGGGTCGATCAAATTCAANGGCCAGGAAATCNCCGGTATGAAGGCNTTTGAGATTGCCAATCTTGGCATTGGTTATGTGCCGGAAAACCGCGACATATTTCCGGGGCTGACTACGCGCCAGAACCTGATCCTGGGCCTGAAACCGGGCCAGAAGGACGGGCAGGGGCGTTGGAATATGCAGGATATGTTCGACATGTTCTCGAACCTGAATGAACGCGCCGATGTCGAGGCCTCGGTGATGTCGGGCGGCGAACAGCAGATGCTGACCATGTGCCGCACCCTGATGGGCGATCCCGATTTCGTCATGATCGACGAGCCGACCGAAGGCCTGTCACCGCAGATGACCCAGAAGGTCGGGCACCTGTTGCAGGAAATCGCCAAGCGCGGCATCTCGACCTTGCTGGTGGAACAGAAACTGGCCATCGCCATGGACATCGCCCACCGGGTTTATGTGATGGGCCACGGGGCTGTGGTGTTCGAGGGCACCCCGGACGAATTACGCGCGCGCGATGATGTGCGCAAAGAATGGCTGGAAGTTTAAGACAGGAAGGACGAACATGAGCACTGATAAATGGTTCACCCGCAAAGATCACGGCGACGGAATTTTTGAAATTGGCCTGAACCGCGCGCCGGTGAACGCGCTGAGCACTGAATTCCTGTTGGGTACAGCGCGGCTGTTGGATGAACTGGCTGCTGACCAATCGGTTCGGGGCGATTGTTTTATCCAGTCCTTTCAAAGTGTTCTCGGCGGGTCTTGACCTGAAAGAGGTCAAGGACTTCGATCGTGCGCAGCAGGATGCCATTGTCGATGGGCTGACAGCCGGGTTCTCGGCGTTGTTCATGTTTCCCAAACCCATGGTAGCGGCCGTCACCGGTGCCGCCATTGCCGGCGGGCTGTTCTATGTGGTGACCACCGATTTCAGGGTCTCGGGCCCGCGTGCCAAATACGGGTTGGCCGAAGTGCGGGTCGGGGCCGATTTCCCCGTCGCGGCGCTGGAAATCGCCCGCGCCACACTGAACCCGGACGCGCTGCGCCGGCTGATGCTCTCGGGTCAACCAATGTCGGCCAGCGAAGCCGCCACTGCCGGGTTTGTCGATGTGATTGAGGATGACGAAACCGCGGTTCTGGACCGTGCCATCGCCGCCGCGCGTGAATTGGCCGACAACCCGCCAAACACCTACGCGGCCATCAAGCACCAGGTACGCCAACCCGTCATCGACCAGATTGCAGCGGCCAATGCAGAGGCAGCCAACGCCCCCGACCGGGGCTGGTTTACGGACGAAACCAGAATGGCCATGCAACGGATGCTGAGCGGTTCCTGAGCGGCACCAGTACATTTAGAACGGACCGATATGACCCAAAGATATACCCCGGACCCGACCCGTCTGGACCGGATCAGACCTTGGATGCAACGCTATGTGGATGAACGGAAATTTGCCGGTTCATCCCTGCTGATCACCCAAAGCGGAGACGAGGTTTTCTTTCATGCCGCCGGTCAGCGCGACATCGCCCGGTCGCTGCCGTTTCAACGTGATACAATCGCCCGTATCTACTCTATGACCAAGCCGGTNACGTCNGTGGCGATCATGATGCTGGTGGAACGCGGATTGTTCCATCTTGATGCGCCGCTGTCGGATTTCCTGCCNGCCTATGACAACATGCACGCACTGATCCCCGGTGCCGGCGCGATTGATCAGACCGAACCCTGCGCCACCCCGACCCTGCATCAGCTGATGACCCACACAAGTGGCCTGAGCTATCCGTTCAACGCCGGTGTGTTGCCGCGCGAAATGGACGAGCAATCTCTGATCTTCAAGCCGGAACAAGGGGTTCTGGGCGATGTGGCCGACCGTCTGGCGGCGCTGCCGCTGGCGTTTCATCCCGGCACGCGCTGGGAATATTCGGTGGCGACCGACGTGCTTGGCCGGGTGGTCGAAGTGGTGTCGGGCAAAAGCCTGGCGCAGTTCTTTACGGACGAGATTTTCGCGCCTCTGAAGATGACAGACACCGGGTTCAATGGTCCCGACAGCGACCGCTTTGCCACGCTTTACACACCGCTTTCGGGAGATGCGATGGCGCTGAACGCAGCGAAAAGTGGTGGCGAAACCCTGCGCATGGTGGACGAGGCGGCAACATCGCCGTTCAACGCATCCTCGATGTATTCCGGCGGCGGTGGTCTGGTCGGCACCATCGACGACTATATGCGCTTTATCGAAATGCTGCGCCGGAACGGAGACTGTGACGGCGGGCGGCTTTTGTCGCGCGCCACGGTTGATTTCATGCGACGCAACCACTTGCCCGGCGACATCGCTTCTATGGGACCGAAAAGTTTCTCAGAGCAACCGATGGCGGGCATGGGCTTTGGTCTGGGCGGCTCTGTGGTGCTGGAACCGGCCCTGACCTGCGCCCCGGCCAGTGTCGGCGATTTCAGCTGGGGCGGCATGGCGTCAACGTTTTTCTGGCTTGACCGGGTGCAGGATCTGAACGTGGTGTTCTTCACCCAGCTTGCCCCGTCCAGTTCATACCCCGCGCGCGCCGAACTCAAGGCGCTGATCCACGGGAGCCTGTCTTGACCGACCCCCGCCCGATCCTGTGGACGCCCAGCNATGAACGTATTGAGGCCAGCCGCATGGCCGAATTTATCCGCTATCTGGACGAAACGCGCGGGTTACAGTTCGACGATTATCAGGATCTGTGGCGTTGGAGCGTCAGAGATCTGGACGGATTCTGGGCCGCCATCTGGGATTTCTTCGACCTTCAGTCCAGCACGCCGCACCGCGCCATTCTGGAAAATCGCCAGATGCCCGGTGCCGTCTGGTTCCCAGGCGCACGGGTTAACTTCGCCTCGCAAATGCTGCGCCAGGCAGAGAAAACCCCCAATGCGCCGGCGCTGATTGTCGAATCCGAGACCTTTGGCAGCAAGGAAATAGGCTGGGGTGATCTGGCCGCGCAGGTGGCCTCGGTGGCGCAACATTTCCGCGCTCTTGGCGTTGGGCCGGGTGACCGGGTGGCGGCAATACTGCCCAATACCGAATGTGCGCTGATTGCTTTTCTGGCCAGTGCCAGCATTGGCGCGATCTGGTCGCTTTGCGCGCCTGATATGGGCCATGTCGGGGTGCTGGACCGGTTCCGCCAGATCGAGCCAAAGCTGTTGATTGCCCAGGATGGCTATGTCCATGCGGGCAAAATGATTGACCGGCGCGACTATCTCAAGACCATCACCGACGGGCTGCCAACGCTGGAAAATACCATTCTGGTGCCAGCCATCGGACCGGTGCCCGAGGGCAATCTGAACTGGTCGGATCTGACCAGAGACACGGCTGAACTGACCTTTGAACAGGTCGAATTCGATCACCCGCTTTGGGTGGTCTATTCATCGGGCACCACCGGCAACCCCAAGCCCATCGTGCATGGCCATGGCGGTATTCTGGTCGAAATGGCCAAACAGGCGCTGCATCAGGATGTTTCGTCCAAAGACCACTTCCTGTGGCTGACCTCGTCGGGATGGATCATGTGGAATTCGCAGATGGGCGCGCTGGGGCAGGGGGCGACGGTGTGCCTTTATGACCGTGCGCCGAACCATCCGGATATGGGGG
>JGI24723J26617_10003216_pt1 | contig 12055 bp, 10 predicted proteins | sample Cruoilmetagenom6_FD_26617 | JGI IMG/M metagenome (IMG submission 26617) | reverse complement strand
TACATCATTTCTAGTTTCAAGAACTCCTAAGATAGCGAGATGTACGCCATCTAACTCTGGAATACCTTCTTGTTTAGAATGTATTTTTAATTTTCTACCTAAAGCCTGTACTGGCAATAATTCATTATGCGCTAAAACTAAATCGGAAACTGGTGAAAGAAAATCAAAATTCATGTACTATCTATTTCTTTTTAGTTGTCGTTTTTTTCTTTGCTGGTGCCTTTTTCTTTGCAGAAGCTTTTTTCTTAGCGACTTTCTTTTTAGGCGCATTTTTTTCAAGAATTCCTTTTACTTCTTCCAAAGTTAAAGCTGGAGCATCTGTTGTTTTTGGTAATTCAATTTTCACTTTACCTTGTAATATATTGAATCTTCCCCAACGTGCTTTTTCCACACGAATACCTTCATCTTCCCAGTTATGAATAACCTTATCAATCTCTTTTTGGATTTTAGTTTCAATTAATTCCACGATATCCGCATCGGATAAATCATCCCAGTCGTACTTTTTGTTTACGTTAATAAACATATCGTTCCATTTTATAAATGGACCAAAACGACCTTTTCCTTTTTGTACTGGCAAATCTTGATAATGATAAATTGGCGCGTCTGCTTTTTGTTTTTCNTTAATTAAAACAATAGCGTCATCCAGCTCTACNGTTAATGGATCTGTTCCTTTTGGTAGCGAAACATAAGCTGTTCCAAACTTCACATAAGGGCCAAAACGACCATTATTAACTTGTACTTCTTCGTCTTCGTAAGTTCCTAAATTTTTAGGAAGTTGAAACAAGTCCATTGCTTCCTCAAAAGAAATAGTTCCCAATTGTTGATCCGGACTTAAACTAGCATAGGTTGGTGTTTCTTCATCATCTGGCTCTCCCATTTGCACCATTGGTCCAAATTTACCCAAACGCACACTAATACGTTTTCCCGATTTAGGATCTTTTCCTAAAATACGTTCTCCAGATTCTCTTTCCGCATTTTCTTGTACGTCTTCTACTTTTGGATGAAAGGTTTTGTAGAAAGATTTCATCATCTTTTTCCAATCCTTCTTTCCTTCTGCTATATCATCAAATTGATTTTCAACTTTCGCTGTAAAATTATAATCTAAAATACTTTCAAAATGATTCACTAAAAAATCGGTTACAATAATACCAATATCTGTTGGTACTAATTTTCCTTTATCCGACCCTACTTTTTCCGTAAGCATTACATCTTTCACGTTTCCGCTAGTTAATGTAAGTTGTGTATAATCACGTTCTACGCCATCCACAGTTCCTTTTTCTACATAATTTCTATTTTGTATCGTAGAAATTGTTGGTGCATATGTAGATGGTCTACCAATACCAAGCTCTTCTAATTTCTTCACTAAAGAAGCTTCTGTAAATCTTGCTGGTGGTCTTGTGTAACGCTCTGTTGCAGTAATGTAATTATTTAAAAGTGTCTCGTTTACTTTCATTGCAGGAAGCATTCCGTCTTGCTCTACATCTTCATCATCTGTTCCTTCTAAGTATACTTTTAAAAATCCTTCAAATTTAATAACCTCTCCATTAGCTGTAAAGGTTTCTTTATTTGTGGATGATTCTATTCTAACATTGGTACGCTCTAATTGCGCTTCACTCATTTGTGATGCAATAGCACGTTTCCAAATCAAATCGTATAATCGTGCTTGATCTCTATCAATAGCCACCGAATGTGTTGCAAAATTAGTAGGACGAATCGCCTCATGCGCTTCTTGAGCACCTTTAGACTTTCCTTTATAATTTCTTGGTTTGCTATATTTTTCACCATAGGCAGATTCAATTTCTGCTTGTGCGCCATTTTTTGCTTCNTCAGATAAGTTCACACTATCTGTTCTCATATAGGTAATCAAACCGGCTTCATATAGGCGTTGCGCCATATTCATGGTTTTACTTACTGAAAAATATAATTTTCTTGCAGCTTCTTGTTGTAATGTAGAAGTAGTAAAAGGTGCTGCTGGTGATTTTTTTGCTGGTTTTTTCTGAAGATCGGCAACTTTAAAATTGGCATCCGCATTACTTTCTAGAAACGCATAGGCTTCTTTTTTTGTTGCAAAATTCTTAGGAAGCTTCGCCTTAAAAGACTGACCAGCTTCATTAGAAAATTCGGCATCAATTCTATACGATGCTTCTGCACTAAAATTGGTAATTTCTCTTTCTTTTTCTACAATTAGTCGCACAGAAACCGATTGTACACGCCCTGCTGAAAGACCTCCTTTTACTTTTCTCCATAATACCGGAGAAAGCTCATAACCAACAATTCTATCTAAAACTCTTCGTGCTTGTTGTGCATCTACTAAATGGTAATCTATATCTCTAGGATTTTCTATTGCCTTTTTAATAGCCGTTTTCGTAATCTCATGAAAAACAATACGCTTGGTTTTCTCTTTATCTAGTTTTAGTGTTTCTGCTAAATGCCACGCAATAGCTTCTCCTTCTCTATCTTCATCACTAGCTAGCCAAACCATGTCTGCCTTTTTAGCTAAATCTTTCAGTTTTTTTACAACTGCTTTTTTATCTTTAGATACTTCATATTTAGGATCAAAATCACCTTCTACATCTACTCCTAATTCTTTAGAAGGTAAATCTGCAATATGTCCAAAACTAGACTCTACTTTAAAATCTTTTCCAAGAAATTTTTCAATAGTTTTTGCTTTTGCAGGTGACTCTACTATAACTAAATTCTTCGCCATATTTCTATTTTTTCAGAGTGCAAAGGTATGTGAAAAAAAATTCACGTTCCTAATTTATTCTTTCACGGGGCCTTAATTCGATAAAATTAGACATAAAAAAAGCCTGAATTAACAGGCTTTTTCATAATATATACTAGGTTTTAAATATTTTCAATTTGTTTGTTTTCTTCTTCAGAATCAAAACCAATAGACTCCTTATATATATAGTATGCAGGAATATATGCAAAAGATGCAGTAACAAAAATACCAACAAAACACATAATCATACCTACCATAGAAGCCAAAAGAGAACTCACTATAACAAGTCCGAAAGTTATTAGCCATTTTTTATTTCCTAAAGCAAAACCCGATTTTACAATCTCAGAAACAGATTGCTCTGGATTAAACGCAAAAATCACATTCATTAAAGTTATAGGAACTATTACATAAAAAATAGGCAGATAACACAAAAGCACTGCTACTAAAGAGATACCAAAAGTAGCAAGAGATAACTTTATTAGTTTCCCTAAGTATGGTTTCTTTAAATAAAAGAAATAATCATCGCTTCCAATTTCATTTAAATCTTTCATTTTACAAATTCTATAAAACCCAGCTCGCATACCAAAACCAACTACAGTTGCTATTAGTCCGAAAACTAAAGCAAAAAGCAAAAACGGGATCATCAAAGCGAAGCTTGCGCCACTTCCTTGTTCAAACATATACGGATCGATCATTCCTGCGCCAATTAAAGGCAAATACATTAATAGGTAAAAAGGTAAAATAATTACCATACTAAGTAGTAGCATTACCAAACCTTGTACCCAAACCTTCTTAAAAAGCTCTATACTTTTGTTAAAAATATCGCCAAAATCTAATTGTTTAGCATTTTGCACTCTTTTTTCAAACTCTTGAAATGTCATTATTATATGTTTTTGGTTAGTGCTTCAAAAGTAGGAAATTATTAACAAATTCTTTAAAAAATTTACACACTGTCACTTTGTCACTTTATTTAAAATAATTGTACCTTTGCATACTTATTGACCGAGATAAATTTCAATTAACAGACTTCCGTTTTTACGGAAAATGCGATATTCCGTTTTCACGGAACACTAAAGATGGAAAAAATAATAGACGAAAATAAACAAGGAGAAAACCTTGTTATAGAAAATAAAGAAGGAAATAAAAAAAAGCTTTTTATTGAAAGTTACGGCTGTGCTATGAATTTTAGCGATAGTGAAATTGTAGCTTCTATTCTTTCTGACCAAGGATATAACACCACACAAAACTTAGAAGATGCCGATTTGGTTTTGGTGAACACGTGTTCTATTCGCGATAAAGCAGAGCAAACCGTTAGAAAACGTTTAGAAAAATATAACGCAATAAAACGCGATATCAACCCAAACATGAAGGTTGGTGTTTTAGGTTGTATGGCCGAACGTTTAAAAAGTAAGTTTCTAGAAGAAGAAAAAATTGTAGACCTTGTTGTTGGTCCGGATGCATATAAAGACATTCCTAATCTTCTTACAGAAGTAGAAGATGGTAGAGATGCTATAAATGTTATCTTATCTAAAGAAGAAACCTATGGTGATATTTCACCAGTACGTTTAAATACAAATGGTGTTACTGCTTTTGTTTCTATAACACGTGGTTGTGATAATATGTGTACCTTCTGTGTGGTTCCTTTTACTAGAGGAAGAGAGCGCAGTAGAGATCACCAAAGTATTATTGAAGAAATTAACGATTTATGGAGCAGAGGATACAAAGAAATCACTTTACTCGGACAAAACGTAGATAGCTACCTTTGGTATGGTGGTGGTTTAAAAAAGGATTTTGTNAANGCTACAGATATGCAAAAAGCAACTGCTGTAAACTTCTCGAAGCTTTTAGAACTATGCGCACAAGCACAACCAAAAATGCGAATTCGTTTTTCTACTTCTAATCCGCAAGACATGACACTAGATGTTGTGGAAACCATGGCGAAATACAATAACATTTGTAACTACATACATTTACCAGTACAAAGTGGAAGCAACCGCATTTTAAAGGAAATGAACAGACAACATACTCGTGAAGAGTATATGGATTTGATAAAAAACATCAAACGTATTCTTCCAGAATGCACAATTAGCCAAGATATGATTACTGGTTTCCCAACAGAAACCGAAGAGGATCATCAAGACACTTTAAGCTTAATGAAAGAAGTAAGATATGCCTTTGGTTATATGTTTGCGTATTCGGAAAGACCCGGAACTATGGCAGAGCGTAAATTGGAAGATGATATTCCTTTAGAAGTAAAGAAAAGACGCCTACAGGAAGTTATCGATTTACAACTAGAACATAGTTTTGATAAAACAAAATCATTTATCGGAAAAACCGTAGAAGTTTTAATCGAGAAAGAAGCTAGAAAAGGAAATGCAGATTGGTCTGGACGTAACGATCAAAATTTACTTTGTGTGTTTCCTAAAGACAAATATAAAGTTGGCGAGTTCGTTAACGTAAAGATCATTCGCGCTACAAAAACCACTTTAATTGGAGAACCTATTGGATGGAGTGTTAATAATTAATATAAAATCACACCTATGAAAAAACTAATTTACCTTTTAAGCATTCTTCTATTTGCTTTAGCATGCTCCAGTGATGACAATAACGCTTCCACTCCTGACCCAGAAGTGGAAGAAACGGAGGAGACTGAAGAAGTCGAAGTAGTAGACCCTAATGATTTAGATGGAGATGGGGTAACAAACCAACAAGAAGTAATTGATAGTACCAGTCCTTATGATGGCTGTGATTTTAATTTACTGAGCCAATTTTATCCTTCTACTTCTAATTTATGGAGAAATTCCGACTGTGATGGGGATGGTGTTGTTAACGCCGACGAGAGAGACCCTGATGGTAATGGATATCCTGGACCGGATCAAACTTCTCTTTTTTCGGGATGTGATTTCGTTATCGAGAGACAAACTGTGGAGCCTAGTGAAGATTGGAAAATATTAGATTGTGATCATGATGGTTTCTCTAATGCGCAAGAGTTGTTAGACAGCACAAATACTCGTGACTGGTGTGACTTTGTACTTACCAACCAAGATGTAGAGCCAAGTGATGGATGGAATGAATATGATTGTGATAATGATGGAAGAGACAATAGTACAGAAATAGAAGAAAACACGAACCCTTTAGATCCAAATGATTTTGCTGGAATGGGTGATACTCTAACTAAAATTAAACGCGGTAACACAACGTATAATTTCACAACTATAGCTGGTGTTACTCTTTTTGACAACATTACTAATTCTAGTGGATCGTTATTCTATAATTTTGAGTATAATAGCAACAACCAGCTAATAACAGTAATAATAAACGGTAATAATACTTATACATATACATATAATGCAAGTGGACAAATTACGGCAATAACCAAACTAATAGATTCTGCTACCCAAACAACTACTTTTGAATATATAGATAACGTAATTAATGCTTATAACGAACTAGATGAATTAACTACTGTGTACACACTTAATGCGGATGGTAGAGTTAATAATTACAGAGTAATCGAATCTGTTTACTATTATACAATTCATGAATTTAGTTACAACGCAAATGGCAACCTTTGGAAGGTACGTTCCCCTAATTTTGTTCCTAATGGTTTTGGAGGGTTTGAGGAACATTACGACGTTGCTGTACTAGCATATGGCTACAGTTCAGTCACTTTAAATCCTACATATGAAGCAAGTAATGCAGTTTACATGAATATTATATTAAATCCAGCAATACGTATTCCAAATATATTAGATTATGAAAATTTGAGCGATATGTATCTTACTGGTAAATCGGACTATTATGGTGACCAAGGTGGTATAAATAACTCGTACACCACTACAAACCAAAGCAACAACAACCCCGTAACTGGTAGTTTTCAAAACTATTACGACTATCAAACTTTTGATTATTATTACGAATAATACAATATGGAATCCATTCAATCAATAAAACAACGTTTCGGCATCATTGGTAACGACCCAACACTTAATCGAGCCATTGAAAAAGCCATGCAAGTAGCACCAACAGATATTTCGGTTTTAGTAACTGGAGAATCTGGTGTTGGTAAAGAGAGTGTTCCTAAAATTATACATTCTCTTTCCCATAGAAAGCACGGTAAATACATTGCGGTAAACTGTGGTGCAATTCCGGAAGGAACCATCGATTCCGAACTTTTTGGCCACGAAAAAGGCGCCTTCACTGGAGCAACAGCAACTAGAAATGGTTATTTTGAAGTAGCAGATGGCGGAACCATTTTTTTAGATGAAGTTGGAGAATTACCATTAACAACACAAGTCCGTTTACTTCGTGTTCTTGAAAATGGTGAATTTCTAAAAGTAGGTTCCAGTAAAGTACAAAAAACAGATGTACGTATTGTGGCAGCAACAAACGTAAATATGTTTGATGCTATCAAAAAAGAAAAATTTAGAGAAGATTTATATTACCGATTGAGTACGGTAGAAATAAATCTTCCAGCACTTCGCGAACGCAAAGAAGATATACATTTACTATTTAGAAAATTCGCTAGTGACTTTGCCTTAAAATACAAAATGCCAACCATAAAATTAACAGAGGATGCGATACCTGTGTTATTAAATTTTAGATGGTCTGGTAACATCAGACAATTAAGAAATGTAGCAGAACAAGTTTCTGTATTAGAGCAAAACAGAACAATAGACGCTTTAAAACTGAACGAGTACTTACCTACCGGAAGCACGAACTTGCCTGCCGTTATTAAGAATACCAAAGCAGAAAGCGATTTTAGTAATGAGCGCGAAATCTTGTACAAGGTTTTATTTGATATGAAAGCCGATTTAAATGACCTTAAAAAGCTTACCATGGAACTCATGAAAAATGGTAACGATTCAGAAGTTCAAGAGAAAAACGAAGGCTTGATTCAAAAAATATATGGCAATGAAGAAGATGCCGATTTTGAAGACGCTAAAGAAGATTTAAAGTTATTATCTATTCCGCAAAATGCAAATCCGGAAACCCTTCAAGACGCTACAGACAAATATCATTTTGCAGAAGAAATTGAGGAAGAAGAAACACTTTCCTTACACGATAAAGAATTAGAACTCATTAAAAAATCGCTAGAACGTCACCAAGGAAAACGCAAGTTAGCAGCAGCAGAATTGGGTATTAGCGAGCGTACCTTATATAGAAAAATTAAGCAATTTGATTTGTAACAAAACTTTATGAAAATAAAAGTTTAAATACCTTATTTTTGAATACGTATAGAAGAGATGAAAGCAGTAGAAATATTTTTAATAAGAAAATCGTTTAGTCGTAACAGCTCGGAAGCAATCAGGCAAGAAGCAGAAGACTTGATTAACGAAAAACACTACCAAGGTTACCGACTTATTAATGCTAATTTTGATATTGCAGATAATGCGGGCTATATTTATGCTTACATAAGTATGAAAAAACCAAATTCCTATTAATAATTGTCATGCAGTACGCAGTCAAAGAATCTCATTCCAATTAAATTAAAAGATACTCCTTTTGCGAGCACAAGATGAAAAACTTAAAACACCTATTTCTTTTACTATTATCAACCACTTTTTTTACTTGTGGCCCATATTCTTTTACAGGAGCTTCTATTGCTTCTAATGTAAAAACTTTTCAGGTCAATTATTTTCAAAACAATGCGATTCTAATAGAGCCAGGTTTAAACAGAGATTTCACCATCGCACTACAAGATTTAATAACCAATCAAACCAACTTAAGCTTAGTAAACTCTAATGCCGATTTGGTTTACGAAGGAGAAATTGTAGAGTATAGAATTTCACCAACCACAGCAACATCAGCAAATACTGCAGCGCAAAACCGTTTAACTATTGGTGTAAATGTGCGCTTTTTTAATAAGAGAAATGAAGAAGACAATTTTGAACAACGCTTCTCTTTTTATTATGATTACGGCGGAAGCGAACAACTTGTAGGGTCGATAAAAACTACCGCTTTCGAAGAAATTTTTGAACGTTTAACACAAGATATTTTTAATGCTTCACTAGCAAAGTGGTAGTAAAAAAAATAAACAAATAAATTTGGCTTAGCCAATGAATAACACAGACTTCACATACTTATTACAACACCCTCAAAAAGTTACTGCTTTGCAAACCGAAGCTTTAAAAACGGTTGTGGATGCTTTTCCGTATTGTCAATCTGCAAGAGCCATTTACTTAAAAGGTTTAAAGAATAAAGAAAGTTTCAACTATAATCAAGAACTTAAAAAAACGGCAAGTTACACTACAGACAGAAGTATTTTGTTCGATTATATTACCTCTAAAAAATTCATTCAGAATAAAATATCGAAACATATTAAACAAAATATTGAGCATGTAAAAGATATTACTGTAGATGTGGAAGATATTTCGGTAAACAAAAATGTGACTATCGATGATGCTTTAAGACAACAAATAAAAGATACTACTGGCGTTTTAGATCCAGAGTTATTTCAGCCTAAAATAGAACGTTCAAAAATTGCAAACTTTAATTTAGATGTTTCTGAAACCAAGGAAGAAGTGCAAGAAGTAGAAGAAAATAGCACTCCAAAAACCATTTCTGCAAAGCAAATTTTAAATATTGGTAAACCCTTAGAGTTTGAAAATACAGAAACGCATTCGTTTAACGAATGGTTAAAACTAGGAAACTTTAATCCGATTCAACGCGAAGAAGAATCAGAAGAAATAAAATCAGAAAGAGAGAAAAAGTTTGATCTTATAGAAAAATTTATAACAAAAAACCCAAAGTTAAAACCAAAAAAAACAGCTAAAGCAAATATTAATATCGCCGAAGAGCAAATGATACAGCCAGAAGCACTAATGACAGAAACATTAGCGCGTATTTACTTGGAACAAAAGAACTACAAAAAGGCATTGCAATCTTATAAAATATTAAGTTTGAAATATCCAGAAAAAAGTGGTTTCTTTGCAGACCAAATTAAGGCAGTAAAACAATTACAAGAACAAAATAATAAAGAATAACAACATGTTTACAGTATTTTTAATCTTAATAGTAGTGGTAGCATTTTTGCTAGTTGTAGTAATAATGGTACAAAACCCAAAAGGAGGCGGACTATCATCATCATTTGGTGGTGGAGGAACACAACAGTTAGGTGGTGTTCAAAAAACAACCGACTTTTTAGACAAAAGCACATGGACGCTTGCAACTATTTTAATTGTATTAATTTTAGTTTCTAACGTTGCAATTAACAACGGTACAACAACTACAGAGTCTAAAGCTTTAGATACTGACAATATTGTACAACCAGTAGAAGTACCAACTGCTCCTGCACAAACAGAAGATACTCCTGAGTAATCCTCTGTTTTAAAAAATATTCAAAATGCCAACTTTAAAAAGTTGGCATTTTTTTTGCCCAAAATCTACTTTCCGCGTTTATAACATGAAGACATTCGGCAACTTTGTCAGTCCTACTCTATTGGCACATTTTTAGCTTCTTATAAAAGCATAAAAATTATTATAACTAAATAAAACATATACCATGAGTAAAGTAAACATCAAACCACTTGCAGATCGCGTTTTAGTAGAACCACTTCCAGCAGAAACACAAACAGCATCTGGTTTATTTATTCCAGATTCAGCTCAAGAAAAGCAACATAAAGGTACCGTTATAGCANTAGGTGCAGGTAAAAAAGATGAACCTCTTACTGTAAAAGTTGGAGATACTGTTCTTTACGGAAAATATTCTGGAAANGAATTAAAATTAGATGGTCACAACTATTTAATGATGCGTGAAGAAGACATTATGGCTATTATATAATAGCTTTTGACTTTTGGCTTTTAGCCTCTAGTCAGTTACAATTAAAATTTATTCCAAATAGAAAAATATTTCAGCTAAAAGCCAAGAGCTAATAGCTAAATGCAAAAAATAAAAAAAATGGCAAAAGATATAAAATTTGATATAGAAGCACGCGACGGTTTAAAACGTGGTGTAGACGCATTAGCAAACGCAGTAAAAGTAACACTTGGACCTAAAGGACGTAACGTAATTATTAGCAGAAGCTTTGGTGCTCCTCAAGTTACTAAAGATGGTGTTACCGTTGCAAAAGAGATCGAATTAGAAGACCCTCTTGAAAACATGGGAGCACAAATGGTAAAAGAAGTTGCAAGTAAAACCAATGATCTTGCAGGTGATGGTACTACTACAGCAACTGTTCTTGCACAAGCAATTGTAAAAGAAGGTTTAAAAAATGTTGCAGCTGGCGCTAATCCAATGGATTTAAAACGCGGAATCGACAAAGCAGTTACCGCTATTGTGGAAGACCTTGAAAAACAAACGCAAAAAGTTGGAAATTCTTCAGATAAAATAAAACAAGTAGCATCTATTTCTGCAAATAACGATGATGTTATTGGAGATTTAATTGCTATGGCTTTTGGAAAAGTTGGAAAAGAAGGTGTTATTACTGTTGAAGAAGCGAAAGGAACAGATACGTACGTAGATGTTGTAGAAGGTATGCAGTTTGACAGAGGTTATTTATCTCCTTATTTTGTTACAGATAGCGACAAAATGATCACCGATTTAGAAAACCCTTACGTTTTATTGTACGATAAAAAAGTATCTACAATGAAGGATTTACTTCCTGTTCTTGAACCGGTAGCACAATCTGGAAAACCATTATTAATTATTGCAGAAGATGTAGATGGTGAAGCACTTGCAACTTTAGTAGTAAACAAATTACGTGGCTCATTAAAAATTGCAGCTGTAAAAGCACCAGGATTTGGTGACAGACGTAAAGCAATGTTAGAAGATATTGCAATCTTAACTGGTGGTACGGTAATTTCTGAAGAAAGAGGATTTACTTTAGAAAACGCTACTTTAGATATGTTAGGTACTGCAGAACGTATTACAATTGATAAAGACAANACTACGGTTATTAATGGTGCTGGAGAAAAGAGCATGATTAAAAACAGAGTGAATCAAATTAAATCGCAAATTGAATCTACAACTAGCGATTATGATAAAGAAAAACTACAAGAACGTTTAGCGAAACTTGCTGGTGGAGTTGCCGTACTTTATGTTGGTGCTGCTAGTGAGGTAGAAATGAAAGAAAAGAAAGACAGAGTAGATGATGCTTTACATGCTACACGTGCTGCAGTAGAAGAAGGTATTGTTGCCGGTGGTGGTGTTGCTCTTGTTCGTGCTAAAAAAGTATTAGAAAATATTACTACAGAAAATTTAGACGAAACTACAGGAGTACAAATTGTAAACAGAGCTATTGAAGCTCCTTTGCGTACCATCATTGCAAATGCTGGTGGCGAAGGAAGTGTAGTACTAAACAAAGTACTAGAAGGTAAAAAAGACTTTGG
>JGI24723J26617_10003215_pt1 | contig 12055 bp, 13 predicted proteins | sample Cruoilmetagenom6_FD_26617 | JGI IMG/M metagenome (IMG submission 26617) | reverse complement strand
GCCGATCCAGAAGTGACGGCTGAAGCCGCTCGGCAAGTGTCTTGTCAGCCATCGCCAGCCGCTTCGTTGGCTTCACTGACCGCGCAGTTCATATTCAGACTGTCCATATTCAGACTGCGGACATCCATCAGCGCAATGTCACCCAGATTGGTGGTCAATATCCGCTGACCAGACCCGACAAACGTGTCGGCCCCTGCATCGGCCCAAGAGGTTGCGCGGGCCAAACGGGCGGCCCCGTCATTACCGGGCGCGGTGCCGGGATAGCGGGTAGGGATCAGCGCCACGACTTCGCCACCGTTAACCAGTTTCAAAGTGGCAGCCGTCCAGACCGCATCGCGCAAATCAGCCGGTGGTTCCATTGTCAGCGTATCAATGGCGCTGAACGGCAGCCAGAAATACCGTCCGTTCACAATCACTTCCAACACCGGACCCAGACGCATATCGGCGTCGGCGATCCAGTCAAACAATTGTCCGTCCACTTCACCCGAACAGGCGGGGGCACCGTCAAAGGCGCGGGCGCGCAGTTCGGCGGCCTCGGTCGGATTGCCACCCGCAAGCGCCTTTTGCGCCTGGATCAACAGGGCCAGCCATTCCTCGGGTTCACCAAATATCAGCGGCTCTTTTTCACCAGCAAATACCTTTTCGCGAAACACTTCGCAGATGATCGCCTCGCGATAGGTCTTGGCCATCATCGTCGCGGCCTCGTCCATCTCGGCGCTCAGCTTTAACTGGGTGATTGCGCGCTTCCAGTCCCCAAGCACACACAACAACTGGAACAGGAATATTCGCAGCTTGGCATTCGACGGGTCCGCGCGAACCATGTCCTGTAATGCCTTCAGGGCAAGGTCAGGGTCCCCGGCTTTGAGATGCTCTTCGGGTGTCATNAATCTCGCTCCGATCTGATCAGATCAGGAATTTGGAATTCCGGGCGCGAGTGACACGCCCGGATCAACGCCTGAAACGTTACTCGACTTTGCCGGTCTGAACGTTCCACTTGAAATTGTTCTTAGTGGCCAGCTTACCGGTCTTTTGATCGGTCGCTTTGTACTCATGCTCAAGAGCNGTATAGGCCAATGTCCAGGACTCCGTTGGAATTCCGTCTTCACTTGCCGAAACGGAATAGCTGTCGATAAGTACGTGCTTCATCTTCCAGGTCGAATAGACCAACAGGCCTTCAGCAGCGCTGTCACCTGACCGGCACCAATGCATGATGATTTCATCATGAAGAGTGCCGTTGGCTACGGCAAGCGACAGGCCATTCGAGGCCAGGCCCATCTCTGAGGCGAGCGTGACTTTGCCGAAATTCGAGTTCGCGTGGCCTCTCTGAGTAGAGCCAAGATCCGTCATATCCACCGCACGTTCAACATTCCATTCAGCGGACTGAACGACGATCCAGTCCTTATGGTTGGCTTCCGTTCCATCACCTTTGATGTCGTTAATCTGGACAAACATATTGGCGGCCATAATCTTTCCTTTCGTAACTAAAGTTGGGTAGTACTCTCAAATTTCTGTACTTTTTTCCTAGCTGGGCGCAGTCAGGTCAGCCCCCTTTTTCGGAGGGCAATTTCGACACCAAACGCAGCGACACTGACAACCCTTCAAGTTGATAGTGCGGTCTCAGGAAAAATTTTGAAGTGTAGTAGCCAGGATTACCCTCAACCTCTTCCACCACAACTTCGGCAGCGGCAAGCGGCTTGCGCGCCTTTTCGTTCTCCGATGAAATATCCGCATTGAAATCAACATACTGGTTGATCCAGTCCTGCAACCAACCCTCCATGTCCTGCCGGCTTTTGAAGGAGCCGACTTTGTCGCGAACCATACATTTCAGGTAATGTGCAAATCGGCAGGTGGCGAACAGATACGGCAGGCGCGCGCCAAGGTTGGCGTTGGCGGTGGCATCCGGATCGTCATATTCCGCCGGTTTGTGCAGCGACTGCGCGCCGATGAAAGTGGCCACATCAGTGTTCTTGCGGTGGATCAGCGGCATCATGCCGTTCTTGGCCAGTTCTGCCTCGCGACGGTCATCAATGGCAATCTCGGTCGGGCATTTCTGATCGACGCCGCCGTCGGTGGTCGGGAAAGTGTGCGAGGGCAGGTTTTCCAGCGAACCGCCGCTTTCAACGCCACGAATACGCGAACACCAGCCATAGGTTTTGAATGATCGGGTGATGTTCATCGCCATGCCATAGGCAGCATTTACCCAGCCATATTTGGTGGCGTCTGATCCGTCCGTGTCCTCTTCAAAGGCAAACTCTTCTATCGGGTCGGTTTTTGATCCATAAGGCAGTCGTCCCAGGAACCGGGGCATTGCCATGCCGACATATTTGGCATCCTCGCTATCGCGCAAGGATCGCCAGGCGGCATATTCCGGCGTCTGGAAAATCTTGGTCAGATCGCGCGGGTTGGACAATTCCGACCAACTGTCCATCTGGAACAGGGTCGGTTTCGCCCCGGTGATCAGTGGCGCATGCGCGGCTGCGGCAATTTTTGACATCTCGCCCAGCAGTTCGATATCCGGCGGCGAATGGTCAAAATGATAGTCGGCCACCAGCGATCCGTAAGGCTCTCCGCCCAACTGGCTGAATTCCTCGGTATAGATCTTTTTGAAGATCGGCGACTGGTCCCAGGCGGTGCCTTTGAACTTGCGTAGGGTCTTGTGCATATCTTTCTTGGATATGTTCATCACCCGGATTTTCAACTGTTCGTCGGTCTCGGTATTGTTGACCAGGTAATGCAACCCCCTCCACGCGCTTTCCATCTGTTGGAAATCTTCGTGGTGCAGGATCAGGTTGACCTGTTCGGTCAGCTTCTTGTCGATCTCGGCAACGATCCCTTCGATTGAGCGCAGCGCATCGTCCGAGATCAGCGCGGTATTGACCAGCGCCTGCTCAGCCAAGGTCTTGACGGCGGTTTCAACGGCCGTTTTGGCCTGATCCGATTTCGGACGGAACTCCTTTTGCAGCAGGTCGGCAAATTCTGTCGACCCAAAGGCTGTGGCTTCACCGGCAACTTGTGCCTCGGCTTGTTCTTCGGCCATCAGACCCTCCTATTCTTCGCTGTCATCTTGAGGCGCGGGCTGTGCGGCCAGCGTTTTCAACAGGCTGGGATCCTGAATGATCTTGGCGATCAGGTCCTCGGCACCGGTCTTACCGTCCATATACGTCATCAGATTGCTTAGCTGAGTGCGGGCATCCAGCAGTTCTTTCAGCGGCTCGACCTTGGCGGCGATCGCAGCAGGCGAGAAATCGTCCATGCTTTCAAAGGTGATATCGACGGCCATGTTGCCCTCGCCGGTCAGCGTGTTTGGCACGGTAAAGGCCGCGCGCGGGGCCATCGATTTCATCCGTTCGTCGAAATTATCGACGTCAATTTCAAGGAATTTTCGGTCGGCGACTGCCGGTTGTTCCACCTCGGACTTGCCGGCAAGGTCGCTCATCACGCCCATCACGAACGGTAGCTGAACCTTCTTTTCGGCCCCGTAAAGCTCGACGTCGTATTCGATCTGAACTCGTGGCGCCCGATTGCGCGCTATGAATTTCTGTGAACTATCCGCCATCTAAAGCTCCTTCGTGTCTTCATTGTCTCAGTTGCGCGACAGAGGTCGGTGCCCTCTGTCTCTGTAGGTTCAGTCATCATCCTCGATGCCACCAATCAGGTGAACATTGTCTATACCTGCAGGGGCCATATCCTGCATAATTGTCAAAAAATCGGCACCGACCAACCTTTTTGCCCTTTCAATGACAATCGGCACCGGACTGGACGGTTCGGCACGCCGGTAATAGGCGATAATTCGGTCCAGCGCGTTGGAAACATCCGCAGGAGAATTGATCCCTCCTACGGCCCCGCCTGCTGCTGNCGGCGCGCCGCCACCAGTGTTATCCGTTTCACTTTCGCCTTGGTCGGCACCTTCAACGTCTGCTGCCGAGGAAAACTCGGCCAGTCGTTTCCTGATCTGGAACAGCAGCTTGATCAGGTTTTCAAGATCCGGCCCCTGCCCCGGCGTCCGGTCGTCAAACACCGCGCTGATCGCCCGAACGTTTTCCTCGGCGGTTTGTGCGGCCTCAAGCATGCCAGCCAGGAATTCGTCATCAGTGTCCTGAAACGCCGCCGAAACCGTCGCTGATTCCGGGATATTCTCCATGTCCGCAGGTGCGGTCATTCTGCCCTCGGCGACTTCCATGTCGCGCAACGACAGCTTGCCAAAATTGCGGCTTTCGGTCAGTGGCACGCGCCGTAGCGAGCGAAATACTGTCGTTTCGCCGTTTAAGCCCTGAACCGCATTGATGCGCATAGTCGGGTCGTTGTCGTCATCCTCGTCCAGTTCGGGATGGCAACTGTCCCAAAACTCATCAAGGCAGCCCCGGATGTAAGTGGTCACATCGGCAAATCCTATCAGCCCCTTGGTATTCACAGTAGCATCGGCCAGGAAAACCGCTGCCCGAAGGTCGTGGCTTTGCCCTAGAACCGCCAGCGCTTTCTCGGCCAGATCCCGATAGTCGGGATCCTCGGCTGCGGTCACTTCGTCACCGATCTGGCGTTCTTCGCCGGGCTGCCCGGCAATTTCCATTTCGGTGAACATCGGGTCATACTCAAGATTCTCGCCACTAGGCGAGTCGTCCCCTTTGGACTGTAAAAGAACAGCCGGATCCATACTTTTCCCCCAATTGGGCTTTCGTGGTTTAAACAAGCTATACGCCCACATCCAATATTGCAGGCGGCTCGTCATCGCGCGCGACGTTCAAAAACAATACCTTGACCATAAGTCAGCCTTATCGTTTTCTCAATGTCAACTTTATTTCGAACCTCTCTGAGGAGTTTTGGACCATGGTCGACACAAGAGTTGAGGGCCAAGAGCCACGCAGTCTTGCAAGGGTGGGCAAGAATCGGCGATTGCCCCACGCATCTTGCCCGGACTCAGGGACCATTCACATCGTCCTCGCCAAACGCGGCAATAACCGGAGGTACAAATGTCCTTTCTGAAATCCCTGANTGGCAGCGTTGCCATGGCTGTTCTTGTGGCTTTGCCCGCCGTGGCTGAACCCGGTCACCTTCTGGTCGAACTGAACAAATTCGAAGAGATCGAAACCGGAGGATGCCGGGCGTTCTTTCTGTTTCGCAACCAAACAGACATGAGTTTTGCGGGGTTCGAGATGTCGCTGGCAATATTGGACTCTGACGGTGTGATTGACCGACTTTTGGCAATCGACGCGGCCCCTTTGCCAGTGGCGCGCACGACGCTGAAGCTGTTCGAGATACCAGATACGGCCTGTTCGCGAATATCCGAGATTCTGTTGCATGAACTGACTTCGTGCCAGCCACAAAACGCAGAGGAAATGGATTGCTTTGCGATACTTGACCTGAACAGCAGAACCTCTGCCACGTTGGTGAAATAGATCATGCCCTCCTCTTGGGAAACCTTGGGCACTGGCGGGCCAATAATCGCGGTTCTTGCGATATTATCCCTGATTTCATGGGCCCTGATTATTGTCAAAACTGCGCAATTGTGGACTTGCCGCTCTGGCGAAAATTTGCGCGCCGCCGCTTTTGAGCAGTGGAAATCCGGCGACAAGCACAGCGCGGTCAGCGCGGTCGAGGCCGGAAAATCCCCGGCCGACAGAGTCACAATTTATGCGATGAAGGCTCTGGCCAAGGGGTTCAAGGGGCAGCGTCTGGAATCTGAACTGATGCGGCGTGGCAATGAAGAGTTGGCACGCATGAGCAACCTGATCCGCGTGCTGGAACTGATTGCGATGATTTCGCCGCTTCTGGGCCTGCTTGGAACGGTTCTGGGGATGATCCAGTCTTTTCAGGAACTGGAAATGGCCGAAGGTGCGGCAAATGCCTCGGTTCTGGCCGGGGGTATCTGGCAGGCACTGCTGACCACCGCCGTCGGTTTGCTGGTGGCGATTCCCGCCGCTGTTGGGGCCAGCCTTTTGTCGGGGCGCATCGAAAGTTCAGCGCAGATGATCGAAAGCGCGGTGGGTGAATTGCTGTTAATTGACGAGAATCTGCCTGTTTAGAGCCGAAAGGATTGGCGTATGGCCAGCCTGACACTGAACCGACCACCCAAGGCCAAGGCGCTAATTTCGTTGGTGCCGATGATCGACGTTATGCTGATCCTGCTCGTGTTTTTCATGGTCACATCCACCTATCTTAACCTCGACATGATCCCTGCGGTGCAGCAACAGGAACAGGCGCGGACCCCGGCAACAGGGGCGAAAGCCGCAGGAACGATCATGATCCGTATGGGTGCTGACGGGCAGGCAGTGATCCGTGGGCGCGCCATGGCAAAACACGAAATGGGGCCATATCTGCGGCGACAACTGGCAGAGGAACCGCTGTTGCAGGTGATGCTGTTGCCCTCGGGTGCGGCAAAAACCCAGGCATTGATTTCGGTCATGGAGGTGGCGACGCAAGCCGGAGTGGTTCGGTTGCGGGTAATCCGGTTGCAGGCGCGCCCATGAAGTTGAAACGACCCAGAAACGACCAGCAATCCGAGACGATAATTGCCCTGATTGACGTTGTGTTCTTTCTGTTGGTGTTCTTCATGCTAATCGGTCGAATGGACGCCACCGCCCCGTTCGACGTTGCTCCGCCCATTGCCCAGACCGGCGCCGATATGCCCGCCGGAGGGGCCACCGTGGCCGTGTCGCAAACCGGGATGCTGGCGCTGGATGGTAACGAAATGACCAGGGAAGCGTTGGAAACCGCGTTGGCACAAATGCTGGAGGCAGACAATGGGTTGAGGGTACGCATAAATGCCCACCGCGAGGCCGAACTGCGCCACGTGCTGCCATTGGTTGGTTGGGCCGAAGGTATCGGCGTGCGTGACGTGGTGCTGGTCGTCACCCCTGCGCCTGAGCCATGAACATGCGGGCCGGCACCTGGGCGCTTGGGCTGGTCGGGTCGGTTATTGCGCATGTTGGCCTGTTGTCCTTGCTTTTGTTCGCCATCCGGCCAGATCCGGTCACAGAACAACCAATGCCTGCCAGCGAGCTGGAAGTTCAGGCCTACCTGCTGGAGCGAACAGAGGCTCGCGAACAACAGCCTGAAAGCCAACAGGCTGACGTGAATACGCCTGACGGCACCGCACTGGATGCAGGGGCAATTCCGCAATCTCGGGCCAGGGTCACACCCCCTGTGATCGAACCTGTGTTCCTTGAAAAAAGTCACCCGCCTCTTGCTGCGGAAACTCGCAAAGCTGCGGCAAGAATTCCACCAATAGCGCCGCCGGTCGCATTGTTGTCCGTTTCTGCGCAGCCTTCTGTGATGCCTTTGATGCCTTTGACAAGAACCGAATCCGCATTGCCCGTGGCGCTGCCTGTGGGGGTACCCGTGCAGACAGCCGTGCCTGTTGCACCTGAATTACCTCAGACGAAAACACGGCCAAGCGCCGTGCCCTCGACCACCCCTGAACCCTTTGCGACACTGCCACAAAAGATCGAAGGCCCCAAAATTCCGCCTGTCACGCCCAGCGCAAAACGGCTTAAGGCGTCGCTGGCATTTTCCGGCAGCGATGGCGATGTTGACCCGGTTTCCATCGCGGCCTTTCAGAGCTTCATGCAGCCGGGCGATATCGCAGTGTCCGGCGACCAACTGCGCGATGGGGTGAGTGGATTGTTGGCGCAGGTGCCCTGTTCACGAATGCAGGTTGCCTTTGACCCGAATACGGCAACGTTGCAGGTCAATGGTCATATCCCGGAAAACGATCTGCGCGCGCCGGTTCTGGCTGCGCTGCGGGCGCAGATGGGGGCCGATATAACCGTGTCTGACAACATTCTGATCCTGCCCCGTCCGCAATGCGGGGCCTTGTCGGGCATTGCCGGGGTTGGCCTGCCGCAATCAACTGATCAGATTACCAACCCTCTGGTGATCGGCGATGACGCCCACGCGCGGGTGTTCACGTTTACCAAGGGCGACCTTTGGTCATTGAAAATGACCGCTCCGGATTATGACGCCTATATCTACATTGACTACTTTGATGCCGCCGGCAATGTCCTGCATGTCGAGCCAAATGAGCAGGTGCCGTTGCGTCGCGCGACAGCCCAGGACATTCAGCAAATCGGTGCAGAATCCGATCTGGGCGAGGGGCTGAAACTGGTAATCGGTCCACCCTACGGGCATGAGATTGCCGTGGCTTTCGCCGCATCAGAGCCGCTTTACGACAGTTTGCGACCAATACAGGAGCCGGCGGCACCCTATCTTGCGTGGCTGAAAGCCAAGGTGGCGCAGGCGCGGTCGGATCACACTGATTTCAAGGGCGAATGGGTATACTTCTTTGTTTCAACCAGCGAAGGCTAGTGGACCGGCCGAAACATTTGAATCCCTTGACCGGTCAGCAAGGTTGCTACGCAAGCCATTCAAATGTTTTGATAAGTTGATCCATCAAGAAAACGGCTAGTGGTTCGAATCGTCAGATTCGCACCACTATGTGGGAATTACTCTTGGCAGCCACCCGCCGCCCAGATTTTCAGGTTCTGTTTCAACGCGCCGCCAAACGGGTGTTGTTTTGACAGCGACCGCTGCATGTTCAGGCTCAGGTAGCTGTTGGCCTGTTCACAAATACGCTCTTGGGTCCATTGATGGCAACTACTGCATTTTTGGTCTTTCCAATAGTCGTCCGGCAATCCTTCGATTGGCGGGAACAACGGAGAAGATTCAATCAGTTCGGCAATCGAGCGGCCAGAAACTTCAGGAATTTCCGACAGCAACGCCTGGGTAAATGTTACAGTATCGGGCGAAGGGGCTGGTGGTGTCGGTACTGGTTGCACCTCGGCCTGACCATTTGCCGATAGGCCAGTGCCAACCGGGTCAGTGGTTACCTTCTTCTTCAACGCCGCCAGTTCCTGCGTTGCAAATTCAGCGAAAACACCGACCGGATAGGCCTGCAAATAGGCTTGATAGCTGGCTATGCTGGGTTCGACCTGGGCCGCCTCGAACATTTTCTGTTCGGCCTCTGACGGACCTTGTGGCGCTGATTTGGGCTGGGCAGGTGCATCACCCGCCAATTCCTGTTCCATCACCTCAGCCAACAATCCGCGCGCTTCGCCCGCAAGGGCGCTGTCGGGATAGCCACGCAGAAACAGCATGATCTGCACCGGGTCGCGCGAGGCCTGAACCGAGGCCCACAGTTGCTGCGCCTCAAGCTCGGCCCTGCTTAGAACCGTTGCCTCGGCGAATTGGAAATCATTTGTCAGCGATGAAGCATCCCAAGGCGTTTGCTGACCATTGGTTTTTTCCAGAACTTCGACGCGCACCTTTTTGAACATCTGTTCAATCGGCAGGCCTGGCGTGCTCATCTGCGTTGCGACAGCATGAGTGAAAGGGCTGTTGCCCCCGATCCCATCCAGCGCGACAGCACCTGGAGCCGTGGCATAGGCCAGAAAAGTCCCCGTGGGGGCCTGCATTTCGGCAAGACCGTTGTCGTTAAACTCTGCAATCTCGGTAAAGGGATTGTTGCGGCAAGCGTCCAGAATGATGATGTTGGTCCTGTTGTGAGCCGAAAACATCTGTCGCAGAACTGACTGGGCTTCGACCGCAACCAGATCAAGATCAGCCGCATCGTTCAGGGCCACATCAATCGGCAATAGATAGTTGGTACCAAACGACTGAACTCCGTGCCCGGCATAATAGAACAGCCCCGTGGCATCGGACCCTGCCTCTCGAAGATCACGACCAAACTGGGCGATCCCGCGCTTCATTTCTATCTGACTGCTGTCTATCAGCATCGTGACATCAAACCCTTGTGCCACCAGCGCCCCGCTTATCAGGCGAGCGTCTCGCGTCGGATTGTCCAGCGGCGACACTGTACCATAGGCCGAGTTGCCAATGACCAACGCCAGACGTTCCTCGGCCTGAAGCGCCGTCGCAACAAAGGAGGCGGCAATAAATAGGGCTCTGACTATAAGGGACAAAAGCAATTCCTGTGTTCAGACACCAGATGCCAAATTCACGGCGATCCGGGTATTTGGGTCAAACTGANTATGTCGCGTATGTTGGCGTAAGTTAGGCGAGTTCCCTTGAAGTTATCGATTTTTTCGTTCCGTGGTGCAAGTTTACTGTTAGTGTCGGGNAAAAGGCACACCAAAATTGTACGTTTTATTGNTCGATCGCGTAAACAAAGGGATACCATGAGACATTTTCCAATCCGTCAAATAATTGCCTTCGCGTTTCTTTCCCTNTCTTTGGGTCTGGTNCCCCCGGCGGCCGAGGCACAAAGTGCTGATCCGTTCGAGAATGGCTGGACATTAAACGCGNAGGCCTCTCAGCTGCGNTATATGTCGGTTAAAAANGGAAGCCTGGCTGAAACCAACTCTTTTGCAACGCTTAGCGGGCTGATTACCGACGATGGCAAGGCGCAGATTCGGGTGTTGCTGGATTCGGTCGACACCAAGGTCGATCTGCGCAATGTGCGGATGCGGTTTTTGTTCTTTGAGACTTTCCTGCATCCCGAGGCTACAATCACTGCCCAACTTGACCCCGCGGTGCTGACAGATCTGCACAATACCCGGCGCAAGCTGATTGATCTGGACTTTACCCTGTCGTTGCACGGGGTAACCGTGGAAAAAACCGCCGAAGTCGCCATTGCCCTGATCAACAACGACCAGGTTACCGTGTCGGCCACCACTCCGATTGCATTGACTTTGACCGAGTTCAATCTGGAAACCGGGCGGGAAAAGCTGCAAGAGGCGGCGAATGTAACGATTGTACCTCTTGGCATTGTCAGTTTCGACTTTGTGTTCGACCGCTCCAGCCCCGGCACGCCGCCGAACATGGCGTTGGTCACGCAGGCCGTTACACCGGGGTCGGCGGCGCTTGAATCCAAGGGCAATCTGGATCGTGAAGCCTGCGTTGGGCGGTTTGAAATTCTGTCGCGCACCGGCAACATATATTTTGCTGCCGGAAGCGCACGACTGGCGGACAAAAGCAAACCGTTGCTGGACAATCTCTATGACATCGTCAACCGCTGTCCGGACCTGGCGATCGAGATCGGTGGGCACACGGATTCTGACGGCAGCACTTCCTCTAATCAGCGGCTTAGCGAAAAGCGCGCCGGGGCTGTTGGTCAGTACCTTCAAGCCAAGGGGGTTACCGCCAGCCGGATGAAGATCGTTGGCTATGGTGAAGCAATACCGCTGCACCCCAATACATCAGGCACTAACAAAGCCAAAAACCGCAGAATCGAGTTTTCTGTACTGAACTGAATTATCGCTGTGATTATGTTGAGTGTGCCGGACCTGGGGGGGCCGGCCCGGCACCGCTGGCACATTTATCCAGCTACCCCATCAGGGGCTTTTGTCTGGACAGAATTGTGCCAGTTTTGACCAGTTGCCACGATACAGGCCAGCCCGTCGGCGCGGGTGACAAACACCGTGAAACTGCCGGTTTGCTCTGAACTCCACACTTCGACGACATGAGCCGCATTTTGCAGCCCGCCACCGGTCAATTGTTCACCATGAGTGGATTCAAGGCTTTGAACCAACGCGGTACGCGGCAAGCAGGCGTAGGACTGGGCCATCGCCGGCGGGGCCAATGCAGCGGCTCCAAAGATCAGAGCGGAAGAAAACAGACGTTTGAACATGGAACTCTCCTAATTGTTGGAGGGTGCCAGTTTCCGTTGGATGCAGGCACCCGGCTGGTTGGTTGATAGTAATACTAATATGGGGATCAGGAGGCTTTGAATCGAGTGACAATTGGGCACAAAACCGTGCAAATCTTGCAATGAAGGCTGCCGTTCAAATCAGTTCATGTCTTGTATTTGCGTCAAAAAGTGCCATTTAGACCCTGTTTAACTGGCCGTTCCTTCAGGAACGTGTTTGCGAGGGGATTTAAAAAAGTCGGTCCCCGCAGCCAGGATGCAACTGATCCCGTTGGGGTTTGTCAGCAATACCGTATAGGTGCCGGTTTCGTCCGAGGCCCAAATTTCAAGAACTGACAATGTGTCACGTGTGCGTTGCAACCCACCTACCGTCAGTTGCTCTGAGAATGTTGATTGCAGGCGCTCCACCACATGATCCCGCTGGGCACAGTTTGCGGATACGGCAGACGCCGCCGC
>JGI24723J26617_10003213_pt1 | contig 12058 bp, 11 predicted proteins | sample Cruoilmetagenom6_FD_26617 | JGI IMG/M metagenome (IMG submission 26617) | reverse complement strand
CGCATCAGAGCCGTCTAAATGCTCAATCGGTTCAAGTACGCCTGCATTGTTGATCAAAATATCAAGCGCGCCAAACGTGGTAACACAAGCGGCGACCATCGCTTTTACTTGTTCCAAATCAGAAACGTCACAGGCAAAAGCTGCGGCTTTTCCGCCGTTTGCGTTGATATCATCGGCAATTGCTTTGATGTCAGTTTCAGACCGCGCAGCCAGCATGACATTGGCGCCAAGGTCGGCAAATTCACGGGCAGTGGCTTCGCCGATCCCGCGGCTGGCCCCTGTTATCAGGACAGTTTTGTTTTTCATGTTTTACACTTTCGGAAAATAGTCTTCGCAATCACCCTCACGATACACGTCGGCTGTACAACAATGCAAGCCACCGCCGAATGCGTAAGCGTCGCGCAGTTCAACCTCGANCACTTCCATGCCCAATTTATCCATTTGTTCGGCTTGGTATACTTCGGATTTTTCAACACAAACGGTTTTGGGATCAAGTACCAGAACATTCATCGATAGCCATGTGGATGAATAACACAAAGGCGGGGGGGCATTATGCGCGGGTTGTGCCGCATCGACAATTTCCCAACCGTTGTCGTTGAACATCTTGCGTTGCTCTTCGGGCAATCTTCGTTGCGGATTATTGACAATCAGACCGGGTTTGAGTGGTGTAAAGGTAGCGTCAATATGGATCGGATAAGGGTCACCCGGAAAGTTCACCGTATGCACGCGGTGATCGGGGAAATGGCGACGTAGCCATTCGATACCTTTCAGATTGGTGGTAAAGCCGTGTTGTACAACCAAATCTTTGCCAAACCGTAAAACATCGGCCGCATCAAACAGTGGTTCCTCTTCTGTCGTGACAAAGAATTTTTCTTCGGCCCATTTCAGGCGTTTTTCAACACCGATTTTATCGGACAGATAGTCAGGGTGGTAATCCGCATCCGTCAGGCGTGGCTTTGGCGCAGCTTCATGGCGGAAATGTCTGTCTTCTTCCCAATATTGCTGCATCAGGGGGCGGTAACATAAATATTCAAACCAGCGACAACGATACGACATGGTCGCTTCCAGAATTTCATTGCCAACGGTTAGCAGAACATCACGAGGTGGCATGCAGCCAAACTGGCTGTCAGTGTGAAAATCGGGCGTTGTTGCGGGTAGCGAAAAATCCGTAGGTGTTGGGCGATCTACCCGTAGTCCGCGTTTTTCCAAAAGGTTGGCAAATTTATCCAACAGTTCATTTGCGCGATCAATGGTTTCTTGTGGGCGGCGTCCCCATTGCCCACGCATGTCACTGTCTTCCGGCACTTTTGCTTCAAGAGCAGGTTCTTCCGGTGGGATGTGGCAGTTATCCGCACGCCCGACAATAACATGACGTAACGGATCCCATTCATTCCAACTGTTGACTTCGGTTTTGTCTGCTGACCACGCCATTCCATGCCCCTTAATTTTTTCAATTTCAGACAGAACCCGAACTTCATATGGATTGCAATGCTTATTCAGTGAAGCGTTGTTTAGAAATACGAATTTGGAGGTTGTTTGAAAGTTTGGTCTGTTTTAGATTTGTCACTTAGCTTTAGGAGATAATTATGTTTGCAGGAAAAAACTTATTAGCAACTGTGTGCGGGTTTTCTATGTTCGCTGCAACACCTGCTATGTCAGATGCGCAATCGACGAAAATTCTGGAAGAATATTTCGATGTTTTGAAATCCGCGCCAATCGTGTTGGAAGTTGGCGATAAAGACGATGCGAGCAGATATACGCAATGGAATAATATCACGCTAAAATCCAGTGATGGAAAAACACAGGTTGCTGTTCCATGGGTAAAAGTCAGCAAGAAATTGTTGGGCGGTTTTGAGATGACCTTTGCGGAACAAATCGACGGGGTATTTCAATCCCCTGATTCCGAAGTTCTGGAGCCAGTGAAATTTGTGATCGAAAGCAAAGGCAGCTCTGTTGATATTGGCGGTAAAGAGGGGGCGCGCAAGTATGACAGTTCATTTGATGAAATGATATTTCGTACAATAGACAGTACTCTTATCAGTATATCTGCAAAAATGACGGATGGAAGCGGTACGCAGGTGTTGGAATCGGGTGACATGGGCAGATCGGCAGGAAGTTTTGAGATCAAGAACATGGTGATTGATTATAGTTTTGCGGTAGAGGGCGAAACGATGACATCGTCTTCGACAGTGCAATCTTTCGCGGGCAATTTCGACATTCCAGTTTACGATGATTTCGACCCAGAAAACCCAACGGGTTTTTTTGATGCGTCACGTAATATGGTTTTTGAGTATAGTGTCGAATCCGGAAGCAGTGAAAGTGCTGTAAATTCCGCTGTGGGACCAATTGAGGTGAATGCGGCCTTTGGTGCCGGTGTCGGTACATTCGGTATCAAGGATGAAGTGGCAATTGTGGAAGGAACAACACAAGATCTGACATATGAAGTGACGGCTGCCGGAATGGGCTTTCCGCCAATGCAGTTTAGCATGTCCGAGGCAATTGCGAAGATTACGGTTCCGCTGGACAACGTCGATGAAAGCAAACCTGCGGGCTATAAGGTTGCATTAAGCGGGCTGAAGCTATCCGAGCCGCTATGGAACATGTTTGACTCCAAAGCATTACTGCCCAGAGACGATATTAATCTGGACATTGATTTGCTGGCCAGTATGCGCTGGTTGAAAAAAATATCAGACATCGATGTGAAGGACACCAACCAAGCACCACCAGTTGCCGTGGAAAGTGCAGAGATCAAAGCGTTTAATCTTAAAATTGCCGGGGCAGACCTGCAAACATCAGGTTCGGTGTTGGTGGATAATTCACAGTTTCCGCCGATACCGGATGGAACAGTCAATATTTCACTGAAAGGTGGCAATGGTTTACTTGGTAAATTGACTGAACTTGGTTTGGTGCCTGCCCAGAACGCGATGATGATCCAGGGTATGTCGGCGATGTTTTTTACCCCCGGCGATGGTGAAGATCATTTGGTGTCGGTGATTACCATGACGAAAGATGGCCATATCAGTGCCAATGGAATGCCCCTTAAATAGATTGTGAATATGTGACTATGGTGAATGATTTTCATGCCCTTGCGGAAAAACTTCTAAGGGTGGCAACCCATGCGGGTGCCGATGCCGCAGATGTGCTTTTGGTGGATGAGCAAAGCGTATCCATCGATGTTCGGGCCGGTACCCTAGAACATGCAGAACGGTCCGAAGGCGTTGATGTCGGTTTGCGGGTTCTGATAGGGAAACAACAGGCTTGCGTTTCGGTATCGGATGTCAGCGATTACACTTTGGAACAGATGGCAGAACGTGCTGTTGCGATGGCAGAAGTCGCGCCCGAGGATGAACATATTGGTTTGGCTGATGCGGATCAGCTTGCAAAGGTTTGGGATGTTGATCGATTGGAGCTGGCGGATATTTCAGATAAGCCATCCTCTGAAAAAATGCAGGAAATGGCACAAACGGCAGAAGCTTTTGCTTTGTCGGTAACGGGTGTTAACAAAGTACAAGGGGCCACTGCCGGTTGGAGTGATACGCGGGTTCATTTGGCAGCCTCTAACGGGTTTTCTGGTGGGTATCGGCGCACATCATTTTCAACAACATGCGTGGCAATTGCCGGGGACGGCTTGCAAATGGAACGCGATTATTGTGGTGAAGGGCGTACACATTTGGCGGATATGCCAAGTGCTGAAACTATTGGCCAATTGGCAGGGGAACGTGCGGTAGCCAAGTTCGGTTCAACCAAACCGCCTACGGGCAGGTTCCCGGTTTTGTTTGATGAACGCATTTCATCGACTTTAATTGGGCATTTACTGTCTGCGGTTAATGGCGCTTCAATTATTCGCGGTTCCAGCTGGTTAAAGGATGCGCTAGGCGAATTTGTTTTGCCCAAAGGCATTGATCTGATCGAAGATCCAACGCGCCTGCGAACTTCGGGCTCAAAACCGTTTGATGGTGAAGGTATGCCTGTTGCTTCACGTAATATTATTGATGACGGTGTGCTGACAGGATGGACGCTAGATTTGGCCAGCGGGCGAAAGCTGGGAATGAAAAGCACGGGCAACGCTTCGCGCGGAGTGGGGTCGCCGCCATCCCCATCAAGCGGCAACATGGCTTTGTTGGGTGGAGTTAAAACCCGTGATGAACTGATTTCTGATATGGGGACGGGGCTGTTGGTCACGGGTTTGATCGGCTCTACAATCAACCCTACAACCGGTGATTATTCGCGTGGCGCAAACGGGTTTTGGGTGGAAAACGGGCAAATTATGCATCCTGTGAATGAATGTACCATTGCAGGAAACCTGCATCAAATGTTGGCTAATTTTATACCTGCGAATGATGGTCGCGTGCATCTTTCTCGGGTGATTCCAAGCATGTTGGTGGAAAGCATGGTTATTGCCGGTGCCTGACCTGAAGTTACTTCTGGACGCAGCAACTGCAGCTGGCGACATTGCATTGAACTACTTTCGGCACGATGTGGATGTCTGGGATAAGGCTGATGGACAAGGGCCCGTGACCCAAGCTGATCTAGAGATCGACAAAATGCTGAATGCAGAACTGCTAGGGGCGCGGCCTGATTATGGTTGGTTGTCCGAAGAAACCGATGACGACCTGAAACGACTTGAACATGAAATGGTTTTCATCGTTGATCCGATAGATGGCACGCGATCGTTTATCAACGGGCATGAAAATTTTGCAACGGCCATAGCGATTGCCCGAAACGGCATTGTCGAAGCTGCCGTTGTTCATTGCCCCGCTAAAAAATTGACCTATTGGGCGGCGTTGGGACAAGGTTCATATTTGAATGGAAAACCGATTGTGAATAATGGCGCAAGCAATGTGCAATCCGCCCGCGTTCTAGCCTCTGGTGCGCAAATGAAACCCACGTATTGGCGGGATCAACCACCCCCGATTGAACGACACTTTCGATCATCGTTAGCTTATCGGTTGTGTCTTGTGGCGCAAGGCCGGTTTGACGGAATGATAACGCTGCGCGATACTTGGGAATGGGATGTCGCTGCTGGTGATCTGATTTGCCGTGAAGCCGGGGCAAAGGTTTCGGATAAATTCAAGGATGTGCCGCAGTATAACCAACCAAAACCTGCCTTGGCAGGAATGATTGCTGCCGCTCCGGATTTACATAACGGACTTGTTGAATACTTGAAGTAATTACCAACAGGCCCTAAGCAAGATGTAATCGTAAGAACAAAGGATTTAACAAATGGCGCAAAGACTTCATCTGGTATTCGGCGGTGAGTTGAAAGACCCTACAACAAAGGTTTTTCGCAATGTTGACGAGATAGATATTGTCGGAATTTTTCCAAATTACGATACTGCATTCAGTGCATGGAAATCAAAGTCTCAACAGACTGTCGACAATGCCCACACGCGCTACTTTATCGCCCATATACACCGCCTGCGCGATGAAGAGACAGCGGGCAGCCCGACCGAAGAATTGGGTTAAGAAACTTAATGTTTGGGCGCACTGAACTATGGATATACCTGCTTACCTCGCGCATGGTGGGCAATAGGCTGATCCAAAAACTAAAAACTGGTGCGGAAGAGGCCGGGATTTCATCGAACCGTTTTCAGGAACGTTTGGGGGGTGCCACTGTGCCCAGAAAAGCAGGTCGTTTGATATGGTTGCATACGCCTGATGCAGTTTCCGCTTTGCCATTGCTTGGCTTGATTGAACAACTTAACGAACAGGAACTAGGTTTGCGTTTTCTTTTCACGACGCGCAAACAAGAAAAAGTTTCCGAGCTTTTGGACCTGCTTCCCGAAAACACTGTACACCAATATTTGCCAATTGATCTGGATCAGCCAATACGAAAATTTCTGAAATATTGGGCACCAGATGTTGCGGTTATTTCGGAAGGGGAATTTTGGCCAAGATTTTTAACAAGGCTTGGTAAGCAAAATATACCCCTGATCGCGGTTAACACCAGAATGTCCAATAATAGCTATCGCAGGTGGCGCTGGTTGCCGGGACTGGCGCATTCTATCTTGAATAGGTTTGATCTTATTTTTGCACAGGACCAACAGGTTGCAAAGAAACTAAAACGGCTTGGCGTACAAAGCGGTAAAATTCGCGTGACGGGGGTTATGACAGAAACAAAAGAATTGCTGCATTATGATGAAGCGCTTTATGCAAACCTGTCGTCCGCGTTTGGCAATCGCTCAGTGTGGTTATCTGCTGTTACCCACAGGGATGAAGAAGATGTTGTTGTAAACGCGCATAAACTTGCGATGCGACGCAATCGGGGTATGTTGTTGATATTGCATACCCGTGAAGAAGACCGGGGTGAGCGTATTGCTGCGCGGCATGAAAACAAGAACCTTGTATTCGCTTTGCAGCAAAACGGTGATATGCCAGATGATACAACGGATGTTTATGTAACTGACCAATTGGAAAATCTGGCAACCTATTTGCGGTTGGCGTCGGTTAATTATTGTGGCGGCACGTTGTCCACGGGTCATACGATTGATCCGTTCCATCCTGCATCAATGGGATCTGCGATAATTCATGGGCCCGCTTGTGGTGACTATAAGCAGGATTATGACCGTTACCGGGAAGCAGATGCCGCACGGTTGGTCTCTAATGGTGGTGAGTTGGCTGAAACCCTGAACACGATTATAGCCCCGGACGTTGCAGCGTTGATGGCGCGCGCTGCCTGGGAAATTAGCTCGGAAGGTGGCGAAGTTTCGGGTATTATCATCGCAGAGATATTAGAAAAACTTGCCGAAGGGATGCCCACAGATGCAGCCGCCTGACTTTTGGAAAAAACCGCCAAACCGAGCAGGGTATTGGCCATTGGTTTTGGCACCGCTCTCGAAATTGTGGCAATGGGCGGGTGCGCGGCACTGGCGGCAGGGGCTGCATACAAAGCTTGCTATTCCGGTGGTCTGCATTGGGAACGTCAATCTTGGCGGTACGGGCAAAACGCCCACTGTTATTGAAACAGCCACGCGTCTGATCTCTATGGGAAAAACGCCCCATATCGTGTCAAAGGGTTATAAAGGCCAGCTTACAGGCCCGACGAAAGTAGACCCGACAACCCACACTGCAAATGATGTGGGTGACGAGCCTTTGTTGTTGGCCGCCTTTGCCCCAACATGGATTGCCAAAGACAGGATTGCGGGTGCACAAGCGGCACAAGCGGCGGGTGCAGATGTGATTGTTTTGGACGATGGCCTACAAAACCCTGCGATGGCCAAAGATTTAACGATACTTGTGGCTGATGCTGAAATGGGTTTCGGCAATGGTCAGGTAGTGCCATCCGGCCCTTTACGAGAAACGATTGATAGTGCAGTGGCGAAATCGGATTTGTTACTGACAATTGGGCCGCAAGGTGATGAACATGATGCGTTTCGACAAAAATGGGAAGCAGTTAAAAAGTTATCGCATGTAACATCTACAATCACACCCTTGCATACGGGAATGGATTGGCAGGGTATGTCGGTGCTTGCTTTTGCCGGTATTGGGCGCCCCGAAAAGTTCTATAATACGCTGAAAAATATGGGGGTCGTTGTCAAAGCCACGCGCAGTTTCGATGACCACCAAACCATTCCGACCAGCCTGCTAACGCGCCTTGAAAAAGAAGCATGGGAAATGGATGCACAACTGGTCACAACCGAAAAAGACGCCGTGCGATTGCCCAAAGAGTGGCAACAGAAGGTTCTGACAGTACCGGTACGGTTAAAAATTCATGATGCAGAGATTTTTGACAAAGCACTTAGGGATATCTTTTCTTAGAATAACCCTAAGTGCTTTGTAACTTAGCTTTCTAGCTGCGCATCAAGAAGTTTTTTCAGCGCGCTATATGATTGATTGCCATGTGAGACGCCATTTATTATCAGGCTAGGTGTGGAATTGATACCGTCAGCCTCGGCATTTTCTTGGAATGTGGCGACCAATGCTTTGGCCATATCCTGATCTTGCAAACAAGCTTGCATATCTTCGTTTTTCAAACCTGCGATACGTCCGATTTTATAAAGATTTTCGGCAATCTCAGTGCCATCGGCACCTTTCGTCCAGTCGCTTTGACGCTTGTAAAGCATGTCTACAATCCCGAAATACTTTTCAGAACCACCGCAACGTGCCAGCATACCGCCCCATAGACCAAGACGATCAAAATAGACTTCGCGGTAGACGAACTTGATTTTGTTTGTGTCTATATAGTCGGTTTTCAGGCTTGGCATCACATCGGTATGGAATCTTGCGCAATGCGGGCAAGTTAAGGATGCATATTCTGTCAATGTAACCGTTGCATCGGGATTGCCCAGAACCATTTCCATCACTTCTGTGTCTTTGGTGTCCTGTGCCATTGCTGCAGGTGCAATAGAGGTTGCGGCTAAGCTGTATGCTATAAATTTTCTGCGATCCATAAGATTACCTTTATATATCTTTCTTCTGCTTGATGTTCTTGCCTAAACGGGCCAGCGCATCTTTCAGATCTTGGTTGGAAACATTTTCAACCGCCATGTCAATGTCTTTGGCGGCTTGCGATGAGAGGGTTTTTGCCTGTTTTGGGTGGTCAAACGCTTTTTTATTCTCGTTAAACCCGACAGGCGCGGTTTGGGTTATTCTAATGTTACTGATTGCGGAATAGCCATAACAGGCGTTTACACGTTCAATAAGCTTTGGCAGTTGCATCTGCAATATCGGTGCATTCGCACCTGTAGACAGAATTGTCAGTGTTGCGCCCAAACCTTCGCGAGCATAGCTGACTTTAACAGGTTGCGCGATTTTGGCGATTGTTTCACCCACGAATTCTGCCCAGTGTGTCAGCAGGCGGGTTTCGACAAAACCGCGCTTTTCAGAAGCTTTACGAATTTGGTTGCTCAAAATACCGCCTGTGCGCAAAAAACCACGTGATTTGCGTTTAGGGCTGTAGGTGCCAGCAGATTTATTGTGTGCAGTCCTTGCCATGGCTTCCAAAATATTCATTCATGGGTATCTTACGCGTGTGCGGCTAGGTTTCCAGCGCATAAAGTTGATTAGGGTGATAAAATTTGTGTGATGATACGGTAACAAAAGCATCTGTGCTATTGGATTGGTACGATAAAAATGCCCGTATAATGCCATGGCGTATTGGCCCGCAATACCGTGAAAGCGGGGCTTGCCCCGACCCATATCATGTGTGGATGTCGGAAATTATGTTGCAACAGACGACTGTGGCAGCTGTGCGGGATTACTTTGTGAAGTTCATAGATCGTTGGCCGACCGTATTTGATTTGGCGAAAGCAAAAGATGAAGATGTTATGGCTGCATGGGCCGGTCTTGGCTATTATGCGCGTGCACGAAACCTGTTAAAATGCGCCCGTGTCGTTGCCGCTGATTTAGGTGGCATTTTCCCAAGTGATGAAGCCGGGTTGCAAAAATTACCAGGCATCGGCCCTTATACCTCTGCTGCGATTGCATCTATTGCTTTTGATCGACGGGCCACGGTTCTGGACGGTAATGTTGAACGGGTCATGGCGCGGTATCATCTGGTTAAGGAACCTTTGCCGGCCAGTAAGGAAAAGCTGCGCCAATTGGCAACGACGATGTTGCCGGTCAAAAGATTTGGCGACTATTCACAAGCTATCATGGATTTGGGGGCAACGATTTGCACGCCGCGTAGCCCGTCTTGCGGTATTTGCCCTTGGATGGAAGGTTGCAAAGCACGGAATTTGGGCGTTGCCGCCGATTTGCCTAACAAGCTTGCAAAAGTAAAAATCCCAACACGTTACGGCACATGTTTCGTGGCAGTTCGCCAAGACGGGGCCGTGTTATTGGAACGCCGTCCTGATAAGGGGTTGCTGGGGGGGATGTTGGGCTTGCCGGGGAGTGAGTGGTCAACCGACAAACAAAAAGTAATCCCGCCTTTTAAGGCAAATTGGCATGTTTTACCAACAGAAGCACGTCACACCTTTACACATTTTCACCTGAAACTACGTATTCAGAAAGCTATAGTTGTAGATGATATTGCCCAAGATACTGGTACGTTTATCGATGTAAAAACATTTGATGTGAATGATTTGCCTACGATAATGCGCAAAGTATGGAAACTGGCAATACCCGTGGCGTGACGTCATCTTGCCATGTGGAAAAGTCGGGTTAAGATCGCGATGAAAGAGGTTGTATAATGAAGAATACAGGGTTTACCGCTGCCGTCCCGTTTTGGATTTCACTGACACTGGTGCTTGTCGTTGTGTTGTCGGGCTACCTAGGTGGTTGGTGGATGCTGCTGACCCCTGCTTATGCGTTTTGGGGTATGGCTGTGATAGACAGATTTGTTGGGCTAAATACGGAAGATAAAAACCCCGATACACCTGATGATCAACTTTTCTGGTATCGTTTTATCACAATGATTTGGTTTCCTATACAATGTACCATGGTTTTTGGCGGGATCGTTTTTGTAACGTATTCCGATCATTTATCGGGTCAGGAAAAATGGTGGTTCATGGCCTGCGTGGGTCTGATCACAGGCGCCACAGGTATCGTTTATGCGCATGAACTGATGCACCAAAAATCAAAGCTTGAACGGTACTTGGGCGATGGTTTGATGGCGTTGGCGTTTTATGGTCATTTCAGATCAGAACATTTGCTGGTGCATCATCGTTATGTTGGCACACCAAAAGATGCGGTTACTGCACGTTATAACGAAGGCTTTCACCGGTTTTTCCCGCGTGTTCTATACCAGTGTTTTCGGTCTGCATGGGATGCGGAAAAGATGATGTTAGCGCGTAAAAAGCTAACTGTGTTTCACCGCAGTAATCCGTTTTGGAAGTATGTAGCACTTCAATTTTTATTTACTCTATTTGCCTATGCAATCGCGGGTTGGTTCGGGGTTGGCCTGTTTATCGTGCAGGCTTCTGTTGCGATTCTTTTACTGGAAGCGACAAACTATGTGGAACATTATGGGCTAACGCGGAAGCATTTGGGCGAAGGAAAATACGAGCATGTCAAACCACACCATTCATGGAATTCAGCCTATAAAGTGACCAACTTTCTGTTGATCAATCTACAACGCCATTCGGATCATCACTATAAGCCAAGCAGACGGTATCCGTTGCTACAAAACCACCCGGAAGCGGATGCGCCACAATTGCCAAGGGGTTATACTTTGATGGTTGCAGTGGCAATGTTTCCGCCTTTGTGGAAGAAAATTATGAACCCGCGCGTCAAAGCGTGGCGTAAGCAATTTTACCCTGAAATTGATGATTGGCACGCTTACAATAAAGCCCGCAACCCGATGCCGAAATAAAAAAATCCCCGCCACAAGGACGGGGAAGTTGGGCATGATGTCAAAGCGGCGGAGCTTTGACATCGGCGTAGTTTTCAGTTGGAGTTAAACCTGCATTTCTGCGCGAATTTGCTGGCGAAGTAGATCAATTGGGATGTTTTTGCCTTCTTTGCGAAAACACCAATATGTCCAGCCATTGCACGATGGTGCACCTTCCAATGCCGCGCCAACCTGATGGATAGACCCTTTGGTATCGTGGGCGATCAAAGTTCCGTCAGCGCGGATTTTGGCTGAGTGTCGACCATTCAGGGAATGCAGCTTTTCCCCCGGTCTTAGCATGCCGCGTTCAACCAGTTGACCAAACGGCACACGGGGCTCTGCCCGCTTGGATACGCTGACTTCCAATGAAGATTTATCCAATGTACGGATTGATTTAATACGTTTTTCCGCCACTTTCCGGTAAGCTGCTTCGCGTTCAATTCCGATAAAGTTACGCCCTAATTTTTTCGCGACGGCACCTGTTGTACCTGAGCCAAAGAAGGGGTCTAGAATTACATCCCCGGGGTTGGTCGAACCAATTAACAANCGGTGNAACAATGCCTCGGGCTTTTGCGTCGGATGCGCCTTGTTGCCGTCGTCGTCTTTGATACGTTCATGCCCGTTACANATCGGGATCACCCAGTCAGAGCGCATTTGAACCCCATCATTCAAGGCCTTAAGAGCTTCATAGTTGAAGGTGTTCTTTGATTTTTCTGACTTTGACGCCCAAATCATCGTTTCATGTGCATTGGTCAAGCGTACGCCGCGAAAGTTCGGCATCGGGTT
>JGI24723J26617_10003212_pt1 | contig 12060 bp, 11 predicted proteins | sample Cruoilmetagenom6_FD_26617 | JGI IMG/M metagenome (IMG submission 26617) | reverse complement strand
ATCAATGAAACCTGATCCGAAAAACACACCCGCCGCAGAATCACATGGTGATTCGCGGCGGGTTTCAGGTGTCTGAATGGAATGGGCGCGCCGAATTAGTTACCGGCGTCCAGCACCTCTTCCAATGTACGCAGGCCGGTTCTGGGCGATTGCACCAGCACCGACATATTGCCGGGTTTGTGTTCGTTTCGCAGCATCTTCATGTGGGCCAGCGGCAGGTCATCCCAGGGAAACACTTCGGACATGCACGGATCAAGGCGTCTCTCAAGCATCAGCTTGTTGGCGGCACTTGCCTGTTTGAGATGGGCAAAATGGCTGCCTTGCAAGCGTTTCTGATGCATCCACATGTAACGCACATCAAAGGTCAGGTTGAACCCGGAAGTGCCGGCACAGATCACCACCATGCCGCCCTTTTTGCAAACAAAGGTCGACACCGGGAACGTCGCCTCGCCCGGATGTTCGAACACCATGTCGACATTCACGCCCTTGCCTGTGATGTCCCAGATCGCCTTGCCGAATTTTCGCGTCTCGGTGAACCATGCGGCGTATTCGGGTGTATTCACCGTCGGCATCTGCCCCCAGCAATTGAAATCCTTGCGGTTGATCACGCCCTTGGCCCCCAGGTCCATGACAAACTCGCGTTTGGACTCGTCGCTAATCACGCCGATGGCGTTTGCACCCGCCGTGTTGATCAACTGGATCGCATAGGACCCCAGACCGCCCGATGCGCCCCAGACCAACACGTTCTGGCCCGGTTTCAGATCGTGCGGTTCGTGCCCGAACAGCATCCGATAGGCGGTGGCGAGTGTCAGGGTGTAGCAGGCCGATTCTTCCCAAGTCAGATGCCGGGGGCGTGGCATAAGTTGCTGGGCCTGAACCCGGGTGAACTGGGCGAACGACCCGTCCGGTGTCTCATACCCCCAAATACGCTGACTGGGCGAATACATCGGGTCGCCGCCGTTGCATTCTTCGTCGTCGCCATCGTCCTGATTGCAATGCACCACAACTTCGTCACCGACCTTCCAGCGCTTTACCTTGTCGCCAACGGCCCAGATGATGCCCGCCGCGTCCGACCCTGCGATATGATAGGGCTGTTTGTGACCGTCAAACGGGCTGATCGGCTTGCCCAGCGCGGCCCAGACGCCGTTATAGTTAACGCCCGCCGCCATCACCAGAATCAGCACATCGTGGCTGTCCAGCACGGGGACATCCACCACTTCCTTGAGCATCGCCTTGTCAGGCTCACCGTGGCGTTCGCGACGGATGGCCCATGCGTACATCTGCTTGGGCACATAGCCCATGGGGGGAACCTCGCCGACCTCGTACAGATCCTTTTCCGGCGCATCATAGGGCGCAATATCGCTGTCGATGTCCAAAGCCATTTCAGCCTCCTGGTTCAGATTGAAATTGCCGCAATGCAGAATTGTGGCGTCCTGACTGGGATAGAAAGTGGCGCGCAACATTGCAACAGTTATTCGCCATTGTTGGTAACTTTATGACCCAGCAGTCGCAGAAATTTCCTTCGCATTCGCAGAACCGCCCGGGTCTTGCCCGGGCATCAGATGGCGTATCGAATTGGCATAATACGTAAGCAGGTCAATATAGTCCGGGTTAGCGGCATATGTGCCATCCGTCACAGTCAGCATCTTTCGCTCGACCATGTTCCGAAGTCCGACTTCGGCGGCATAGGCACTGTCATCGCGGGGCAGGTGCATATGCGCCTGGGGCAAGTCAACACTCATCTGGCGCATCCCTTTTTCAACTTCGGCCTGGGTCATCGGACCGTTCGTCGATACCAGCCAGCAAACAGCAGGCACCGGCAGGATTGGCACGATGTCGCCGATACCCTCCATCAGTGCCTGTGCCAGAGGGACCGTCACATCACCTTCAACACCTGCGCTGAACTTCTTCAGCGACACAGGATGACCAAAGCTGACGGCGGCATAGCCGAACTTGTGGTATCGCCCGGTCATGCGAAGCCAGAACTGTTTTGCAAGCTTGCCGGCCACCACACCGATCCCGGTATGAAACCGGCGNGTCTCNTTTTTGCCGGCGGCTGTCAGAATACTGTCCTCAAGCACCCGGTCGTAATTCAGCGCCACCGGCACGAATACAATGTCGCGCTGCTCGGGGTCAAAATCATCCGTGAGGTATTTCAACAGACCCATCTTTGGCGGCATGAGGGCACCGGTCAGGCTTAGTCCGCCTTCGGGGAACATGGCCTGGGTCACGCCCGCATCCGTGGCCAGCCGGACATAGCGGGCCAACACCTTGCGATACAGATCATTGCGGGATTTACGGCGGACAAAATAGGCACCCATAGCGCGAATCAACCGGCTTAACGGCCAGACCCGCGCCCATTCACCCACCGCATAAGACAAGGCCGAGCGTTCAGCGGCCAGATATGTAACCAGCAGATAATCCGCGTTGCTGCGGTGGTTCATGACAAAAATGACAGCGGCCTTCGGGTCGATATTCTTAAGCTCGGCTTCNTCGTAGTGNCCCAACCGCACCCGATAAAGCGCCGTGCTGATGAACCGGGCCAGCCGGATCGCAATGCCGAAATAGGTTGAGGCCGAGAAGGATGGCACGATCTCTTGTGCGTAGCGTTTCGCCTCGCCAAAAACGATCCGCTCGGGCACGCCGGTTGCGTTTGCGTGATCGGCAATCGCCTGACTGACCTGGGGATCATAGATCAGACGCTGGATCATGTCATAACGCCGGGCCAGCTTGAACGGCTGTATCGGGCGCTCCAGGTTTTGGTTCAGACGCGCGACCACTTTTTCAAGGCGACGGCGGAAATACCACCGGACCGAAGGGATCATTATCCGCTCCAGCGCCGCAAACAGCGCAAAGCACAGAAGCAGGATCAACAGCCAAAGTGGCATTTGGACGGCTTGTGTCATGGCACCAGACTGCCACTTTTAGGCCTTGGTCACAATCATTTCGAACCGCATTCGCCGCAACGCAGCGAATTGACATGTCCCTAAAATTACGATTTAGAGCCTGATAACGAAATATTATTACCACACCAGATCGCGAGACCCCAATGACGCAGACGCCCAAAGACCGCCCCTGGTTAATCCGGACCTATGCCGGGCACTCGACGGCCAGCGCCTCGAATGCCCTTTATCGCAGCAATCTTGCCAAGGGGCAGACCGGGCTTTCGGTGGCTTTCGATCTACCGACACAAACGGGCTATGACAGCGATCACATACTGGCGCGGGGCGAAGTGGGCAAGGTGGGGGTTCCGGTTTCGCACCTGGGCGATATGCGCAGCCTTTTCGATCAGATCCCTCTGGATCAGATGAACACGTCGATGACCATCAACGCCACGGCCCCGTGGTTGCTGGCGCTTTATATCGCCGTGGCCGAAGAACAGGGGGCGGACATATCGACCCTGCAAGGCACCGTGCAGAATGACCTGATCAAGGAATACCTGAGCAGGGGCACCTATATCTGCCCACCCAAACCGTCGCTAAAGATGATCGCGGATGTGGCCGAGTATTGTTATACGAATGTGCCGAAATGGAACCCGATGAACGTCTGTTCCTACCATCTGCAAGAGGCCGGAGCCACNCCCGAACAGGAATTGGCCTTTGCTCTTGCCACGGCCCAGGCGGTTTTGGATGAATTGCGCCCGCGGGTTCCTTCGGATGATTTCCCGGCATTGGTGGGGCGCATTTCATTCTTTGTAAATGCCGGCATTCGCTTTGTCACCGAGATGTGCAAAATGCGCGCTTTTGTCGATCTCTGGGACGAGATTTGCAAAGAACGCTATGGTGTCAGTGATCCCAAGCACCGCCGCTTTCGTTATGGCGTTCAGGTTAATTCGCTTGGCCTGACCGAACAGCAGCCTGAAAATAACGTCTATAGAATTCTAATTGAAATGCTGGCGGTAACCTTATCCAAAAATGCCCGCGCCCGCGCGGTTCAACTGCCAGCGTGGAACGAGGCATTGGGTCTGCCTCGCCCTTGGGATCAGCAATGGTCAATGCGGATGCAGCAGATTCTTGCGTTTGAAACGGACCTGCTGGAATATGGCGATCTGTTTGACGGAAACCCGGTGGTCGACGCCAAAGTAAACGAACTGAAAACCGGAGCGCGTGCCGAACTGTCCAACCTCGAAAGCATGGGCGGGGCAATTTCCGCCATCGAATATATGAAATCCCGGTTGGTGGACTCCAATGCCGACCGTTTGAACCGGATCGAGGCGGGGCAAACCACGGTTGTCGGCGTTAACCGGTTCACTGCCACCGAACCGTCACCGCTGGTCTCGGATGACGGGGATATCCTGGTGGTCGACCCGGCGGTTGAACAGGATCAGGTTGACCGGTTGAATACCTGGCGAAGCGACCGCGACAACAGCGCAGTTAAAAGCGCCCTGGCCGCCCTGCGCGACGCAGCCCAAACAGGGGCTAACGTGATGGAACCATCAATAGCCGCGGCCAAGGCCGGGGTAACCACGGGCGAGTGGGCCGAAGAAATGCGCAAGATCTTCGGTACTTATCGCGGTCCGACCGGCGTTTCTGCTTCCATTTCCAACAAAACCGACGGGTTGGACGACATCCGAAATGCTGTGGACGCGGTCAGCGACAAATTGGGCACTCGCCTGACATTTCTGGTCGGAAAACCGGGTTTGGATGGCCATTCAAACGGTGCTGAACAGATCGCTTTTCGTGCCCGGGATTGCGGTATGGACATTTCCTATGACGGCATCCGTTTAACGCCGGATGAAATTGTGCAGGCCGCGCAGACGAAAGAAGCGCATGTAATTGGCCTTTCCATATTATCCGGAAGCCATATTCCATTGGTTCGCGATATAATGGAGAAATTGAAATCGGCTGACTGTGGAAATATTCCTGTAATTGTCGGGGGAATTATTCCGGATGAAGACGCCGCAAACCTTCTGGAAATGGGAGTCGCCAAAATCTACACGCCAAAGGATTTTGAACTGAACACAATCATGAGGGATGTTGTTTCGCTTGTCGATTCACATATGGTTGCAACCGAATAACGAAATTTCAGAAATTTGGTTAAAATTTTTCAAAATCAAGGGATTGATGCTGAAATGCGTCTTTACTTTGGCTATTGTTCCAGCGATTGCGCCACTCGCAATTGCAATACTTAAGGAGAAATCAATGGCATTTAATTTCAAAGCCATGACACGAAAAGAGCTTGCCAAATTAAAGAGTGATGTTGAAAAGGCGCTGAAAAACGCCGANGCACGCGAACGCCGTGATGCCCGAAAGGCTGCTGAAAAGGCAGCGGCTGAGTTCGGCTATTCGCTGGACGANCTTTCGGCCAGCCCCAAGCCCAAATCGGCGAGNAAGGGTAAAAAGGTAAAACCCAAGGCAAAGGCTGCACCAAAGTACCGTAATCCGGCCAATCCTGAACAGACCTGGTCAGGTCGCGGGCGCAAGCCAAATTGGATCAACGAAGCTCTGTTGGGCGGTGCTGATATCACTGATCTCGAAATCTGAGCCACAAGAAAGCCGAACATGACCATTCACATCGGGGCCCAGCCGGGCGACATTGCTGAAACCGTCCTGCTTCCGGGCGATCCTTATCGCGCAAAGTGGGCGGCTGAGACCTTTTTGTCTGACGTCCGGCAGGTCAACGAAGTCCGTGGGATGCTGGGCTTTACCGGAACATGGAAGGGCCATCCAGTAACCATTCAGGGCAGCGGCATGGGGATGCCGTCGCTGTCCATTTACGTGAATGAACTGATCAAGGATTACGATGCGAAAACACTCATTCGTATCGGGTCTTGCGGCGGGATGCAGGACAATGTCGCATTGCGTGACGTCATATTGGCGATGACCGCCAGCACCCTTACCACCCCGTCACTTGGTGTTTTCCGTGAACTGAACTTTGCGCCCTGCGCCGACTGGACGCTTTTGCGTGCTGCGGTGCAGGCCGCCGAGGCAAAAGGAACAAACACCCATGTAGGCGGCATTTATTCGTCGGATGTTTTTTATGATGAACGCCCCGACCTGAACGAACAGATGGTGCGTCACGGTATTCTGGGTGTCGAAATGGAAGCGGCCGAATTATACACGCTTGCCGCGCGGTATGGCCGGCGGGCTTTGGCCGTTCTGACCGTGTCAGATCACCTGATTACCGGCGAGGCGCTGCGCTCGGATGAGCGGGAAACCAGCTTTGGCGATATGGTCGACATTGCCCTGAGCGCGGCCTTTGCCTGAATTCACCGGGTAGTTCCGGGCGTTCAGCGCCTGTGATTACCGGCGCAAACAATCCTTCGGCTCCTCCGTCCCTGTGCGCTCGGCACCGCAAAAGGCACAACGCCAAAGCGTGCGCGCCTTGTCCTGCCGCCAGCGGCAATCGCGGGTCAGTGTCGTTGTGGCCCGATGCCAGAACAGATAGGCCAGAACGCCCAATGCCAAAAGGATGAGCAGAACTGGCATATCATTCACGACCATTCATCAGGCAAGCACCGCCGTTTAGATCGCATTCATTTCCCGGGGTGAACGCGTTGTGCTGCGNAAACCCTGCCTCACCCCGGTAAATGAATACGTGAATCCAATGAAAGGCGACACGCTCTAAAGAACCCGCTCGACCATCATCTTTTTGATCTCGACAATGGCTTTGGCCGGATTCAGTCCCTTGGGACAGGTTTTGGCGCAGTTCATGATGGTATGACAGCGGTACAATTTGAACGGATCTTCCAATTCGTCCAACCGTTCGCCGGTGGCCTCGTCACGGGAATCGACAATCCAGCGATAGGCGTGCAGCAAGGCCGCCGGGCCAAGATAGCGGTCAGAGTTCCACCAATAAGATGGACAAGAGGTCGAACACGAGGCGCACATCACGCATTCATAAAGGCCGTCCAGTTTCTTACGATCCTCAATGGATTGTTTCCATTCCTTCGCCGGGCGATTGGTCTTGGTCTCCAGCCACGGCATGATCGAAGCGTGNTGCGCGTAAAAATGGTTGAGATCGGGNATCAGATCCTTGACCACCGCCATATGCGGCAGCGGGTAGATCTTCACATCGCCTTCGACTTCATCCATCCCGTAGATACAGGCCAGCGTATTGATCCCGCCGACATTCATCGCACAGGATCCACAGATGCCTTCGCGGCACGAACGACGGAAAGTCAGCGTCGGGTCAATCTCGGATTTGATCTTGATCAGCGCATCCAGAATCATCGGACCGCATTTATCCATATCAACGAAATACGTATCGACAGAAGGGTTTTTCCCGTCGTCAGGATTCCAGCGGTAGATCTGAAACTTGCGCAGGTTGGTGGCACCTTCCGGCTTTGGCCAGGTTTTACCGGTGGTGATACGGCTATTTTTCGGCAGGGTCAGTTCGACCATTTTTTCACCTCGCTTGGCCAGGGGACATGGCAATGATAATGATACTGACCAGATTGGCCAGCGTTTCCGGGTGGCAGGGCAGGACAAAGCATCAAGGCACGTCCCACCGTGTAAACAGGGCATCGAAAAGGCGCGGCTGCGGACCGCCTTTTCCATCGCCGGTAATGCGCAATATGTCGCGCAATTCAAGCCCGGCTGCGGCAAGNTCCGCCACGACGCGGCTGGGCGGGGCGACATCTTCAAATCGTTTGGTCACCGACAATTCAACAATCACGAATTCGGCACGGCGCAGTGTCGCGGACGCACCCTGAAGTACTTCTAGTTCGTACCCTTCCGTGTCGATTTTCAACCCAACGCGACCGGGGTAATCCGCCATGATCTGGTCCAGCGGAAGGATGGGAACGCTGCGAATTTCGTAATCGACGATATTTCGCCCCATCGGCCCGGTCACCTTGCGAAACCCGGCCATGGCGGCATTCTCGCCCNTTCTCANGATCGGAATCTTCAGGTCCATCTGACCTTGGCTGGCACCAACGGCAACCGCATGAAAGTCATAGTTTTGAGGCGCATTGTTGGCGCAAGTTTCCGCCTCGGATTCAGGGCGGGGATCAATAAGCACGAATTTACTGTCCGCAAAAGCCCGGTANAGTTGCGGTGTNCCGGAATGGACCCCAACATCTNCGACAACATCAGGCGAGAACCCGAAGGACCGCAAATACTGATGCCGGTCCTTGTCGGGAACCGCCACCTGCGCCCGCTGCTTCAGGATACGTTTGACGTTGATTTCGCCCTCGGCTCTCACGCGGCTGCCCCAAATGTTGGGGCCGAAAACCAACGGCCAAAAAACAGAGATGTCAAAGGCGTCATCCAATCCGCCTCCGACACGAAAAGCGACGTGGGTGCCACTTTCTGAACACCACAATGGATGATCAGACGCCGTAACAAAGCTGTGTTCCGATCTGGTGTCACGCCCCGATTGCCTAAAACGTACGCGCCTTGGGGGCGATTTTCTTGAGGTTTATTCCACCCTCTGCCTCGGTGGTCAGTGTATCGACCACGACAGGACGATAACTGAGGTCCACCTTCTTGCCATCAACCCGCGAAATTGTGTGCACGCGCCACTTCTTGTCATCGCGTGTCGGGAAATCCTCGTGCGCATGCGCACCACGGCTTTCTTCGCGGGCTTCGGCCCCGGCAATTGTGGCCAACGCATTTGGCATCAGATTGGTCAACTCAAGCGTCTCCATCAGATCGCTGTTCCAGACCAGGGAGCGGTCCGTAACATGCAAGTCATCCACTTTGGCGGCGATCGCATCCATCTTTTCAACACCTTCGGACAAGGATTTTGCGGTTCTGAAAACGGCGGCATCCGCTTGCATGGTTCTCTGCATTTCCAGCCGCANTTCAGCGGTCGGCGTACCGCCACTAGCATTGCGCAACCCATCGAAACGGTCAAACGCCGCATCCACGCTGGGTTGGTTCAGTGCCGCCGGCGGNGTCTCGGGGTTCACCACCTTGCCGGCCCGGATCGCCGCAGCCCGGCCAAATACAACCAGATCAATAAGCGAGTTGGACCCAAGCCGGTTGGCCCCGTGCACCGACGCACAGCCGGCCTCGCCCACGGCCATCAGGCCCGGCACCACTGCGTTGGGATCCTGTTTGGTCGGGTTCATCACTTCGCCCCAATAGTTGGTCGGGATCCCCCCCATGTTGTAATGCACCGTGGGCAGAACCGGGATCGGCTCCTTGGTCACATCCACTCCGGCAAAAACCCTGGCGCTTTCGGAAATGCCCGGAAGCCGTTCGGCCAGCGCCTCGGACGGCAGGTGCGACAGGTTGAGGTGAATGTGGTCACCATCCCCGCCCACGCCCCGGCCTTCACGGATCTCCATGGTCATCGAGCGCGACACGTAATCGCGCGGTGCCAGATCCTTGTATTGCGGCGCATAGCGTTCCATGAACCGCTCGCCTTCCGAGTTGGTGAGGTAACCGCCCTCGCCACGCGCGCCTTCGGTGATCAGGCAGCCAGCCCCATAGATGCCNGTCGGGTGAAACTGGACGAACTCCATGTCCTGAAGCGCAAGGCCCGCACGGGCCACCATACCGCCGCCATCGCCGGTGCAGGTATGCGCAGAGGTCGCACTGAAGAACGCCCGGCCGTAGCCGCCGGTAGCCAGAACCACCATTTTGGCGTTGAACACGTGCATGGTGCCATCGTCCAGTTTCCAGCAGACGACACCCTGACACACGCCGTCATCGGACATGATCAGATCAATGGCGAAATACTCGATATAAAACTCGGCATTATTCTTCAGGCTTTGTCCATAAAGCGTGTGCAGAATGGCATGGCCGGTCCGGTCGGCGGCGGCGCAGGTGCGCTGAACCGCCGGACCTTCGCCAAATTCGGTGGTGTGGCCGCCAAACGGGCGCTGATAGATCTTGCCCTCTTCGGTGCGCGAAAATGGCACGCCGTAATGCTCAAGCTCGTAAACCGCCTTGGGGGCTTCGCGCGCGAGGTATTCCATCGCGTCCGTATCACCCAGCCAATCCGAACCCTTGACCGTGTCATACATATGCCACTGCCAGTGGTCCGGCCCCATGTTCGACAGCGACGCGGCAATGCCGCCCTGCGCCGCAACCGTGTGTGATCTGGTCGGGAACACCTTGGTCACGCAAGCGGTGCGCAGCCCCTGCTCGGCCATGCCAAGCGTGGCCCGCAGGCCCGCGCCACCGGCCCCGACAACCACCACATCATAGTCATGNGTTTCATATTCGTAAGCAGCCATAATATCAGTTCCTCAAAGCGCGATTTTTGCCAGGGCAAACAGCCCGGTTGCGGTCAGGCCATAGCTTAGCGCGGCACTTATCATGAGCAGCGCCTTGCGCGTTGATTTCTTGGTGTAATCCTCAAGAACCGTCTGCATTCCTTTACGGAAATGCTGCATGCCCACAACCAGCACCAGACCGGTTACAATCGCCGGCAGCGGTCGCGAGAACACCTCGAGGGCCTCCGCATGGCTACTGCCCAGCGCCCGGCCAAAGACGAACAGAAAGGTNGGAANAATCAAAGCCAGGCCAAAGGCGCTGACCTGCATATACCAGTGATGGGCGGTTCCGGAATGTGCAGCACCGCGCCCGATCGCGCGCTTGCGGTCCGTCAGATATCGCATGGGCTCACTCCTCTTAGATAATAATCAGCGTCAACACAGTCAGCACAACTGATCCGATGATGACCGCCCAACCCAGCTTTTCAGCCGTTTCAACCTCCAGCCCATTGCCAGCGTCGAAATACAGATGCCGCAAGCCAGCCATGTAATGATACCAGATGGCCCAAAGCGACAGCGCCATCACCAGGTCACCAAGCATTGAAGTAATCACACCATTGGCCTGAGCGTAGGCTTCGGGTGACGTTGCGGCGGCCAGCAACCACCACACAATCAGGAACGCGGCCAGCAAGAGCCCGACTCCGGTAATGCGATTCACGATAGACGAAATCGAAGTCAACTGCGGTCGGTAGATCGACAGATGAGGCGAAAGCGGGCGTTCGCCCGGATTGGCATCGGCCATGGTGGCTCCTTCCTGATTAGCTGAGCCTGTTTTTATAGGTTTTTCAGCGACTGTCACGCAGTTGAGACAAAAAATGCGTAGTATTTTTTGCAGAACCTTAGATTGCCTTGAATTTGTGATCACGCAAAACGAACCCGTGATCACAAAACCTTTTCGTATTCGCGGATTACAGGGAAAACTACTTGGATTTAGACAATTTCTTCCTGATAAGCAGGCGGCTCAGACGCACGGTTAATGCTGCCAGGCGGTCTGATGAGTCACTTCGCGCAGCAATTTGTTGCGAATGCGGTCGGGATAATCCGCAAAGCTANGCGCCGTGACGACAAACGCACCCTCACCGACAATAACGCTTTCAAAGAAATAGGAGGCTAATTCCGGCTCACTTTCTTCAATGGCGATAGCGTTGACGGTCACGTTGGCATCGCGAAGGGCCTTGTGTACCTGATCCGGTTCGATTCCCTCATTCGACACGCCATCTCCGGACAGGTCGATCAAAAGGCGGGTGCAATGGGGCACCTCAGCAAACGCAGCCAGCGCATAGGTCAAAGCCTCGCCCACTGCGGTCGAAAAATTGCGCCACAGCCGCGGATCATTGGCAACACGGGTGGAAAAGGTATCCAGACTCGCGAAGTCATCAATCCGGGTCCACGGGATCGTAATCCGTTGACGTGACGAGCCGGACCATTGCATCAACATCAGTTCAGCCTGCGCAAGTACCAACGCTTCCGATACGACCGGATCGTGTAACGCCGCAGCCAAACCGTCCATCTGAGTGCGATACTCGCCCCTGTCTACCGAACCCGACACATCCACCGCCAGAACCAGGGCAAGATCGCAGGCAGCAACAGGCCCCGGACACACCAGAACAATTGCCTTCAATACCCAGAACAAAAAGCGACGCATGGTCTCAGCCTATCACAGGCAAAGGCCACCGGGATCACAACACTGTCAGTACCGGCCAGGCCGGGAAGAACTTCTGTTGCAGAGATGTGTCAAGAAAATTACTTGAATTTTCTATTGCGATCACGTTGGCATCAGTGCCCAGTAATCCAGGTCCAACAGGACTTCTGGCAGGTACTTGCCATCCTCGCCTTTCAATCGAAACGGTGCGCCGCCACGCGTCGCTACCAGCCGCAACCGGATCGCCCCA
>JGI24723J26617_10003210_pt1 | contig 12068 bp, 9 predicted proteins | sample Cruoilmetagenom6_FD_26617 | JGI IMG/M metagenome (IMG submission 26617) | reverse complement strand
GATTTAGTCTTTGTTAGTGCGAAGGATAATAGCACTTCATTGATTCTTCAGGAAAAAGATGACGCTTATGTAGATATTACGGACAATCTAACATTCTTAAACGACAACAGTTTTATTTGGACGAGCGAGAAGAGTGGATGGAATCATATTTATCACTACGATAAGACAGGGAAGCTGAAGAACCAAATTACCAAAGGTGATTGGGAAGTGACCAATTATTATGGTTTTGATCAAAAAACGGGAAGAATTTATTATCAAAGTACAGAGAACGGTAGTATTAATCGGGATGTGTACTCGATATTGCGTTCTGGAAAGAATAAGGCNAGACTTTCTACAAAAGACGGAACCAATAGTGCATCGTTTAGCGCAGATTTCACCTATTACATAGGAACATTTCACGATACCAAAACACCGTATCAATTTACACTGCACAATGCGTTAAACGGAAAGGTAATTCGTGAGATCAAAGATAATGACGCGTTAAAGCAAAAGTTGCGTGCATATAAAATGTCTCCTAAAGAATTTTCTACGATCAAAGTCAATGGCGAAGATCTCAATATGTATATGATCAAGCCGTTAGATTTTNACCCCAATAAAGAATATCCATTATTTATGTATCAATACTCAGGGCCAGGTTCACAACAAGTGGCTAATAACTGGGGTGGAGCAAATGATTACTGGCATCAAATGTTAGTTCAAGAAGGATTTATTGTTGCTTGTGTTGACGGAAGAGGGACTGGATTAAAAGGTCGAGACTTTAAAAAAGTGACCCAAAAGGAATTGGGAAAGCTTGAGGTAGCTGATCAAATTGCCGCCGCTAAGCAATTAGGAGCGCAGTCTTTTATTGACGCAGATCGTATTGGTATTTGGGGATGGAGTTATGGTGGTTTTATGTCGTCAAACTGTCTTTTCCAAGGGGCAGACACTTTTTCTATGGCCATTGCGGTAGCTCCGGTAACGAGCTGGCGTTTTTATGATACTATTTATACCGAACGCTATATGACCACGCCTCAAGAGAACGCGTCGGGATATGACGAAAACTCACCTATGTCTCATGTAGATAAACTAGCGGGTGACTTTTTATTAGTACACGGAAGCGCAGATGATAATGTACATGTTCAGAATACAACACGTATGGTAGAGGCATTGGTACAAGCAAACAAGCAATTTGATTGGGCTATTTACCCCGACAAAAATCACGGAATCTACGGTGGTAATACAAGATTGCATCTGTATACTAAGATGACTAATTTTATTAAGGCGTCTTTGGGAGATCCCAAAGAATAGCTGTTGCATTTTTAAGGTAGAAACAACTAATTATTAATTAAACTCAATTATATGGAATTTAAATTTGGAGGTTCAGAAACAAATCAAAAGACGGTGCTAGGGCACCCTTCTGGGTTATTTGTATTGTTCTTTACGGAAATGTGGGAACGTTTCTCTTACTATGGAATGCGTGCCTTGTTGGTGCTCTTCTTAGTCTCTTCGATCCTTGATGAAGGATGGGGATGGGAGCGTGCTGACGCATTATTCTTGTATGCTTGGTATACAGGTTTAGTGTACATTACCCCAATCTTTGGAGGTCTCATTGCCGATAAAATCATGGGATATCGAAAAGCCGTTATCTTAGGAGCCTTATTAATGACACTAGGTCATGCTTCGATGGCGTTAGAGGTCTTTACAGATCCATTTTTCTTTGTTGGTTTAGGACTTCTTATCATTGGTAATGGTCTGTTTAAGCCAAATATTTCATCTATGGTTGGGCAATTATATAAAACTCAAGGAAAAGAGAAGGATGCGGGATATACTATTTTCTATATGGGTATCAACGCAGGAGCCTTTCTAGGTATTCTACTTTGTGGTTATATTGGTGAAAAAGTAGGTTGGCATTTTGGTTTCGGTTTAGCCGGTATTTTTATGTTCTTCGGAATGCTTCAATTCTATTTTGCACAAAAAATATTTGGTCGAATTGGTCTTTCTCCAAAGGGTACTGAAGATTTCGATGATGCCGTTGAAGATTCTTACGAAGACGCAAAAGAAGCGATTGAAGACACAATTGATGACGCTAAGAAGTCTAAAATTACACGGGATCGATTGATCGTAATTGGGGTGCTTGCTTTCTTTACCATTTTCTTTTGGTGGGCCTTTGAACAGGCAGGTGGTTCTATGACCATTTTTGCAAAAGATTATACAGACAGAACACTCGTAGGCGCTGGAGCTTCTACATTTAAGATCTTTAATACCTTATTAACCGTTGTCCCAATGGTTATTATAACTTGGGTGCTAGCTATGCTTTTTAAACAAACGTACGGCAAGTATGCACTCTCTAATATTTTACTCGGAACGAGTTTTGTGATCATTTGGGGTATCGTTATCTGGATGTTACAACGCGAATGGGTTGCAGATTCTGCTGAAGTTCCTGCGAGCTGGTTCGGTATTTTAAACTCTTTCTTTATCATAGCGTTTGCACCCCTCTTCTCAAAATTATGGGAAAGCAAATTCAACCCTACGGGACCTGTGAAATTTGCAATCGGACTCATCCTTTTAGGACTCGGATTTGGAATTCTAGCCTTTGGTTCTATGGGAATTCCACTAGGAGCTAAAACGGCTTCAGTAAGTATGATCTTCTTAATCTTGGCTTATTTATTCCACACCTTGGGAGAACTATGTGTATCTCCTGTAGGGCTGTCATATGTAAGTAAATTGGCTCCAGTAAAACTTGTAGGATTGATGTTTGGTGTTTGGTTCGTAGCGAACTTTATTGCAAACACTGCCGCTGGTATTACAGGTAGTTATATTGACCCTATCGTAGAAGAATACGGGATGACTACCTTCTTTATGATATTTACCTTGGTTCCTGTGGGAGCAGGGATCATCATGCTGCTGCTCAATAAAACATTATTACGCATGATGCACGGGATTCGATAATAACACAATAGATAGCTTTAAAAAACGTTCCACTAATAATGGAACGTTTTTTGTTAGTTTACTTTTACAAAACAGTATAGAATGAAATTACTATTATTATTAGTTGCGGTGAGCTTTTCAAGTGTAATAGTGCACAAAGCATCAACTGGATGACCATGGAGGAAGCCCTCACCGCACAAGAAAAAGCGCCAAAAAAAATTATTTTAGATGCGTATACTACTTGGTGTGGGCCATGTAAAATGCTGGATAAAAATACGTTTTCAAACAAAAATGTTATCAAATATATCAATGATAATTACTACGCCGTTAAATTCAATGCTGAAGGTAACGAAACAGTGAATTACCAAGATTTTGAATACACCAACCCGAATTATGTACCGGGTCGAAAAGGTAGAAACTCACAACATCTTTTTGCGCATGCGTTGAAGGTTCGTGCCTACCCAAGTTTGGTCTTTTTTGAAGAAGACGGAACCTTGATCCAAGCGGTTGCTGGTTATAAAACACCCCAACAGTTAGAAGTTTTTCTAAAGATGATCGCCACAGACGATTATAAAAAATTGACTACAAAAGAATCTTGGGAAACCTATCGCGATTCTTTTCAAAATACATTTTAGTGTAGTGTTTTTAGTTAAGTGTTTCGCTACTCTAAAATGAGAGCTCCCTTAGCACCTGTATGGTGAAAAGGGAGCTTTTTATCTTTACAGGTAGCTCTCCATCGTTTTACATAGCTTGTATAATTACTTCCGTCGGCAACAATCAAGGAAGGCTGTAAACTGTCAATTAGGCGTTCTAAATGAACCCGTGTGCTATTTGTAAGAAGTACGATGATCTCACTATGTTCTGCGGAAATTTTAGGGTAAATTCCTAAACTGTCTAACACAATGATATGCTTGTCATTATGTCGAAAGGCTTTCGGAAGGGATATTTCTTTGTACTGCTGTATGGCTTGTTTTACACGATAGCTTTTTATAGGAAAAGCATTTTTATACGTTTTTAGTGAGTCTGTCTTTAATATCGTTAGGTTGCTGCGGTTTTTGACGGCGAGTAAACTCGTTCTACTTTTATGAAATATCACCAACGCTTCAGAATTAACCTTCGTTTTCTCATAAACTTTTACACTTATTAAAATACAGACACTACTTAGCACAATGATGAGTCGGTGATAGTTCCAATGTTTCCAAAGACTAATTGTTGCGATCAACAGCAAATAACTTCCAACGACCATCAAACCCGAAAACGCTATATCTTCCATGACAAAATAGTCTTGCGCTGCCACCCAACCAATAAATTTATTCAAGAAAGCAATTATTGCATTGTATAATTGCGCTAATAGATCGGGTACAATATCTAGGGATGCTAAAACAACCACTACAATTCCGAAGATCAAAACAACTGCCAAAACCGGCATAATGACAAGATTGGTGATCAAAAATAATCCAGGAAATTGATGAAAGTAAAATATACTTAGTGGGGCAATTCCTAATTGTGCAGCAATAGTTACCGTGGTTACGCTCCATAACAACCGTAAAACACGGTTCTTAGGTCGATAATAACCGTAAAGCTTGGGTTGGATCCATATGATAAAGAAGACAGCGAGATAGCTTAGCTGAAAACCTACATGAAATAGCCACATGGGATTGATAAGAAGAAGCCCAAAAAAAGACAGAAATAAAGTGTTAACTGTTGAAGTGGTCCTATTGAGTTGTGTGGCTAAAATAAAAAGCGAAAACATAGTTGCAGCACGTACTACAGATGGNGATAATCCAGCAATAAAGGCGAACCCAAAGAGGAGCAAAACAATACAAAAGGCTTTTATTGACCTGCCAAATCGTAGGCGTTCTAAGGGTTTAAGCAAAAATTGTAAGAGCATAAAAACGATACCAACATGAAGTCCAGATACNGCTAAGATATGAATAGCACCAGCCGCAGCGTATTGTGCGCTGAGTTCTTTACTTATATCGCGACGCTGCCCTAAAATGAGCGCTTGAATTATAGCACGTTCGTTGGTGTCAATGGCGGTAGCTGCTAGTTTTTGAATAGCGTGTTCGCGAACCGTTTCAGCGACACCCCGAAATGTTTTGGTTCCGGGAGCTTGGTGTAAGACCTCAATGGGCAGTAACCGAATTTGTCCATGAACATGTTGTGTTTTCATATAGGCGGCGTAGTCAAATTGACCTGGATTGAGCGGAGGTTTAATGCTTTTAANAATACCAGAAACCAATAATTTTTCATCTATAGCCCTAGTTGCAGCAAGTGAATCTTTACGAATTAGCACAAGGATTTTCCCCGTTGTTGGGTGCTCACCAATTCTCTGAACATCGGCAAGATATTTTTTATAGTAATGGTCTGGCTTTAGTAGCTCAGTGATTTTTAGCTGTACAAGCTGGGGGNNTTCTTCGGAAACGAAATGCATAAAGTGTTCCTCCTGAAGTTTGGGGAGGCGAATATCATAGTTTGAGTATCCCAAGCAGAAGAAAGCAGCGTAGGTTACGAGTCCGAAATAAGGATTAGGAAAGAGCGCATTCNGCAAACGCCACCAAAGTAGCAGCAAGATGAGTATGCAGCCTAGCAATATGGGCAACATAGAAAATTTCCGAAGTGCTTCAGAGAACGAAGTGAAAGGAAAAAGGTGTGCGGTGACTATTCCGAGAACTAGAAATAGCGAAAATTTAATGAGTGCGTAATTAATTAATTTCATCCCAAGAGACAGGCGAGGAGCCTTATTTACTCGGGGGAGTTTTCTTAAAGATACAAATTTTAGATAATACGGCGCACTTCAACGAAAGCCGATTTCCAATAGCGTTCTTCAAGCGAAGAGACAATAACGCCGCGGGAAGTCGTCGAGTGAATAAATNGAATAGCACCTCCTTTGGCGCTCGTAACAAGTCCTACGTGGTTAATAACACGCCGATTCTTGTTGGTTTGAAAGAATACGAGATCACCTTCTTTTACTTTTGATAAGGACACTTTTTTTCCACGCGTTGCCATATCTCTAGAGACTCTAGGAAGTTGAACGTTTTCTTTGGCAAAGGCAGTAAATACTAGTCCTGANCAATCCATTCCCGATTTTGTAGTTCCCCCGAACTTATAACGGGTTCCTTCAAAAGTGGTCGCATAATCAATAATATTATTCAGTTTTTTATTGGGCGAACTCGTGTTGTCTCTTATCGTTGTGGTACGTTTTGAAGACGTTTTGGAAATCTTTTTTGAGCCTCCACAAGAAGCTAGCAATAGCGCAAGAATAGTGAATTGGAATATTTTCTTCATAGGGCAATGAAAGCGTTTGTTAAAAATACTATTTTTAAGGGAAACGTGAAATAAAATGATTTATTTAAGAACCTACTACTAAACTAACGGTGTGTTTAATTTTTTGAGGTAGAAGAATTAATAGCGTCAAGGATCAAAGTAGCTGTTTTTTTACTAGCTCCTTTGCCACCTAATTTCTGTTCTAGGTCGTAATACTCCAAAAATAATGTGGCTCTGTGATATGGATCTAAGATCTTGTCAAGTTCTTCTTTTAATCGTTTCTTGTTGAAGTCGGTTTGAATTAATTCGGTCACAACCTCCTTGTCTAGGATCAGATTTACAAGCGAGATATATTTTAATTTGATCACACGTTTGGCGATCTCGTAGGAGATGCGATTCCCTTTATAGCAAACCACTTGCGGAACTTTAAATAAACCTGTTTCCAATGTGGCTGTTCCAGAAGTGACAAGCGCTGCGTGGGAAACGCTTAGTAAATCGTAGGTTTTGTTCAACAACAAGTGTACGTTCTGTTTCTTAATAAATGGTGCGTAAAAGGATGCCTCTTGACTGGGAGCTCCCGCGATGACAAATTGATAATCTGGATAGGCTTCAACAACAGAAAGCATGATTTCCAACATTTTTGAAATCTCCTGTTTTCTGCTACCTGGAAGCAAAGCGATAATGGGTTTAGTGTCGAGTTGGTGTTCTTTTCGGAAATGTGCGGGATCTACTTGCGCTCTATGGGAAATAGCATCAATTAGTGGGTGACCTACAAAGTGAACGGGGTAGTTGTGTTTATTTTCGTAAAACTCTTTTTCAAACGGAAGGATGACGTACATGGCATCTACGTCTCTTTTTATTTCCTTAATACGGCCTTCTTTCCAGGCCCAAATTTGCGGTGAAATATAGTAATGTGTCGCAAGTCCTTTCTTTTTTGCCCATTTTGCAATGCGGAGATTAAATCCGGGATAGTCAATAAAAATGATGACGTCTGGGTTGAAAGCTTCAATGTCGTTTTTGCAAAAAGTAATATTCTTGAGAATCGTTCTCAAATTGAATAATACTTCAGCAAAACCCATAAAAGCGAGTTCGCGATAATGTTTTACTTCAGTACCTCCTACGGCTGCCATGAGATCACCACCCCAAAAGCGAAAGGATGCTTGCGTATCCTGCTCTTGAATCGCCTTCATTAGATTTGCACCGTGCAAATCTCCCGAAGCTTCGCCTGCAATAAGGTAGTATTTCATGTTCTCTTTATAATGACTGATGTTCGTACTTCAGTTAAAAAAATTTTGCTGCAAAAATAGTTAATGCTGCTAGTAGGGTTGCCATGATAACACCGCGGGCTCGATAATATCGTTTCTTCTTCAGAAAAATAAAAAATACCGCCAAATTTAAGATGGCTCCTAATGCAATGATATTACCTAAAACATCTTGTTCTTGGGCAATTTCGATTGTTGTCTCAAACGTGTATTCTGAAAAAAAATAGATGTACAGATAGCTACCCGCAAGATTCGCTGCCAATCCAATTAAAAATCCAATTCCAATTTGCTTTGCAATTTGTGCTCTCATAGATCCCACGTATTTAGGTCGGCGATCGCATGGTGCGCTGTAAGGTCGAATTGCACAGGAACGACCGATACATAGCCATGAGCCAAGGCCCATTCGTCTGTGTCTTCGCCTTTATCATTATTTACAAATTCACCGGTAAGCCAATAATAGTCTCTTCCTAATGGGTTGGTGCGTTTATCAAAATTTTCTTCCCAATGTGCATTTGCTTGTCGGCATACTTTGACGCCTTTTATTTCCTTTTCAGAAAGCTTTGGAATATTTACGTTTAACACCACACCTTTTGGGAGTCCGTTGGCGAGACAAAGCGCTACAAGTTGTTTGATATATTTTTTTGATGGTTCAAAATCGGCTTCCAGCGAATAATCTAACAAAGAAAATCCAATAGAAGGAATTCCTAAGGTACCTGCTTCTACCGCNGCACTCATGGTTCCACTATAAATTACGTTAATAGAAGAGTTGCTTCCGTGATTCACTCCGCTTACGCAAAGATCTGGCTTGCGTTTTAAGATTTCATTGACGGCCAATTTCACACAGTCAACGGGTGTGCCACTGCAGCTATATTCCTGTTGTGGAGCATCTTTTTCGAGCTTTATTTTATCACAATAGAGGGTGTCGTTTATGGTAATTGCATGACCCATGGCACTTTGGGGGGCATCTGGAGCAACAACACAAACATCTCCAATAGTATTCATGATCTCAATTAAAGTGCGGATTCCTGGAGCGGTTATGCCATCGTCATTGGTTACTAAAATGAGGGGTCTTTTTTTAGACATGGAAACAATAATTTAAAACGCTAAAATACGTTATATAATTCTGAATTGTNGATTCTNGATTTATAGAAAACTGTTTAACAAAAAATTAGTAACGATATATGCTATTGGCACGGTTTTTTATATAATTTTAGAGACTTATAAAAATTGAAGCCCTTATGCGCATTATAAAAAAGAATTTTAAAGTTTTATTCTTAGCGGTATTTGTAGCTGCCTCTTCGTGCAGTTTTACTACCAAAGAATTTAACGACCCAGATAAAGATAAACTNCTTATAGATTTAATAACGTATGTATTGCAACGCGGACATTACGATCCGGCCGATATGGATGATACGTTTTCTGAAGGTGTTTATACAGACTTCATAGATGCTATGGATCCAATCAAACGCTACTTTTTAGCTTCCGATNTAGAAGAATTTGATGATTATAAATTATTGATCGATGATCAAATTAAGGAAAAGGACCTTTCCTTTTTCAACTTGGTTTATGAGCGTTTTATGTTGCGTCAAAAAGAGGCGAAAGAGGTTTATAAAAAGGCTTTAGAAAAGCCTTTTGACTATAATGAAGATGAAAGTATAAGTGTTGATTACGACAACAAACCGTATGTAACTACGGAAGGTGAATTGTTGAATCGTTGGAGACAGCAACTCAAGTTTTCAACGATATCTTCGTATTATGATCTTATTGAAGAAAAGAAAACTTCAGAAACCGCGGCAGCCGAAGCAGCTTTAAAAGGGGAAACTTACGAAATGCCAGAGAATGCTTTGTTATCTCCTTCAGAAATGGAAGAAAAGGCACGTACGCAAACATTGACTTCGCTGAATGAATATTTTGAGTTTACGGAAGACCTTGAGCGCAAAGATTACTTTGCCGTCTTTTTAACGACAATTGTAGAGGAATTTGATCCACATACCAACTATTTCGCACCGCCAGATCGCGATCGTTTTGATCAACGTATGAGTGGTAAATTGGAAGGTATTGGAGCGCGTCTTCAGAAGAAGAATGATTATATCAACATTGTTGAAGTAATAAGTGGTGGTCCAGCATGGCGTGGGGAACATGTACACGTTGGGGATGCAATTTTAAAAGTGCGTCAGGCANATGAAAAAGAAGCAGTTAGTATTGTAGGAATGCGAATTGATGATGCGGTAAAACTTATTAAAGGTCCCAAAGGNACTAAGGTTGTGCTTACNATTAAGCGTGTTGATGGTACCATTGAAGATGAAACAATTACTCGTGATGTGGTTGAGCTAGAGGAAACATATGCGAAAAGTGCGTTGGTAGAAAAGGAGAACAAAAAATTTGGACTCATCGCTTTACCGCAGTTTTATTTTGATATGAATGACTACGGAGAACGTAATGCTGCGAGTGATGTAAAGAAAGAAATCATTCGATTGAAAGAAGANGGCATGGAAGGTTTGATCTTAGATCTTCGTGACAATGGNGGTGGTTCATTAAAAACAGCCGTTGATATTGGAGGTTTGTTTATTAAAGAAGGACCTATGGTTCAAGTAGCATCAGGCGGATCGGTAAAAGAAGTGCTTCGCGATGATAATGATGAAATTATTTGGGACGGACCTCTTGTGATTCTCGTTAATGGATTGTCTGCATCAGCATCCGAGATTTTGGCAGCTGCCATGCAGGATTACAAACGGGCAATCATTATTGGAAGNAAACAGACATACGGAAAAGGAACCGTTCAAAACTTGGTCGACTTAAATTCTTGGTTACGAAGTAGTGACATGGGTGACATGGGAGCGCTTAAGCTCACNACACAGAAGTTTTATCGTGTCAATGGAGGCTCAACACAATTGGAAGGTGTAAAGAGTGATGTAGAGATGCCAGATCGTTATGCNTACATTGAAGTAGGTGAGCGCGATTATGACAATCCGTTGCCTTATGACAAGATCAGTCCGGCGCAATATACGCCTTGGGATGGATATATTGATTTTGAGGAAACGATCAATAAGAGTAAGGCGCGTATGGCACAAAGCGAGCAATTGAAGCTGATAGAGGAGAATGCTCGTTGGATCAAGGCGCGTCGTGATGAGTTGAATGTTACGCTGAACTTTGATGCCTATTCTGCGGAAATAGAAAAGCGAAAAGCAGATACCAAAAAGTTTGACGCGATCAATGAATATGATAATAAACTAAGTTACCGTTCCTTATCGAACGAGGTGGCGTTGATGAAGCAGGACACTACTTTACGTGAAAAAAGAAAGCGTTGGCACAAAAATCTTGCAGGAGATATTTATGTGGAAGANGCTGTTCATGTTTTGGAAGATCTAAAGTTAAATAATATCAAAGCAGGAAAAGTGGCAAATATTAAGAATTAAGTTACTTTTACGATGTGAAAAAAGCAACATCATTAACTAAAATTGCGCTCCAAAAGTTTAAAAAAAACTTCTGGGGCGTTTTTAGTTTTAGCTTTTTAGTGTGCTGTGTTCTGATTGCCATTTTTGCGTATGCCATCGCTCCAGATAATTCGCAAAATGCTAATCAAATGCATTTGTCGGTTCATTCGAAAGCACCAGGATTTACCGTTGATATGCTAACGATTCCACAGCAATTAGAACCCCAAAATACATTTTCCGTGTTTTTCTTCGGAAGTAAGAATGCATCGACAGAAATACCTATTTCGGGTTATATGATAACTCAAAAAGGCATCGAAATAACCGAATATACAGATGATACAGCCGAGGGTTTGCAAAAAGAATATGCCCTGAGCTCATTTCCGAAGGCGACGATTTCCGAAGATATTCCGAAGCATTATGTAGCAAAAAAAGATTTTCTGTTGGGTACCGATAAATACGGCCGAGATCTACTGAGTCGCATGCTTATTGGGATTAGAATCTCCTTAGCTATTGGTTTTGTAGCAGTATTTATATCATTAATCATTGGTATTACCATGGGAGCTATTGCTGGTTATTTTGGCGGGAAAGTAGATGCGGTCATTATGTGGGTGATTAATGTCACATGGTCTATTCCCACACTTTTATTAGTGATCGCAATTACGTTAGCCTTAGGTAAAGGGTTTTGGCAGGTCTTTATTGCCGTGGGTTTAACGATGTGGGTTGAAGTTGCNAGGGTGGTCCGCGGACAGGTCATGGGTGTAAAGCAGATGCAATATGTAACTGCGGCTAGAGCACTTGGNTTTAAGCATTTCAGAATAATAACNAAGCATATACTTCCNAATGCAATGGCTCCTGTTATCATCATAAGCGCTGCGAATTTTGCGGGTGCTATTTTGATAGAAAGCGGACTCAGTTTCCTNGGAATTGGTGCGCAACCCCCTATGCCAAGTTGGGGAGGTATCATTAAAGATCACTACGCTTATATTATCCTTGGAAAGCCTTATTTGGCAATCATTCCTGGCTTAGCCATTATGAGTTTAGTAACGGCGTTTATGCTTATAGGAAATGCCTTGCGGGATGCCTTAGATGTGCGGAATTAAAAAAACCGCCTAGAATCTATCTAGACGGTTTCGTTAGTATTTATCTTTTTTACTCTATCAATTCATAGTCAAAAAGTCTTCAAAATCTACATTGTTGT
>JGI24723J26617_10003205_pt1 | contig 12079 bp, 3 predicted proteins | sample Cruoilmetagenom6_FD_26617 | JGI IMG/M metagenome (IMG submission 26617) | reverse complement strand
AAACATGCCGGCCACAAGAAAAAACGGAGGCTTTGCGCTATCTTCATTTTCGTGCATAGCAACAAGATGTTTAAAACGTTGTGTGGCAGATGAAACTTTTTGGGGTTTTACAACTTCNTGATCTGCATCGTTATCCGTACTTCCCACTTGTTCGGCAATCAAGGCCGCACATTTTTCAATAGTAGGGGCTGCAAATAAAATCGATATTGGGAATTCGATTTGATAGGTCTTTTTTACCTTTGAAAACAACCGTACTGCAATCAGTGAATGCCCACCCAAATCAAAAAAGCTGTCCGTAATACCAACCTGTTGCACACCCAAAAGATCTTCCCAATACCCGACAAGTGTACGTTCTATATCGTTTGAAGGCCCAATATAGTCTGTATCCAGNTGCGGGCGTTCAAATTTTTGGCCCGCACCTTTTTGATCATTGGTTATGTCTACGGCTTGTAGCACCAAGTCATTAAGATCAAGCGATGATACAAAAATCTGTGACAAACCAGCGGTGGTTGCGCGTCGGAATGCGGCAACGCCCTCAGCAGGCNTAATTCCTTGGGTCAAATTGTGTTGCAACCGTTCTTCTGTCGCCGACAACGATCCTTGGCGTGTGTTGTTATTCTGTTCAAACACCACTTCGCTTGCGGACAAAGGCTGTGCATTCGCAAGTGTGTCCGCATTTTCCAGACGTTTAATAGAAAAGCCTTCTATCGCCATACAAACTGATCCATCCGCATCACAAATAGTAACATCGAAGGAAGCGACATGTGCATCCGTTGGCTTAGCGTTTGAATGACGGACCCAACTAAAGATCCGCTCTGGCAAAGGTTTATAAACCCGTACCGAATTATAGGACACCGGCACCCACAAATGGGTCGAGCGATAACCTTTGATCAGCTTCATTGCCCAGCCTGTCGCAAGGTCAAGAAGGGCAGGGTGTAGAACATATCCCTGTTCAATATCGCGGCGATGTTCAAACGGTAAATGCAATTCCGCAATGCCTTCGCCCTTACCATAAGCAAGACGTTGCAGAACATGCCAACGTGATCCGAAATCCAAATGTTCTTCTTGCGTGGAACGAATAGTTTGCCCTTTTGAAGCGGTAATTACTTCTTCGTTGCAACGGGCAAAGATTTCAATTGGATTTAGAGGTGCCGAGTTAGGCAGCGGAACAAGTGCAAGGGTGGCTTGCGCATTCAATTGAAACCCTTTGCGCCCATCCAAAGTACAGTCACTTCTAACCTCAAAATCATATCCGGCTGCAGAGCGGGCCAATGTAATCTGTATCTCACGATTTTCCGTTTCACCTACCTGTAAAGGACGTAAAAACAACATGTCGCGCATTTCGACAACCGTATCTTCACCATTGGCGCGCAAAGCTTCTGCCGCCAGTTCCAGATAACCGGTGCCGGGCATAATGGGGTTGCCGGCTTTTGTTCTGTGTTCATTTAAAACCCATCGCCCATCAGCCGTGTAATTGGCCGCAAACATCCGGTTACCGTTTGTATCAAACGTTGCTTCGTCCAAAAGAGGGGCATTAATAGGTTCTTTGGGGGGTAGTTCCTGCAATCCAATGCGGTCTGCGACAGCTTGTGCCGCCATGCCAACCTTATTCCAAATACCCCAATTGATTGCCACGACTTTGGTGGCATCGTCTTTGCGGCTTTTGGCATAAGCGTTCAAATATTCATTCGCAGCTAGGTAGTCTACTTGGCCTGCAGGGGCTATCACGGTACTGGTTGACGAAAACAGAACCATCCAATCCAATGCGCCGTCAGGAAACAGTTTATGCAAAATCTGCGTGCCATGAATTTTCGGGGCAAGGACATCTTCGATTGCAGCAGAGTTTTTCGTCAATAACGGACCATCATCAACAACACCTGCGGCGTGAATAACACCGTTAATATTGCCAAAACGCACCTGCGCTTGATCAACAACTGTTGACATTTCAACCAGATTACAAACATCGGCAGTGACAACCATAATATCGCCACCCATTTCTTTTAACTTTTGCACAGCACGAATGCATTTTGCAGTTTTGTCATTATGGCTATGCGATAGCAAATAACGGTTCCAGTCTTCCGTTTCAGGCAGACCTGTGCGTGCCAACAAAATAACCTTGGCTTGATGATTTTGAATCATATCTTCGGCAAGGGTCAAACCAATACCACCAAAGCCGCCTGTTATCAGATAGACCCCACCGGTTTTATAAATCAATTTCTGATCTTCTTCCAAGTCAGGTAATTCAACAGCATCAAAACCTAGCTCAAATCGTTTTTCCCCACGTAGGGCTGCTATCGTATTTTGGGCAGGGGCCAATAAATCTTCCATGATTTTTGTGGCAAGCGCGTCCACCTTGGTAATATCGGCCTTACTTCCGCTTCGCCGCCATAAGCCGCTTTTTTGTGTGCCTGATGCTAAAACATCATCAATATCCACATCCAGTGCGGCACAGGTTACGCCCGGGAATTCGCGGGGGATAACCCGTACAGGGCCTAGTATAGTTGCCTTTTCCGGATAGGCTAAATGTTCACCACTAACTTGGGCCGCACCCGAGGTAATCGCTGTAATATGCAATGGCATAGGTAGATTTTCATCTCCAATAGCCTGCGCCAGAAACACCAAAGAATAAAAACCCTGTTCTTGGTTTTGGTGAAAAAAGCTGCTGCCAGGGCGGAAGTTCTCTTCTTGTGTCAAAAGCCAGAAATTAACAATACGGTTGGGGGCGATACCGCGCCCGACCAAATCCTTTATCAACAGATCAAAGCCTTCACGCCCACGTTCAGGGGCAAGGACATAGCTTGTATCACCTGTGCAGGCAAAAGCATCACCTGTACACACCTCAATGACGGTTTGTCCTGCATTGCGCAGACGATCTGCCACCTGTGATCCAATCCCAAGACTATCGACGAATAGCAACCATGTTTGTTTCTTTGCAGTATTCAGGTTGTGCTCAACATCAATCGTACAATCTGCTAATCGCGGATGCCAAGCTGGGCGATAGCCCCATTTTGCTAGGTCATCATTACGGATCAAATAGTTTGAAACACCAGCATCTGCTATTTTGCCAGGCTCAATAAAATATGATGCCCGTTGAAACGCATAGGTTGGCAAGACAACACGGTGGCGTTTAGCATCGCCCCAAATTTGCGCCCAATCTATACTGACACCGGTCGCCCACAGGCGCCCCAGAACACCCATGAAATAGACATCATCGGCAATCTTCTGATCAGGATGCCGCAAAGAGCTTAAAGTTTGTTGTACATCAATATTGTCGTTCATTGCCGCCAAAGAACTTAATGCCTTGCCGGGGCCAACCTCCAGATAAATCCGATTGGGCTGCTTTGACAGTGTTGTGATGCAATCGGCAAAGTGAATGGTTCCACGCAAATGCCTGACCCAATATTCTGGGCTTATAGCTTCTTCGGCCTTGATAAATTGGCCCGTTCTATTTGATACAATAGGAATTTGTGGCGGGTTTAGTGAGATAGTACGCAGAAAATCACCAAATTTTTCAAGTATCGGGTCCAGCATCCGTGAATGCGCGGCAATATCAATCGCAATACGTTGACAGGCAACACCACGATGCGCCAGTTGCGCCTTAACGCGTTCAAGGGCTTCTAATGGACCGGACACCACAGAAAGCTCCGATGCATTCACACTGGCTAAATCCAGATTATCGCCCAAAAGTTCCCGTACTTCCTGCTCTGGCAGCGGTATGCTTAACATGCCGCCGGCAGGGACGGTATCAAACAACTGGCCACGCAAATGCACCAGATTTATGCAATCTTCAAAAGACAGAATGCCCGCCAAACATGCCGCCGTATTTTCACCCATACTGTGGCCAACCAACACGCTTGGGCGCACACCCCAAGATATCCATAATTGCGCAAGCGCATATTCGATGATCATGATCAGCGGTAATTGCACTGATGGCCGCTTTAACTGTTCAGCGGCAGCATCTGCATCATGCTCTTCAGGTAACCACAATGCACGAATGTCGTAATCCAGTTTCAGTTGTAGATTGTCTAGCCCACGATCAACCCATTCCTGAAACACCGGTTCGGTTTCATATAGATCACGCGCCATTCCCGTAAATTGTGCGCCACCGCCCGGAAACATGAAAACAACTTCTGCGTTATCACCCACAGGTCGGTGATTGAAAACGCGCAGCGGATCATTCGTTTCCAACAATGAAGCTGCTTCTTCATGGGTTTCCGCAACCAAAACACGTCGATGTTCAAACTGGTGTCGGCCTTCTTTTAGAGTAAAAGATATATCGGCAAGCGATTGATCAGGATAGGTGCGCAAGTGTTCAGCCAAAGCTTTGGCATTTGCGTCCAATGCAGTTTTAGATCGCCCTGAAACAGTCAGAATATGAAATGGCCAGTCAGAACGCTCTGATGTCACACTTTCGGGCGCTTCCTCCAATACGACATGTGCATTGGTACCGCCTACGCCCAATGAATTTACGCCCGCCCTGCGCGGGCCTGTCTGAGACACCCAATCCTTCAACTCTGCATTCACAGCAAATGGGCTGTTTGCAAAGTCAATTGCTGGGTTGGGTTTTTCATAACCAAGACTTGGGGGAATTTGTTTATTATGCAATGACAATGCAGTTTTGATCAAACTTGCAGCACCCGCAGCAGTATCCAGATGCCCTATGTTTGATTTGACAGAGCCAATCTTGCAAAATCCCGTTTTATCCGTGGTCTGGCCAAAGGCTTCTGTCAACGCAGCAACTTCTATCGGATCACCCAGATAAGTGCCCGTACCGTGACATTCCACATAATCAATACTGTCGGCTGATATGCCGGCGATGGCTTGTGCTTCTGCAATTGCACCGGCTTGTCCATCAACACTCGGGGCAAGATATCCCGCTTTGGCGGCACCGTCATTGTTAACGGCCGTACCTTTGATCACACCCCAAATGTGATCCCCGTCAGCAAGAGCATCAGACATACGACGCAAAACAACTACTCCTGTACCGCTACCGAAAACCGTTCCCTTTGCGCGGTGATCAAATGCGTGACAATGCCCATCAGGGGACAGAATTTCACCATCTTCAAAAATATATCCACGGCCATGGGGTAATTCGATCGTAGCACCACCTGCCAATGCCATATCACACTCACCTGTCAGTAATGACTGGCAAGCATAATGCGTAGCCACAAGTGACGTAGAACATGCTGTTTGCAGGTTAATGCTTGGGCCCTTTAAATCCAGTATATGGCTCAGCCTTGTCGCCATAAAATCTTTATCGTTGCCCGTATGGCGTAACAGGAACATGCCCGTATCTTTTACAAGATCGGGGTTTGAACAAACATTGAAATAAAAGTAACTGCCCATACCGCAGCCTGCGAACACCCCGACACGCCCGGTGAAACTTTCCGGGGGATGACCCGCAATTTCCAGCGCTTCCCATGAGGTTTCCAGAAATTTGCGGTGTTGCGGGTCCATAATGGCCGCTTCTTTGGGACTTAAACCAAAGAAATCGGCATCAAACATTTTATAACCATCTAAAACAGCTGCAGAGGCAACATAGTTTTTATGGTGAATACGGCCCGGATCCTCGCCTGCTGCAATCAACTCTTCACGACTAAGTTTAGTAATGGATTCAATGCCATCACGTAAATTAGACCAATATTTGGATAAAGAGCTTGCACCAGGCAAGTTAACAGCCATGCCCACAATGGCCACGTCATTTTCGACGCAATCGCTTTGCGATTTTTCATCCACCATTTTTCAATACTCGTACACTTATAAACTCATTACGCGAAAAGGTGATTCTACTTACAGTAGTGACCTTTATTGTTACTTAGTGAATTTTACTGTCCAAATTATGGCAATTCCTCAAAAAATATATTTTTCCCTTAACTTGTACCATTTTTTATAAAATAAGTGTTTTAAGGGATAAAATCGCATCTAGATTGTACCATATNGCACCTAATCCGATTAATAATCCANCNACAGAACACATTGCATCATGCAAAGGGTCCCAAGCGTCCTGACGTCGTGCCAACCAGACAACCACAGGATAAATTACCACAATTGCAATACCCTGACTAACCAATGCACCAAACAGCCCAGCAATTTGCACACCAATAAGAAGTGCTGAAATCATGACGACAGCCTTTGATGCGGCAAGAACAAAAAACCGGCGCGCATCACCCGATGCAAGGGCTGCCTGGTCATAAGTCAGAACAATAATCATAGGGATTTGCATACACGCGGTCAGTACAACAATCGCACCTGCATATTGATAGCGTTGGTCATATAAAAAATCGACTAAAGCAACACCAAAAAATGCAAATACCAACAGCATACATAAACTGGATATGGTTATTCCAAATCGCATTATTCGTAATTTATTATAGTTTTCGACAGATGCCGAAGGCGGCCTTTCACGGTACAGCGGGATAAGTGTTTTATGAACGATCGTTGAACTTAGCACCAAAGGGAAACTGGCCAGAAAATACCCAATGTTATAGACACCAAGCGCATCAAGCGTCAGGAACTTACCAAGTATTATCTTGTCGCCCTGTAAAAATAAAAACCCGGAAACTGTACTTAAAAATATCCACTTGCCGAACGTAATTAGTTCATGCGCTGCTGCCTTTTCCCATCTGAATTTATTGCGTTCGCCTGGTAGAAACACATCATACATCAAAAGTTGTGCAATCCCGCTGATCAAACCACTAAATACAAAGGCCCAGACAGAACGCAATAAATAAGCTAATATAATAGCACTGACAGCTGCGATAAGCTGCGCGATNATTTGGATAATGTTAACACGCCCCAGNAATAAATGGCGCTGTGCAGTTTCCAATCGCGTTGGATTAAACCCGTAAATCAATAAACCAAGCCCGGCAACCGGAACAAGTTGGGCTAATTGCGGTTCTGCGTAAAACCGCGACACCGGCAAAGCGATTGCACAAGAAGCAATCCATAAACAAAATCCGCGGATAACTTGAATTGACCATGCCGTATTTAGGAAATCCGGGTCATCACCGCGTTTGCTTTGCATGATAGAAGGGCCAACGCCTATGTCGGAAAACATAACTAAGCCCTGTATAAAAACCAAAACAAGGGCCATCATGCCAAACACTTCGGGAAATAATAACCGGGTCATGATCAGGTTTGTGCCCAACCGTATAACCTGTGATGCACCGTATCCGGCAACAATCCAAACCGAACCGCGTAACGCACGTGCACGCAATCCTTCACCGCGCAGATGCTTGGTTATTGCTTTCATCGCCCGCGGCTCCAATCTTTACTGTCTGCTTTACCCTGCATACGAACAGCGATAGCAACAGCCGCATATACACAAAATCCGATAGGATCTTTTACAGCCATTTTTATGGCCCGGGTAAAACCAAACCGCGGTTTATCATCATTTTTCATCAAACCGGGATACTGCTTTTCAATCTGCATAACACCTGCATCTTGACGGTTTCTTACATTAACCAAATTCGAAAACCCTTCTACGATAGGCCATAGGTATGTAGCAGAAACGCTGATCCGTTCTTCTGGGCTAAATTGCAAGCGTACAAACGTATCGTCTGATATAATATCCGGAAAATGATCCCACCGCGCACGTCCTTGCCCATTCACTGCAAACAAACCACACCCCGGCACCCCATGCGTAAAAAATGGCACACGGGCATAAATACGTTTGTAAGCACGGCTAATCCATGTTTTTGGCTGTGAGATAATAACAGTTCCACTGGCATAAACAGGATTATCAGCATCCAATACCGCATGTAGCTGGCCAATCAACAGGGGGCTGACAATGACGTCCGCATCAAGATAAATGCGAGTATCATATGCCGCGCATTCTTCACCAATATTCAATGCATTCAGTTTACCCCCTTCCGGCACATTCAACACAATCAGATACCAACCTTTTGATACGGCCATATCCGTATAATCAGATGCAATAGTGTCAGTGTCATCGTTACATCCATTGGCAATAACAATGATTTCAGGGGGTTTATTCGGTACTTGTGGCAAAGGTGATGCCAATATAGCAGCCAGACACGCACCGATCCGGTCCGCTTCATTATTTGCTGGTATCAACACACTTAACATAGATTTCGCGTTTCCCTTGCCATAATATCCTGTGAAATCCTTTGTGTACTCTCTAATTCATTTAGGAATCCGCTAAGGTTGGCGTTCTGTCAAGTTACCTTAGAATTAAATAATGAGATTTGTGACATGCGTGATAATTTGAAAATTGGATATTTAATCCCGCAATTTCCGGGCCAAACCCATATTTTCTTTTGGCGAGAACTGATGGAATTGGAAAAACGCGGGGTCAATGCCCAGATTTTCAGCACACGATTGCCACCACCATCATTGATGTCACATAATTGGTCACAAACCGGAATTGAGCGCACTATTTATATAGGGCGGCCCAAATTACGCGATATTTTCAGCAGTATTTTCACCCTTCCATACCGTGAAATTGGAAGCACCATACGACAAGACGGAAAAGCCTTTCTGAAAGATGTCTTGATTTGTGCCCCCGCCGCAAAACGATTATTACGTGAATGCCGTACAAAAGGGATTTCACACGTTCACGTTCATTCCTGTGCCCGTGCCGCTTTAATTGCGACCCTTGCTCACCATATGGGCGGTCTTTCCTATTCATTAACGTTGCACGGTCCGATGTCTGATTATGGAACGGGCCAGCCAATGAAATGGCGACACGCAAAATTTGCGACAATTATCACAGAAAAACTTCTGGCCGAGGTCCGTGAAACGTTAGGTAATGATGCCCCGGCCAAACTGGTTGTTCAACCGATGGGCGTTGATACAATGGAAATGGCACGCACCAACACATATATACCCGCTATTCCAAACGCCAAAATAAAATTGTTTTCTTGTGGCCGTTTAAACATTGTCAAAGGACATCAGGATCTGATGCAAGCTGTACGTATATTGGTCGATCGTGGTTTGAATATCGCATTGGAAATTGCTGGTGAAGACGATGATGGCGGGCAGGGGTACCACCAAGTGCTGAGCACTCTTTTGAAAGACCTTGGCTTGGAAAATCACGTACGATTGCTGGGCGCGATTGATGTTCAATCTGTGCGCCAAAAACTGCAAGACGCCCATATTTTCGCGCTTGCCAGTTGGCACGAACCCCTTGGCGTTGCTTATATGGAAGCAATGGCATGCGGCGTTCCAACTATCGGAACCAATGCGGGTGGCGTGCGCGAACTTATTCAGGATGGTATCAATGGGCGGTTGGTCAAACCAAAAACCCCAATAGAAATGGCAGATACAATTCAGGACATAATAAACACCCCGGATCAGGCTTTGGCCCTAAGCAAAGAAGGTCGTAATCATATTGTTAATCATTATCGATCTAGCTTGGGTGCCGAAGTTTTAAAACGTGAAATTCTAAATATCTGAAACCATGTGTATCACGTCAAGGTCGGCTTCAAACTGAAGCGCTTCAATGCCGAACAACCGGGTCGTAGCGCTTGTGCTAATAACCATCAAAACTGCCCCTTGCGTCTGAAAACTGTAATCCGCCATCAAGCCCGATAATACCGCCCGATCAAAGCCATCACCTCCGTGCAAATAGTCCGCACCACCCGAACTGATCAATATATCATCGCCATCACCTGCTAAAAGCATATCTTCCTCGGATGTGCCATTCAGTGTTTCTGCCGCCTCTGTTCCTATTTGAAATACACCCTGCGCAAAGGTATCGGCGGGTCTGTTCGACCACCAGGCAGGCGTTTTTGCGTTAAACTGTTTTAACATATCCCAACGCGGGTTCTGATCATCCAAGTGCCGTAATGCACCCCAGCTACCCCATCGGCTGGTGCGGGCAACATCCACAAAAGCATTGAATTGAGTGCCACCAATTTCACGCCACTTATCTAATAACACTTTATAAATCTCGGCGATTTCCGGCGTATAATTAAAATAATTGAAAAAGTCGCTTAAATCCGGGTTCCCGGCCCAATCACCAATACCGACTACATGGGTGCCACCCTCGTACATTATCAAATCCAGGCCATTTTCAGTTGCAACTTTTGACTGATAAGGCAAAGCCTCGGTTAATAGATGGTTTAAAGAACCCTCCAAAATATCTTGGGCAACCATAGACACAGCCAAATCGTACTTGTGTGCAGCAATGTAACCTTCATACTCTTGCCCAGATAAGCCAAGTGATCCTGCCACTTCAGTTGCATTATTTACGCTTTGCGTGACCCATTTCAAAACCAATGGGGCTTTTTCATCAGTGCCTAAATCCAGGCCAAAATATCCGGTAACAGCATAAGCATCAAAACTTGAAACAGGGGGGGTGTTACCGTTTTCGGCTTGCCATAACGGGGCCTGTAAAAGGCTCTCTTCCAATCCCGGCCAGTCAGTATGTGTTGCAATCACGCGAACCAATCGGTCATCTGCAGACGCACCATAAACGCCGCCCCAAATTTCCGCCATAACTGCCGCACGCATCCCGGCAAATTGCATCCACCCATCTTGCTTGCCCTTACTGCCCCAACGCGCTTCGGCTTGGCGTGACGCCCACGCAGTTTGCGGAAATGTGAAATTCCAAACCTCGTTGGAATATTCGACATAGGCCTTCAGGCGGGGATCAAGGTTATCATGAACATAGTTTGCAAAATTACGACTATATGTATCCGTGGCCATATGGGGCATATTAAACCAAGGATCGACACCCACTTCATTTGCCAGTTGGACCATCACTTCTATCGGCACACCACGACGCACATANGTGTAATCTGCGATCTTTGGNCGCCCGACCCATTCAGACTGCATTGATCCATTGGTAAACATCCAGTCCATAAATCGCACCGACCGCAAATCCTTGATACGGCGTATCCAATGAGGGTTGAAAACAACCCCAACCTCAAAAAGCGGAATGTTGTCGGTTTTTACGACAGAAATATTTCGAATGTAATTACCTGTTTCATTCGGATCCGTTTCCTTGATTATTATCCCGACCGTGTCTTCACCGGGTGTAAAATCAAACCGGATTTCACCACTTGAATACTTAATATTACGCGCGCGGCCACTTAGACTAATACTGCCCTCTCCATCATATTTCAATCGATAGCGGCCCCTTAGCGATACGGCCTCTTCGGGCTGATTGGTTAGAATAAAAGTCTCTACGTGGGTTACTTCATTTGGGATACGCTTTGGCCAACCATCCGCATCCAGATATTCGCGTGCCTCTAAGTCATCGCCATCCCAACCACCCCATTGGCCGGGCAAATGTCCGGTCCATGGGCGGGCGGATTTCATAATATCGACAAAAGGTTGCTGTGCTGACCAATCCGCAATCCCGTCCAGCCCCATAGCAAGCGAAGGGTTGGCAGGGCCATTTGCGGTGGATGCTATGTCGTAAGACGCAATAAACTGAACAATCATTGGGTAATTGTCGCGCACCAAAGGGTGTACCGACACTGGTATGTCAAAATCCAATGATGCATTTTCATTATACAGGTATTGATAGGTGATAAGGCTTGCCAGAAAATATAATGTTGCGGTGCCATGCGGTGCATCATCCGCATACAGCTCTGTCGCGGGAATATCGAACAGGGCTGTGTCGGTCAGTAACTTTGACAGAATGGGTGCAACCGGAATCAGTTTGATATTTTGATCGGGACGCGCTTTTTGCAACATTTTTACATACGTTTCGTACCATTCATGGGATTGGCCCAATACAAAACTATGATATTCGGCCAACCCCGTATGGGAAGGTGGAAAGTGACCGATCAAACCAGCCATATCAGCCCAACCTTCATAAATGTAATAGTTCATATTCGGTTGTTGATCGGCCACCCAATCAAAGGTTTTCAATGTCGCACTGACAGGCGTGGTTCCACCTTCATTGTCACCATCATAAGGTACGTTTGGGCCCTGATACTGAATATAATTCGCAGGGTTGATTAAAATCGTATTAAACCCCGCCTTGCCAAACGGCTTTCTATCCGGTGACCAAAAATTTGGAATGTCACGAAATGACCAATTAGCAAAAGGGGGTAGGTCAATGGCAAAGTTGCGCAACAAGCCCCACTGACCTTCAACAGCATAA
>JGI24723J26617_10003203_pt1 | contig 12081 bp, 12 predicted proteins | sample Cruoilmetagenom6_FD_26617 | JGI IMG/M metagenome (IMG submission 26617) | reverse complement strand
TTCCTTTTTGATTTTAAGTACAATCAGTTCTTTTGCTCAAAAAAAAGACTCTCTAGTTTATGAATTTGGCGAAAACCTCAAAGTATATAAAGACCTAAATTCTAATACCTTCAATATAAAGAAGAATGATAAAAAAGCAATTTTTGAAAATCTAAAGTTCATTGAACATTTAGGAGAGTATTTACAAGTTTTAGATAAAAACAATATTCCTTTTTACATAAATAATAAAGGAAAAAAGGAAAAGAAAGTTAACATTACGCTTGAACTTTGCGGAACTGTACCCAATTATATTTATCAAATAATAGAAAATAAAGGAAAATATTTTTTGACAGAGAATGAAAACTTCTATGACTATGAAGATAAAATTCCACCAAAAATTATTGACTCAATCGAGATAAAAGGAATTGACAAAATTAACTTTCCAAATAATGAAAAGAAAACCGAATTTGACGGAAACTCATTTGTTTTTAATCATACAAAAGTATACCCGAACGCAATAATTATTCAGAAAGGAAAAAAGCAAGGTGTTTTATACAAAAATGACTTGAAATATTTTGACAAAGTAACTTATGATTCTGGATTATTAAAAGTAGAGATTAACAAGGAACTTGGATATTACGGAATAACAAAAGTAAAATATAAAGAACTTGAGCAATTTATTTTCGGATTAGCTAAATTCAAAACTTTAGATGATAAAATTGGTTATGTTGATTCGAATGGAAAAGAATATTATGAATAAAGCCAGTTAGTTGGCAACAACGTATATAATCCCTCGCTAGTACTAGCCTACTTACAAAAATCCTCGCGGATTTTCTATTCGGTTTTTATTTGCTAAATTAGTTGCTTACACACGCAACGCATCATATACAAACCGTTATACACAATTTGAAAAAGCGATGAAAACACTAAATTTTATTATAATCTTTCTACTAACTGTTACTTCGTGTCAGTCACAGACTAAAAAAAAGGGTAATTATAAAATAGTGGGTGGACCTTGTGAGGGTTGTGAAGCAGTTTTCGAATATGGGAACAAAAAACTATCAGCAATTGATACGCTACCCGATTTTGAAAAGACAGAACCTAAACTAAAACTCACGGGAACAGTATTTAAAAAAGACGGAGAAACGCCTGCCAAAAATGTTATTCTGTACATCTATCAAACTAACAGAAAAGGAATTTATGCTACTAAAGAGGACGAGAAAGGTTGGGCAAAACGACACGGATATATTCGTGGATGGGTAAAAACGGACAAATTGGGCAAGTACACATTTTACACTTTCAGACCTACATCGTATCCCAATGGAATTGAACCAGAGCACATACATATTACTGTAAAAGAACCAGATATAAACGAATACTATATTGACGAATTTGTGTTTAATGACGACCCTATGTTAACTCAAAAAGAAAAGAGAGAATTAGAAAATCGTGGTGGTTCGGGAATTGTGCAACCAATACTAAAAGATGGTATTCTGACTGTTAGTCGTGATATCATTTTGGGCTTAAATATTCCAAACTATGAATAGACATTGTTTAATAATTACACTTTTAATATTGCTAAATTCTTGTATTGGCAAACACAATTCAGATGCTCAAAAAGCTACAATATCAGAAAAAAGCACAGAGGCTAAAAGTGAAACAATAGGTGATACAATTAGAATTGACCGTTCAAAATCAAATATTCATTGGAAAGGAACTAAAATGCGTGGCGCAGGAAAACACGAAGGTGAAATAGAATTACAAAGCGGTTTTTTAATTAAAATCAACAATCAATTAGTAAATGGGAATTTTGTGGCAGATATGACAACAATTGAAGTGACAGATATTCCAGAACACGAACCAATTCCAAGAAACAACTTGAATAACCATCTAAAGAGTTCTGACTTTTTTAATGTAGAAAAATTTCCAACATCAACATTTAAAATTACCAATGTTAAGCAAATAACTTCGGACAGTTTATTGATATCAGGAAATTTAACATTAAAGAACATTACCAAGAATGTAGAATTTGGAGCGAAATATCAAGGCAAGTTATTCACTACAAAATTTACGTTTGATAGATTTCAATGGAATATAGCATACGAAGGTAATTTTGCAGATAAGACTTTAGTGGACAAAGATGTTGAACTAACAATAACAATAGAAACAGAATAAAAACTGTGGACAACAACGGGCATAGTGCATGCCCTGAGGGACACGCACCATTCCCAAACCGTTGTGCATAATGGTTGAAAAACGAAATCCAAATTAAAATTTGAGAAAGAAAGAAATATTTTGGTTGATTGGAACGACAATTCTCGTACTGATTTTGAACACACTGATTTTCGGAATTGACGGATTAAAATCTGATTCGACTCTTGATATAAATATTCACGATACTTATTTCGTAATTGCGAATTCTCATTTCATTCAATTATTTGGAGTTCTAGTGTTTTTTGGAATTTATTTGGTTAGAACATTACGCAGAAATTTTAAAAACTTGACTGCAAATTTGATTTTAATGATTTCAACAATACTTCTGATTTTAGTACTAATCGGAATTGATTCGATTTTAGATGCTTTTATAAGACAAACAACAAGTTGGACTATTTATCCGCCTTTAAGCCCTGGAGAAATGAAACCTGATATTGAACCTAAAGAAAATAATTTAGGGATTTTATCAAGTTTACTTTTTTACACTCAAATATTTTTACTGGTTTCCCTCGCTTTTTGCGGATTTAAAACTGGTCGGAATTATAAACGGAATAAATAAAAACACTATGCACAACAACGATTATAATTAATAACTAGCTATATCCTACTTCTAGAAATCCTCACAAACTTTCTATCTCTGATTTATTTACTAACTTTAGTGTTTAACCACGTAACGAAACCATAAACAAAACCATTGTAAACAATTAAAACCCAATAATACGAATGAAAAAAATGAAATTATTTTATGGAATTTTAATTGGATTTATGATTTTATTATCCTGTTCAAGCGATGATTCTAACAATACAAATGTCACAAACGGATTTACAGTCAATGGTACTTTTTATGAGACAAATTTTGCAAAAGCTAACAGTGGAAATCCATACCATTTAATATTATCAAACCCATTAAACCATAATGTTGAAGAAGGACAATTTGGAAGTTTTTATATTAGGTCTGGAGCACAAGGAGACTTTATGCCACTTTCAGAAGGAACTTACTCTACAAGTAATGGTCCAAACAACGTTTTTGGTGTAGACGGCTATCATCCTATACATTTTCAGGATAATTCAGAAGAAGGGAATTTCGCTTATTCTGGATATTGGCATCAAGATGACGATTTCCAATCAGGAAGAGTTACTGTGAATTCTGTTACATCGGAATCTGATGGTGTCAATAATCAAATAACTGAAATTGATGTGGATTATGAATTCAAATGGAACGGAATAACAATCATTGGAAATTATAGTGGAACTGTTGAAACTAATTAATAACTGTTTACAATACCGTATCTAATTTATTGCTAGTTCTCGCCTACTTCTAGAAATCCTCGCAGATTTTCAGTTTGGTGTGTACTTGTAAAGTTAAGTGCTAACCCACGCAACTACTCATAGCCGAGACCGTTGTGCTTCATTATGACAAACCGCTAACCAATGATAAAATTCTTTAGAAAAATTAGACAAAAACTGTTAACTGAAAACAAATTCAGTAAGTATTTGATTTATGCTATTGGAGAAATAATTCTTGTGGTTATCGGAATTTTGATTGCATTGCAATTGAATAATTATAATGATGCCTTAAATAAAAATGATTTTGAACAAAAGGCACTTCTTAATCTTAAACTGGATTTTGAGTACAATCAATCAGAATTAAATAAATCTATTGCAGAACTAAAAGAAATTAAAAAAAATAGTTTCATAATTCTTGATAATACAGGTAGTAAATATCAAGCTTCATTCGATATCGATAGTTTACTACAATCGGTTGGAAACGTTCCAAAATACTACCCTCAAAATGGGTTTTTATTGGATTTAATTAACTCGGGTAATCTCGGTATAATAAAAAACGATATTTTACGGAATAAACTTTCTTCTTGGTTACCAACGCTTGAAACATTAAAAGACAGAGAAAAATCTGTAATTAATTTTTCTGAAGACTTTATTAGATACATTATTAAAAATGGCAGTTGGTTAAATTCTGATGAAAAAACAAATGACGAAGAAATTACTAAAATAAGATTTCCTAAATCAGGATTTGAAATNAACAATAATGATCTACTCAAAAACATTGAATTCGAAAATATCGTTGAAAACCTGATTGTATATAAATCATTATTACTTGATAGACACAAAAAATGTATTGAACTGAATAAGGAAATAATTAACCTCTTAGAAACCGAAATTAAAAAATAACGAAAGCACAACAAAGTAATGTCGTACAAAATAAATTAAAACACAAAAGCAACCTCCAACTCCCTATAAACATTTCAAAACCGCAATACCAACACTATCTTTAGCATTTAAAACATATAAAGCCCCATCTACCTCTTGGTAAAACCGCACACCAAGCACACATAGCGCTGTGCCAAGGCCACTAGGCAAAGTATCGGGTTCTAAAGTCAAAGTAGCCCCAGCATAAGAACCATCTAAAACCAACGAAGGAGCCAAATGTAGAGCATAGTTTAGACTTTCAAAATCAAAATCCAACACACCATAAGTCAGTGCAATATGGGTAGCACCATCTACAAACCCCACTTGTGCCATATCAAAATCGGTAAAGGTTAAAGCCCAATTAGCACTAGAAACATCAAACTCAAAGGGTAAAACGTGTTGCACACTACATGCTGGCGTATAGCTAAACTGTTCCAACAATTGCAAACCTTGCGCCTGCCCTACCCCGTTAGCGACAGAGCGTTTACCGCGTTTATGAAACGTATCCAAAGCCTTTATACGCGTAAACAAACCCATCAAACGACTGTGAAAATGTGTAAATTTGTGCCCCTTATAAAACGGGGACAATGCAAATCTAAACGCTTTATTCACCGCAGAACAATGGCCAAATTCATTGGCATTTTCACGCACACGCTGCATACTAGCCTTGCTTTTTATTGCTTTTTTAGTAAATCCACCACCTGCTTTTCGTGCAATCGGCTTGCCATTCAAATAATAAAAATTAATACCATTTAACGTGCCTACTAAAGGGATAATTCCGGTCTGTTGTGCCATAATATCAAATTTTAAGTTAAACACCTATAAAACAGCAATATACAAAATTTTACAATACAGGTTATAGCGTGGTTATAGCGTGCTTATAATGTGCTTAAAACAAGCTTATAGTATCATAAATTACATAGAGTGACAAATAATACCAATACACAGAATAGTAATTAATGCTAATAACCTTAAAAGCTATATACATAATTTCGTAATTCTAACCTGCTCACTAAAAAGCGATCAGAGATGCTATTAGATTTATATTTGCTAAAATAAATATCAGAACATCTAACGACATCACATAAAAATCCATACAACTTATAATCCTTCCCAACACAACTCCACATGGCACCATCACATCAGCATTAGGCCATTGAAGACACGACGCATTCTCCACAAAAACAAAGGTTACAGCACTTACTAAATGGCGTCTATAAATTACAAGGGCTAAAAGACAAAAGAAGAGTGTTGTTTTCAAATGCTATTTTAGAAACATATATTAAAGAGAAAGAAAAACTAAAATTTAGTACTTTTAACAGCATAAGATTTTGGTTTTATAATTCTAACCTAATCTAGCTTTAATTCTGCACCTATGAAAAAACGATTTACAATTATCTTACTTCTTGCATTTACAGTTTCATTCGCTCAAAATGATAGTATTTTCAGTAGATTACAAGCTATTTATAATAATGGAACATCGTTTTTTAATATTGACGGTTATACAATTACAAGTCAAACTTTAAATTATCCATTTACCGAAAAAGGGCTTAAAAAAGTCTACAGAAAATATGCCATAAAAAAAAACGAAGAGAAAACGAAAGACGAGCATTTGCCTTATAATAATTACTACGTTGAGAATGCAGATAAAATTACCGAGAGTTTAGTTCAAAACTACTCTTATTATTTTATTGAAAATCATGAAAAACGGATTACAATTATTCAATTCAGTTCAATTAACAAAAGAGAAAAGGAATTTGAACGAACACTTATAAAGCTTATAATTGAAGATAAAGTACCAAAAGAAAATTATGCCGCAATGAAAATTGATAGTATCAATTTTGCTGGTAGAAAAATAAAATTAGGATCGGGTTGTAATTGGACCAACGTAAATACCGTGCAATGTCCATATTACGGTGAAATGAATTGGTCTGTACATAAAGATTTAGAGGATGCAAAAAACACAGTTGAACAACAATTTGCAATAACTAAATCAAGAAAAAACGGAAAAGTAGTTTCGGAAGCCATTGTTGATATAGAATTTGAAGGAACAGAAACTAAAGCNAAAAAAGTGANTTATGATTTTNCCGGATTGACTTCTGTTTTAGCAAGCATGTCTGGTGGCAAAACGTTGACCATTTTCTATGTCGCAACTGAAGTTAGAGGTAATTATGTGAGTTGTGTTCTGAGCTTTTGGAATAATGACACAATAACAGAAAACGGACTCGCACCATTGTTGGAAGAAGTAATGAAACTAAAAGAGTAATGAACTAAAACAACATGAGTAATTTACAACTAGCATTAGCGGTCAGCTAAAAAAACGAACGTTATCAAAGAAATGAAAGCAATTGAGTATATAGAAACGGAAAGAACGATAATGCGTAAACTGACAAAAGAAGACGCTATTGATTTCTACACTTTAAATCTTGACGAAGAAGTATTGAAATTCACAGGAGATAAGCCTTTTGAAAATACACAGACTGCTGTTGATTTTTTGACNAACTATGACCAATATGAAAAGTACGGAGTGGGACGACTTGCTGTTATTGACAAANCAACTTCAAAATTTATTGGTTGGTGCGGACTTAAATATAGTCAAGACANAAACGAATATGATATTGGATTTAGATTTTACAGAAACTATTGGAATAAAGGGTATGCGACTGAAACTGCAAAAAAATGTCTTGATTTTGGGTTTAGCAAACTTAAAATTGAAAAAATAGTTGGTCGAGCAATGAAAGAAAATATTGGCTCAATTAAAGTTCTTGAGAAAATTGGAATGACATTTAAAGAAAATTTTGACTTTGAAGGACAGCAAGGAGTCATTTACGAACGAATAAGAATATGAATAAAGCCTAACCGCTAACTCGGTGTATAATTCATTACTAGCTATAGCCTACTTTCAAAAATCCTCCCATATTTTTACTAAGCACAGTTCGCTACGCTTGTGTCTATTCGTTTTTATTTACTAAATTAGATGCTCAACAACGTAACACCTCAACGCAGCGAACAGGCGAAGTAACTCATATAAAAACTTGTTGCGCTTCATTATCAGAAACCAGTAACCAATGATAAAACTCTTTAGATTATCGAAACAAAATCGAATGTCTAGTGGACATTTGATTGAGATAACGGCGTGCGGTCTTAAGACAACCAAAAACATAAATTAATGATCAAGTTTTTTAGAAAGATTAGATACAACCTTATGGAAAAAAACAAAACTGGAAAGTATCTAAAATATGCAATCGGAGAAATAATTCTTGTAGTTATCGGAATTTTAATTGCATTACAAATCAACAATTGGAATGAGTCACGGAAAGAAAACATATTAGCTAAAAATTACTACAATCGACTTTTATCAGATTTAAAAGCTGATAAAGAATATGCCAATAGATATATCTCAAGAGTTGATTCATCTCTGGTAATATACGATAACTATAGAAAAAGCTATAAAAAACCGAATTTAAGTCTTGCAGAAATTATTCAAAATTTAGGCACAAACGACCTTAACACATTTGATTTAGAGTATAAAACAAAAACTATAGAAACCTTAATTAATACAGGTGATTTACAAATATTAAATCCAAAGATAATAGATGTAATAACCGAATATGATGGTAGTAAAAACCAGATTGAAATACTTGCTAGTGACAACAATGAAGATATCAATGATTTGTTGAAGAATTTTGCTCACAAAGGTGGAGTTCTACTTAATATTGAGAACTATCCTAATCAGCCAGAGTTATTTAAAAAATTAGATTTTGATGATAGAATTCCAGATTTGATTATGGCATTTGAATCCTACGTTACCTGGAAACAAGCTGTGAATAGGAACAATAGTAAAGAGCTTATTAAAATCAATAAAACCGCAGATTCCATTATTGAAATTATTAATCTAGAATTAAAAAAATAACGAAAGCACAACAATATGTATAATTCATTGCTTGTTATAGCTTACTTACAAAAGTCCTCGTGGACTTTCTATCTGTGATTTATTTGCTAGCTTTAGTACTTTAACCACTCAACCAAATCATACTCAAAACCGTTAGAGACAATTATAAAAAAAATCAAGAAAGAATAATTATGATTAAAATTAAATTAATAATTCTGTTATTTTTAATTTCAAATTCATTATTTGCTCAAAATGAAAATGAAATTATTCAATTTAATGAGAAACTAAATCAATTTAACAATGTACGGGATTTCTGCATTTCTAACGATGGAACTGAAGCTTTTTTTACTATACAAAGTCCTTTTTCAGAAATCTCACAAATCGCAAGTATCAGAAAAGAAAATAACGAATGGCTAGAACCTGAACTATTACCATTTTGCGATTCTTATATGTATTTAGAGCCTTTTTTATCAGCAAATGGAAACCGCCTATTTTTTGTTTCGAACAAACCAATAGATGCAAACAATAACGATAAAAAAGATTTTGACATTTGGTATGTTGACAGAAACAATAAAGATGATAAATGGTCCGAGCCTAAAAACATTGGAAAACCTATTAATTCAGATCTAGATGAATTTTACCCTTCAGTTAGCGACAACAACAATCTATATTTCACAATGGATTCTCCAAATGGTTATGGGAAAGATGATATTTATTTTTGTAAATGGGAGAACGGTAAATATTTAACTCCTATCCTTTTAAATAAAAATATAAATAGTAATGGATACGAATTTAATGCTTATATATCCAAAAAAGAAAACTTTCTGTTATTTACAAAATATAATGAGAAAGATGGATACGGAAGTGGTGACTTATACATTTCAAAAAAAGATAAAAATGGAGAATGGCAAAAAGCGAAAAATTTAGGGACTCCTATTAATACAAAATACATGGAATTTTGCCCTTTCTATGATGAGGAAAACCAAATCTTATATTTTACAAGCAAAAGAAGAAATCTTAATTCCAAAAAATTTAACAATATTTCAGAATTTAAAAAATATATTACACAAAACTCAAATGGTTTAAGTAAAATTTATGCAACATCAATAAAAATAAAATGACAACTGTTGCCAACAATGTATAAAAATAATAAGGGTTATGTGCCCACCCCCTAAGTTAATGCATATTCACATAGTCCGCCAAATTTTCAATTTAATAATTTAAAGAAAAATAACAGTAAAATTGAAAATTTGACTAAGTGCTAAACCAAAAAGTAAGTGCATTTTAACCCTTTAGCAAATACATGATCAATAAATGAAAATATTGAAAAACATCATAATTCTAGTTCTACTTTCTAGTTGCTCAAATAAATCTGAAATAGCTGAATTTGAAAACACTTTGGGTAAAGAAAATATTAAAACACTCAATTCATTAGTAATTGACTTTGAGACAACGTTTTTAAAGAAAGAATACCCAAACTTATCGACTGAAAAGGCGTATCTAAAATATTTAACAGATATAGAGTCGGATATAAACGGAATTTGGGGAAGACCATCCAAAAAAAGTATCGAAAAATTTAACAATAGTCAACTTAAAAATGTTGTTTACGGAATACCAGATTCAATTTGGATTATAAATAGTCCATATAAGTCTCGTACTGAATATCGAGTTAGGAGAAAGTATTTGAACACAAAAGGAGAATATGAGTTTGGAACTTTAGAGGCTTCTATACCTAAAGTTAATAATGAAGATTCATTAATCGCTACATTAGAAAATCATTACGACATCAACTATTTTGGGAAATATATTGAAGCTTTAAAAGGTGTTTCAAAAAAAAATAAATTTGTTGAAAAATATCTTGAAATGATTCAAGATGCCGGAATGTTAGACCACAGACTTTTAGCTTATAAAATGCTAATTGCTGATTTAGATTTTGATAATTATTTTACAAAGCGACTAATTTTAACTGAAATTGTTCATAGAATATAAAATACGTTTGTCAACAAAGTACTGGGGCAAAAACAAGTAAAAACTTATTAAATTTTCACTAAAGTACTTTTATAGTCTCCATCATATATTAATCCTAATTTAGCTATAGCAAAAGCTTGTATAATTCATTACTAGTTATAGCCTACTTACGAAAATCCTCCCGGGTTTTTACCACGCACAGTTCGCTACGCTCGTGTCTATTTGGTATTTATTTGCTAAATTAGTTCCTTAAACACGTAATACCCGAGCGCAGCAAACAAACGAAGTTAATCTTATACAACTCTATCAATATTATTTACAAAAAAATGGAATTGAAAATAAAAACTAACAGAATAAATTCCCCTAAAATTTCAATCTACATAGTAATAGCTATCTCATTATTATTTACCACTAACTTACATTCACAATTTGCTAATCCAGTTCTAATTGAGTCAGACACAGGATTAATTACTAACATCATAACAGCGGACATTAATAATGATAATTTAAAAGACATCATAGTTACAAGAAAGTTTTCAGCTAATAATCTTATTTCTTATTACTTAAATCAAGGTGAATTCAATTTTGGTCCCGAAACAACAATTGCAACAGGTAACGGTCAAGTTACTAATATTTCTGTAGGTGATTTCGACAATAATAATTGGCTTGATATTGTTAGTATTGGTGATGCTACAAATTCTGTAACACTACATAAAAATACCGCCTTGTCATTTTCATCACAAGTACTCGATTCTTTTTCGTTTTTCGAAAGTGATATTGATGTAGCTGATATAGATAATGACAACGACCTAGATATTATTGCTATTGGAGGTACAACCTTTAAAGTATATTATAATGATGGAATCTCAAATTTCACAACTCAAACCATATCAGGATCAATAGAGGATTTTTTTGATATTACTATAAGTGATATTGACGCTGATGGTTTTGAAGATGTTATTACAGGCGGTAGCAATATATCTGTGTATAAAAATAATAACGGAACATTAAATTATGATTCTATAAGAAGTAACCAAATACCTAGTACATTTAACCTATTCGTTCGGTTAGTAGATATAGACAATGATGGTAATGTAGATTTATTTAGTGAAGACAACAACTCAACAGGTGTTCGATGGATAAAAAATGACGGAAACGGAAATTTTTCTAATGTACAGATTATAGACCCAACTGCAATTAATATAAGATCGGGCGCATTGAAGGATTTTGACAATGATAATGACTTAGACTTTATTATAGTTAAAGATTTTAATCTCTATTTATATATAAATGATGGCTTTGGTAATTTTAGTGCGCCAACACTTATTCAAGATGAACAAACCATTATAAGTGTTATCGAATCAGATGACATGAATAATGATGGCCTAGCTGATATCATTTGGTCCGCTGATTTATCTATTCAGCAAAACAATATATCTTTATCAAATGATGATTATTTAGCTAATAACTTGATAAGAATTTATCCAAACCCTTCAACTGAAAATATATTTTTAGACAGTCCGAAAAATGGCACCCTAACTGTATTTAATACAAAAGGGCAAATAATTTATAAAAATTTACCTATAAAAAAGGGAGTAAACAATCTAAAAATCGAATTAAAACCACAGACATACTTTTTCAATATAAATATAAAAACAGATATAACAATTACAAGGAAAGTATTAATCAAATAAGTATTATTAACGATACAAAACGTGCTACAACACAGAAAGAAATGAACGAATATTTAAAATCATTTAATTTATTTACAGATATAGAAATTAATGATTTCTTAAAATTGTCTCAAACCGTTTTATTAA
>JGI24723J26617_10003202_pt1 | contig 12082 bp, 14 predicted proteins | sample Cruoilmetagenom6_FD_26617 | JGI IMG/M metagenome (IMG submission 26617) | reverse complement strand
TTCGACAAGCTGTGCAGATTCATTGCGTGACAGGCCAACCTCGCGAAAGACGGCTTCTGACAGGTCCATTCGAGTCAATGTCTTTTCAGTCATTCCGTCCTCCTGATTTCCATTTTAGAAAATCATAGAGGTTTGGTAATTTCCGAGTCAATATCAAGAGCTTGGGTAACGGTGTTAATTTGCTGATTTCAGCCGTTACCAGCGCAAAACCACGCTTCCCCATGCCAATCCGCCGCCGATTGCCTCTAACAACAAGAGATCACCGGGCTTAAAGCGCCCTTCGGCCTTGCCTGTGGACAGGGCCAAAGGAATCGATGCGGCAGATGTATTGCCGTGATCCTGAAGCGTCACAATGACCTGTTCCATCGGCAGGCCCAGCTTTTTGGCGGTGCCTGCAATGATGCGGATATTGGCCTGATGGGGCACCAGCCAATCAAGATCATCCTGCTCAAGACCGGCCTTTTGCAGCGAGGTGCGGGCAGTGGCGGCCAGTTTGACGACCGCATGTTTGAACAGTTCGGGCCCCTGCATTCGCAGAACACCAGCCGTGCCGGTGGTCGAAACGCCCCCATCCACATAAAGCAGGTCGCGATAGCTGCCGTCAGAATTCAGGTCAACTGACAGGACGCCGGTATCGTCAGATGTTCCGGCGCTTTGACGCGCTTCAAGTATCACGGCACCCGCGCCATCGCCGAACAAAACACAGGTTGCGCGGTCGGTGAAATCCAGAATGCGTGAAAAGGTTTCGGCGCCAATCACCAAAACTCGTTTTGCCTGACCCGACACAATCATCGCGTTGGCGTTCGACATTGCAAAAACGAACCCGGCGCAGACGGCCTGCACGTCGTAGGCAAAGCCATTTTTCATGCCAAGNCCGGCCTGAACCATCGTCGCCGCAGANGGGAACGTCAGGTCAGCGGTAGAGGTTGCCAGAANGATCGCGTCAATATCGCTCGCCTGCAATCCGGCGTCATCCAGCGCCATTTTTGCAGCAAGGATTGCCAGATCGGATGTGGTCTGACCCTCGGCTGCAAAATGACGCCGTTCGATACCAGAGCGGGAGCGAATCCATTCGTCGCTGGTATCCAGTGTTTTTTCAAATTCGCTGTTTGGAACGACACGTTCTGGCAGATAATGCCCGACACCCCGTACTGCCGCTCTTATTGTCATGTTTTGGAACCGTTCTTGTTGTCGGTGTCTGTCATATTTTTTGTATCTTGGCCTGAGGCTACAGCAGAAGCAACCCGGGCGGCCAGCCGCTCGGTAAAGCCGGATTCGCCAAGCTGTGCCGCCAGCTTTATTGCGGCCGATATACCCGTCGCATCAGCCGATCCGTGTGACTTTATCACCGTGCCATTCAGCCCCAGAAACACACCGCCGTTTACCTGACGCGGGTCCATCCGTGTTTGTAATTTTTTCAGTGAACCTGCGGCCAGCAGCGCCGATATCCACGCCAGTGGTGTCGATTTGAAAGCCTGCTTAAGAAAATCACTGACCAGCGAGGCCGTTCCTTCGCCGGTTTTCAGGGCAATATTTCCGGTAAAACCATCCGTCACGATCACATCCACACGATCCGACGGAATATCGCTGCCTTCGACAAAACCGACAAAGTCAAAACGCCCCGCATCGGCCTGATTTCCGATTAGGTCATTTGCGACTTTTAGTTCGGCATGGCCTTTGGATTCTTCGGTGCCCACGTTCAGCAGCCCGATGCGCGGGCGTGCCAGCCCCAGACCGTTGCGTGCATAAGACGCCCCCATCAGCGCATATTGCAGTAAATCCTGCGCTTCGGCGCGAATATCAGCGCCAACATCCAGCATTACATTGAAGCCGCCCGGGTTGCGCGATGGCCAAAGGCAGGCAATCGCGGGTCGGTTTATACCGGGTAGTTTGCGCAGGCGGATCATCGAAACGGCCATCAAAGCGCCGGTGTTGCCGCAGGAAACGGCGACCGAAGCCGCGCCGTCGCGAACCGCAGTAATTGCCGACCACATCGACGTATCCTGACCACGACGCATCACCTGAGACGGTTTTTCGCCCATCTTCACCACGCCTGTGGCGTGTTGGATCTGAATGCGCTGTCCCAGATTGGTTTTGGCAACAAGTGGGCTCAGGATGTCTTGGGGGCCATGCAGTATAAAGCTGATGTTTGCATTTTCAGCCGCAGACAAAGCAACACCAGCGACAACAGCCGCTGGTCCCAGATCGCCACCCATGGCGTCAACAGAAATGATGGTAGGCGTGGAGCCTGTCGTGTTTTGATCGTCAGATGCCGTCATGCCCACGCCGCCAAGAGGCCGGGCTTACGCCGCGTCCTCATCCTCAAGGTCGATCTCATTTGCTTGTGCCACGACTTCGCGGTCCGCGTAGTGGCCGCAAGCAGCACAAACGTGGTGTGGGCGCTTAAGCTCGCCGCAATTTGGGCATTCAGCCGGGTTACCCGCAACCAGCGCATCATGAGCGCGGCGCATGTTCCGCTTGGAGCGGGTGATTTTATTCTGTGGGACAGCCATGTCTCAGCCTCGGTAAATTCGGGGGGCACATGCCCCGTTGGTCTGTAGTTTTCAGGGTCATACGCGCTTGGAGCGCCCGTGTCCAACCCATCTTGCAAGCAAGGCCGGGAACATACTGTCTATGGGCAACTTAGCAAGCCCTAATATGAACATCTATTCGTCGTTCCGCGATAATTTGTCTTGCAGCGATTTTAGCCCGGCAAATGGGCGGGCATCTGCGTCGGTCATCGGCGGTGTTCCGGCCTGGCTGAATTGTGCGTCGCCGGGGGCCGCGCCGGGCGCGCGCGGATAAAGCGGCAAGGCCAGCGACAGGGATTCGAGCATGATCGCGCCGATATCGATNGTTTCGCCTAGGGGNTCAAACGTGTCATCGGCGGGCATTTCGGTTTCTCCGCCGACCTCATATTCGGTATCGTCAGGCAAAAAATGGCGGATAACCGGCACATCTATACGCGCCTGGACCGGATCACCTGTTACGACGCAGGCCTGCGAAATCGTGGCGCCCAGCTTGGCGTTCAGCAACCAGCCACGGTCCCCAAGCGGGCTTAGGTCGCCCAAAAACCGTAACTTTCGCAAGCTCAACAGATCCAGATCGCGGCCAATGATTTGGCGCGCCGGGGCATCTGGCACCAGTTCAATAGCCTCTACCTGATTGGGCAAAAGCGTGGCGACGCGGATTATGTGGGCCCATTCGGGCTGATCTGGAATGTCAGTCATGGTATGTGATCTTGAATAGGTCGCTTTCCTTCTGTAAGCCGGATAAAAGGCGTGGCGGCGTATGGCAAGGGGGCCTGATGCACAAATATCTTGGCAACCTGCGGGGCGGGATCGCGATTGTTCTAATCGGCGGGCTGATTGCCTGCACGCCACAATTCCAAACGCACGGCTATGCGCCCAGTGACGCGGATCTGGCGCAGATCGTTGTTGGTGCGGATACGCGCCAAACGGTTGCCAATGTTATTGGTCGCCCAACCTCGTCCGGAATGCTGGATGGCAGTGGCTGGTATTATGTCCAAAGCCGGTTTCGCAATCAAACCTATCGCGCGCCCAAGGAAATCAACCGCGAGCTTGTGGCCGTGTCATTTGATTCGCGGGGCCGGGTTGCAAACATTGAACGCTTTGGCCTGAAGGACGGGAATGCGGTGCAATTGTCGCGCCGGGTGACCAAAACCACGGCTCAACGCTCGGTTTTGCTGGCGCAATTGTTGCGCAACCTTGGAAACCTGACGGCCGGGAACCTGCTAAACTAGGTGTCGGGTTCAAATTTCAGCGCAACCCCGTTGATACAATAGCGCTGCCCGGTTGGCTGTGGGCCATCAGGAAATACATGGCCCAGATGTGCATCACAGGCCGCGCAATGCACCTCGGTGCGGCGCGAAAACCAGCCATTATCTTCGGATTCGCCGATATTTTCATCGTTGATCGGTTGATAAAACGACGGCCAGCCCGTGCCGCTGTCAAACTTGGTGGCCTGATCAAACACCGCCGCGCCGCAACAGACGCAAGCGAATTTGCCCGCTTCTTTGGGGAAATTATCATGGCTAAAGGCGCGTTCCGTGCCGTGTTTTCGGGTGACCTTATAGGCCAGATCAGAAAGTTCAGCGCGCCACTCAGCGTCGGTCTTGGTCACTTTGGCCATCGGAATATCCTTTGTGCAGGCATTGGGTAATTGGCAAAAGCTTGCGTGTTCACCATTCAGCTAACATAGTTAATCTGCCTTTGTTAAATCGCCAAGGGCAGGGCGAGGATTTTTGATGCCAAAGATGGCTGAACAGGTTTATCGGGCGCGGTTCGCGCGCAGCCGCGATGATGTCAAAGCCGCGCAGCGCCTGCGCCAGCGGTGTTTTGCAGGCGTGGAAGGCGAGGCGCTGGATCAGGACCGATACGACCAACTTTGCCGCCATTTACTGGTAGAAGAACATGCAACCGGGCGATTGGTGTGTTGCTGCCGTGTGATGAGGTTTGACACAGGGGCTGACATCCAGACCAGTTATTCGGCGCAGTTTTATGATCTTTCAGGCTTGCAGGCCCATAGTGTGCCAATGTTGGAAATTGGTCGGTTTTGCATTGATCCAGAAACGTCGGGGGCGGACGTTTTGCGCACTAGCCTGGGGCGCATTGACGTTATATGTGGATCAGCAAAGGGCCCGAGTGCTGTTTGGATGTTCGTCATTTTCAGGAACTGACACGCGGCCCTATCTGGATGCATTTGCCTTGTTAAGCCGCCAATATCTGGCCCCAAAGCACTGGCGGCCCAATGTGAAGGCACCTGACGTCGTTCGGTTCGTCGCCCCCCCGTGCAAGATTTCGGATGAAAAACAGGCATGGGCAAGCCTGCCACCCTTGTTACGCAGCTATCTGGCCATGGGGGGCTGGGTTTCGGATCATGCGGTGGTCGATGAGAACATGAACTCGCTGCATGTATTTACCGGGCTGGATATTTCGGCCATCCCGCCCGCGCGGGCGCGTCTGTTGCGTGCTGTCGCCAAATCGCCGGCGGTGGCGTTGCGGGCCTGAATATATCGCAGTCTGCGAACAGGCATTGACCCCGGCGGGCGCGAACGGTAGCCCCCGTTTCTATGGCACGTGCACCCCTTTTACAGCTTTCCGGTATCTCGCTGACTTTTGGCGGCGATCCAATTTTTTCCGACCTTGATTTGGTTGTGCAACCGGGGGACCGGTTGGCTCTTGTTGGGCGCAACGGGTCGGGCAAATCGACCTTAATGAAGGTCATGGCCGGTTTGGTTGAACCAGATGCCGGCAATCAGGTGGTCGCCCCGGGAACGCACGTTAGCTATATGCAGCAAGACCCTGATATGACAGGGTTTGAAACGCTTGGCGACTTTGCGCAAAGCGGGTTGGATGACAGCGAGTTTTACAAGGTTTCAATGGCCGCCGAGGGGTTGAAATTTGACCCGGACGTGCCAGTGGCAACGGCATCGGGGGGCGAGCGGCGGCGCGCAGCACTGGCCAAACTGCTGGCCGAGGCACCCGATCTGATGTTGCTGGACGAACCGACAAACCATCTGGATATTCAGGCGATCGGCTGGCTGGAGCAGGAACTAAAACAAACCCGCTCGGCCTATGTGCTGATCAGCCACGACCGGGCCTTTTTGCAGGCGTTGACGCGTTCGGTTCTGTGGATCGACCGGGGCGCGGTGCGTCGGCAGGACATTCGCTTTGACGGGTTTGAGGCATGGCGCGACAAAATCTGGGAAGAAGAAGACGACGCGCGCCACAAGCTTGATCGCAAGATCAAATCCGAGGGTAAATGGGCCGTCGAAGGCATATCTGCACGCCGCAANCGNAATCAGGGCCGGGTGCGCGCCTTGGGTGCGCTGCGCGATGAACGGGCGGCGATGATACGGCGTCAGGGCACCGCTGGTCTGGCNTTTGANGCNGGACANAAATCGGGCAAGCGGGTGATCGAGGCGCAAGGGATCAGCAAGGTTTTTGACGGTCGGGTNATCGTGAAAGACCTGTCGCTGCGNATCGCGCGGGGGGATCGTGTGGCCTTTGTTGGCCCCAATGGTGTGGGCAAGACCACCTTGCTGAATATGCTGACCGGACGGCTGGCGCCTGATAGCGGAACGGTCACGCTTGGGACCAATCTGGAGATGGCTGTATTTGATCAGAANCGCGCCGCTTTGGACCCGGANCTTAGCCTTTGGGAAAGNCTGACCGGTGACGAAGGCATGCGGGTTTCGGGCAAGGCCGATCAGGTCATGGTGCGCGGCCAACCCCGCCATGTTGTTGGATACCTTAAGGAATTTCTGTTTTCCGATGCGCAGGCACGGGCCCCTGTCCGCAGCCTGTCGGGGGGCGAAAAGGCGCGTTTATTGTTGGCGCGGCTTATGGCACGGGAAAGCAATCTGCTGGTGCTGGATGAGCCGACAAATGATCTGGACATGGAAACGCTCGACCTGCTGCAAGAGGTGTTGGGCGACTATAAGGGCAGTGTTCTGCTGGTCAGCCATGATCGGGATTTCATTGATCGGGTCGCCACGATGACCGTCGCGATGGAAGGCGACGGGCTGGCCACGGTCTATGCCGGGGGCTGGAGCGATTATCGAAATCAGCGCACCGCAACGGTCGCCGAGGCAATTACCACCAAGACCAATCGCGCCGCACCGTCTAAAACCTCGCGGCCCGAAAAAAACGCCAAATCCGACCTGAGCTTTACCGAACAACATCGGCTGGAAGAATTGCCGCAAGTGATCGAAAAACTGGAAGGCGAGATTGCAAAGCTATCGGACCTGATGTCGGATGCGGAATTGTTTAATCGTGATCCGGCAAAATTTGCCAAAGCCAGCGCTGCTCTAAGTGATAGGCAGGCGGCATTGGCCAAGGCCGAAGAAGACTGGCTGAAGTTGGAAGAGCGGGCCTCGGGCAGCTAGGCGTCACATAATTCCCGCAGAACCGTCGCGATCATTGCCACATCATCGCGCGTGCAATCAAACTGGCCCACCTGAACACGGATGACGAAATGTCCGTCGTGGCGGGTTTGGGTCAGGTAGATGCGGCCATCGTCATTGATCCGGCTTAAAAGCGCCTGGGTCTCAGCGTCCGATTTGTAGCGAAACGTGAACAGTGACAGGCGCGGCTCGGTGGTTATTTCAATGCCGGGCAGGGCGGCGATTTCGTGGCGAATTTCGCAGGCCCATGCGATGTGATTTCGGATCCGTTCGCGCAAGCCTTCCAGCCCGTAAGCACGCAGCAGGAACCACAGTTTCAGGGCCCGAAAACGCCGCCCCAGTGGCACCGTCCATTCGTTGAAATCGGTCACGTCGCTGTGCTCAAGTGTCGCCAGATAATCCGGTCGCAGGCCAAGCGTGCGCACTTGTGGCACCGGGTCTGCCAGAAATTGCACCGAGCAATCAAACTGCGCGCCCAGCCATTTATGGGGATTGAACACGACGCTGTCCGCACCATCGACGCCGGCCCAAAGTTCGCGCAATTCCGGGCAGATCATCGCCGACCCGGCCCAGGCGGCGTCCACATGGGTGTAAAGGTCGTGGCGTTTGGCCACGGCGATCAGAGGGGCCAGATTATCGCTGCCACCAACCGATGTTCCACCGATGGACAGGATTATGCCCGCAGGCCGAAAATTGTTCGATTTGTCCAATTCGATGGCCCGCTCCAGCGCCGCTGGTTGCATCGACAGATTTTCGCATGTTGGAATTCTGCAAATATTGTCTTGGCCGATACCGGCAATCCGGGCCGATTTATCAATCGAGGAATGGGTCTGGTCCGAGGCATAAATCCGCAGGCGCGGCGCGCCCGACAGGCCGGTTTCATTGCCCTGCCAGTTCAGCGCGCGTTCACGCATCGTCAGGATCGCGCAGAGGGTTGCGGTTGTCGCACTATCGTGGATCGTGCCGCGGAAATGGCTGGCCAGCCCAAGGGCGTCGCGCAGCCAATCCACCATCACGGCTTCGATTTCGCTGGCCGCAGGTGAGGTTTGCCAAAGCATGGCTTGGGCTGCCATCGCTGCTGTCAGTTGCTCGGCCAGAATTGATGCTGGCGCGGCGTTGGCCGGGAAATAGGCAAAGAAACGCGGGTGCTGCCAATGGGTCATCCCGTCGGGCACAATTGCTTCGAAATCGGCGAAAATATCTTTCATCGCTTCGGGCTGTTCGGGGGCGGATTTGGGCAATTGGCGGGCAATGTCACCCGGCGCTGTGCGGGCGCGAACGGGGCGGTCGCGCAGGGTGCGGTAATAGTCGCGGGTCCAGTCGGCGGCGCGTTTGGACCAGTGGTTCAGGTCATCATGGTTCATAGGTTTGATTTGGCCATTTTTGGCACCCACTTTCAAGGTTCAGGTGACGGATCAGCGCAACAATTCGTCCGTTATCTTGCCGGGCAGCACATTGCCCACTGGTGAAAAATCGCCCTGCTCAAAGATCGCCTTGGCGGCGTCAAAGATGACGCGATGCGTGGCCCTTGCCAGTGTGGAACCAAGCGAGATGCGGGCAACGCCGTATGCGGCATATTGGGCGCGGCTGAGCGCGCTATAGGTTGGCCCTGCGGCCAATGCGTTTACCGGTTTATCTGTGGCGCCGCATATCCGGGCCAGATCATCGGCTGATTTTGGCAGCGCCACATACAGGCAATCGGCCCCGGCGGCGTCAAAGGCGCGGATACGTTTCAGGGCCTCTTCGATGTCGTAATGGCCGTTCATGATGCCGTCAGCGCGCGCCACCAGCATGAAATCTTTGGGCAGTTCGCGAGCAGCGGCGGCCCCGGCGCGGATGCGTTCCACTGCAAGATCAAAGGGATAGGGTGCGCTGTCGGGCAGGGCTGTATCCTCGATCGAGATACCGGCAAGCCCAGCCTCGCCGGAAAGACGCACGGTTTGAGCCACCACATCGGGTGCTTCGCCAAAGCCGTTTTCAAAGTCACCCGAGACCGGGATATTGACGGCTGCAACCAGATCGGCGGCGTGTGTCAGGGCTTCGTCACGACTGACATGCCCCATATCGGGGCGGCCAAGCGTAAAGGCGTGTGCGGCAGAAGAGGTGCCGATTGCCTGTGCGCCAAGGGCGGCCAGCATTTTTGCACTGCCCGCGTCCCAGGCATTGGCCAGCACAAAGGGGTCACCTGGGCGGTGTAACGCGCGAAATTCCGAACCGGGGGTGTGGGTCATGCTGCAAATCCTTTGGCAAAATCTACAATTTGGATCATCGCTGCCTCAAAGGCAGTATCTTCAACCGTCATTGCAATCCGGATGTGCCCGGCGGCCGCAAGGCCATAGCTTTCGCCAGGCATAACGGCTATTTTTTTGGTCTCCAGCAAAGCGTTCGCAAATGCGTTTCCGGTTAGCCCCGTGGCGCGAATATCCAGCATTAGGTACATTGAGCCGCCCGATGGTACTGTTTGCATCAGGTTTTGCCCGGCCAGAATGCGGCGGGCAATTTCGCGCCGACGCGGAAACGGGGCGGCGATCAATTGTTCAAACTCAGCTCCGCGGTTCAGAGCATACTCTGCAGCGTCCTGTATAAACCCGGCGACGCCGAAATTTGTGTTCACGGCCAGTGCTATCAGCCGGGAAATGGCCGTTTCGGGGCCAACGATCCAGCCGATACGGCTGCCGGTCATCGCATGGCTTTTGGACATCGAGCCGATTACCAGCGTGCGCTCGGCCATGTCGGGCAGGGTGCGCGGGCTGATATGGGTGCCTTGCCAAACCTGGGTGTCGTAGACCTCGTCTGAAATCAGCCACAGATCATGTTTCAGGCAGGCGGCGGCGATGGCGTCCATCGTTTCGGCGGAATACACAACCCCGGTCGGGTTGTTGGGCGAGTTGACCAACAAGGATTTTGCGCCCGGTGCCCCCGTTGCTGCCGCATCAATTTCTGAAAACTGCGGCTGAAAGTCGTTTTCGGGCCGGGTCTGGATGACTTTGGGAATTGCGCTGACACCGCGGATTGTTCCGGGGTACGTGGCGTAATTGGGCGCGCAGTAAAGTGCTGTGTCGCCCGGATCGCAGGCGGCCGAGTGGGTTGCAAACAGTGCCGATTGCCCGCCCGGGGTGACAAGGACATTGTCAGCCGTTGTGGCAATGCCGGTGCGTGCCTGCACCCGGGCGGCGATTGTTTCGCGCAAAGATTGTGAACCCGGCACCAGAGAATAGCCGGTATTGCCTGCAGCAGCCGAGGCGTGCATCGCCTCAAGGATATCGGGGTGTGTGCGAATGTCGTGTTCACCGATCGTCAGTTCGGTAATTTTCTGTCCGTCCGCGATCATTTTACGTGCCCGGATGAACAGATCCCATCCGTCCGGTTCGCCGCCGGTCAATCCGGTTATTCTGCTGGATAGTTTCATGGTGTTTCCTGCTTTTTGCAAAACTGGCCATGCACCAGATGAAATGTCAAATCAAGCTGTGTGATAGCGCCATGAAAGACCTGTGAACTTGCCGCTTATTGGCCGCCCGGTTCGTCGCCTAACAAATAGCGGGGTCCGGCCCCCCGGTCGCGGATGCGATCATCCGGGTTGTAAAGCGCGCAGGCGCTTAGTGAAAGGCAGCCGCAGCCGATACAACCGTCCAATTTGTCACGCAACATTTCCATCTGCTGGATGCGCGCCTCCAGCGAGGTGCGAAAGCTCTTGGATATCCGGGTCCAGTCGGATTTTGTTGGCGTGCGCCCGTCCGGTAGGCCGCGAAAAAGCTTTTGAATTTCGGCCAGCGAAAACCCAAGCTGCTGTGAAATCATAACAAATGACAAGCGGCGTATGTCAGAACGATCAAAGCGGCGCTGTCCGCCTGCGTTGCGCAGGGGGCAGACCAGCCCTTGTTCTTCGTAGTACCGAATAGCCGACACTGCCAGCCCGGTGCGTTGTGCGATTTGCCCGATTGTCAGGCCGCCTGTTGCCATGGTGATACGCCTTTGACCCTATTGACCTCAAGTGGACTTGAGGAATTAAGGTCGATTCGAAGTTGAAAATCAAGATATTTAGGAGACAGGCAATGGACACATTTTTGGAGCATGTAAACTACACGGTAACGAACCCGGAAAAGACAGCCGGCTGGATGTGTGAGTTGTTTGACTGGCACGTGCGATGGTTAGGGGACGCCATCCACGGCGGCCGATCGCTACATGTGGGAAATGACACCTGCTATGTGGTGCTTTTTTCAGGATCGGCTGGGAAACCGCTTGCTGATGCGGGCGTGAGCTATGAACGGATCGGGGGACTTAANCATCTGGGCATCGTGGTCGANGANCTGGANGNGATNGAAGAGCGCGTGAGAAAGCTTGGCTTCAAACCCCACAGCCATGCTGANTACGAGCCGGGGCGACGGTTTTACTTTAACGACGCCGACAANATTGAATATGAGATTGTAAGTTACGCGTGACATGAGTGTGCCGCGCGGGCGCGGCGCGGGATGTCTCGTGCCCCGGATTGGGCACTCGGGNTGNTGGGCGTTGANGGCGTGGGCGAAATTTNCTTGGCAGAGCGGCGCTGTGTCGTGTATGCAGGGGCCATGACCAATTGTGCNAACATTATTTGCTGCATTATTACCTGCTGAAAANACCAGCGGGCCGGTCTTCTTTTATCTTTCAGTTGAAGTTGCTAAAGCCCGCGGGGAAACCCCGTGAAAGGGATATTTGTGACCAAGATCAGACTGNATAACACGAAAGCCCGCGCCAAGCAGGTTTTCACCCCGATTGATCCGGATAATGTGCGGATGTATGTCTGCGGGCCGACGGTTTATGACCGCGCCCATCTGGGGAACGCCCGCCCGGTCGTGGTGTTTGATGTGCTGTTTCGCCTGCTGCGTCATGTCTATGGGGCCGATCANGTGACGTATGTGCGCAATTTCACCGATGTGGATGACAAGATCAATGCGCGCGCGGCAGACAGCGGGCGTTCAATTGGCGAGATCACCGGAGAAACCATTAAGTGGTATCGGGATGATATGGGGGCACTGGGCGCGCTGGAGCCGACGGATATGCCCCGCGCGACAGATTTTATCCCGCAGATGGTGGCGATGATCGGTGATCTGATCGCACAGGATCATGCCTATGAGGCCGAGGGCCATGTGCTGTTTTCGGTGGATAGCTATCAGG
>JGI24723J26617_10003199_pt1 | contig 12089 bp, 12 predicted proteins | sample Cruoilmetagenom6_FD_26617 | JGI IMG/M metagenome (IMG submission 26617) | reverse complement strand
CTAGTAGTATCCTTTGTTTTCATAATAATATGTTTTTGAACCTTAAAGTTATTAACTAAACTTTGGATACTGCTTTTACATGGTTGCTAAAATTAATTGCTAGTGCAAGTCTACTTACGAAAATCCTTCCACGCCCAAAAGCGTAGCGGGACGGACTTTCTACCTGCTTGCAGCAGGCAGGTTTGGTTTGGTTTGGTTTGTATTTACTAAATTAGGTGCTTAAACACGCAACACCTAGTAAAACAAGGAGATATTTTACTGGTATTTTGGAAAAATGCCATGTAAAATACGCGCTTGTTCAACGAATCACCGAAGGTAAACCTAACACAGAACGTTAGGTAACACTATGACAAACCGCTAACCAATGATAAAAATCTTTCGATTATCGAAACCTAATTTTGCAAGGCATCAACGGTCTAGTAGACCTTTGGTGGAGAAAGCCACTTGCGGAAAAAATAAAATACAAAAACATGATTAAGTTCTTTAGAAAAATAAGACAGCGGTTACTCTCAGAAAACAAAACGGGTACCTATTTGAAATATGCAGTCGGCGAAATTGTACTTGTTGTAATTGGAATTTTGATTGCATTACAAATTAATAATTGGAATGAAAACTCAAAAAGAATAAGACTAGAACAAGAAATATTGAGCAATTTAAAACAGGATTTTGAATATAATCGAAATGAATTACTTTCTGTTCTAAACAGTAATGCAGAAAACATAAAATCAGCAATAATAGTTCTAAATAAAACTGGTAACCGTTATTCTGAGGATTTTGATTTAGACCCAATACTTGGAGATGTTACATCTTCGGTCTATTACTATCCTAAGAATGGATTTTTAAATGACCTTATAAATTCGGGTAACTTGGGAATTATAAAAAATACTGAATTAAGAAATCGTCTTTCTTCTTGGATGCCAAGATTAGATGATTTGAATCTTAGACAAAAAGCCACCAAAGAATTCGAAAACTTAATGATTAGATATGTGATTGACAATGGGAGTTGGCTATCAGCTGACGAATCTGAAGATGACCAAACTGTAACAAGATTAAATTTTCCCACTTCAGGTTTTCAAATTAATAATAACGACCTTCTTAAAGATGTAAAGTTCGAAAATATGGTTGAAAATCAAGCTGTTTTCGTAGAGCTGATAAATGAAAGACTAAGGCTGTGTTTGGAATTGAATGAAGATATATTAGATACATTAAATCAAGAAATAAAAAAATAACGAAAGCACAACAATAGCAATAAGTAATTGCTAGTTCTCACCTACTTACGAAAATCCTCCCACGCCCAAAAGCGTGGCGGGAAGGATTTTCTACCTGCTTGCAGCAGGCAGGTTTGGTTTGGTTTGGTTTGTATTTACTAAATTAGGTGCTTAAACACGCAACACCTGGTAAAACAAGGAAATATTTTACTGGTATATTAGAAAAAAAGCCTTGTAAAATACGCGCTTGTTCAACGAATCACCGAAGGTAAATTTTATACAAAACTATTCGGCAACATGTAATAAAAGATTGAGAATACAAGAATGATTTTAGATGATTTAGAATATATCACTATTGAAAATCAAACAACTGAATTTCCAAAGCACTTTCACGAAACGTTTTGCATTTCGCTAATTCATACAGGAATTGAACAAATTGATTTTGAACATCAAAGTCTTTTCAGTGAAGCTGGTTCTATTTCAATAACGAACCCGTACGAAATACATTCTAACCCACTATTTGACAAAACATCTCAATTGAAATTTGATACAATATATGTTCCTAATCAATTGATGAAAGACATACTAAATGGAAAGAATATTAAATTTACAAACCGAAAAATAAATAGTAAAAACGCTAACAAATTGTTTGTGGAACTTAAAAATGCCATTGATAAACAAGAAACTGAAAATATCAAATTTAATCTACATCAATTTATTAATACCATCAAATCGTACTCACAAGAAAGCGACAAAGAGTATTCTGAATTAAATCTAAATAGTTTTAAGGAGGTTAATAACTACATTGAAAAACACATTTGCGAAAAGTTTAGTCTAGATGAACTATCGAAAATTGCGAATATTAATAAATATGGATTTGCTAAAAAATTCAAAGCATCTACAGGTATGACACCAATTAATTACATATTAATGAAGAAAGTCTTTTCAAGTAAAATGTTAATTAATTCAAATACAGAACTTACAACATTAGCCTATCAATACAACTTTACAGACTTGGCACATTTTTCCAAAACGTTTAAGCGTTTTTTAGGAATTTCACCTAAAAATTACCAACAAACCATCATTGAAAAACTGTAATTGCCAATATTATACAAGTGCTAATAGTATGACTGCATTACATTTGGAAAAATTTAAACCAAATGAAAAAAATAGTAGATCTCTCACTTATATTTTTTATACTATCAAATTCAATTTTTGCTCAATCAACAGCTGATTCTTATTCACAGAAAAAATTTGTTGAAGATTTTGACTATTTAATTACAGAACTAAAATTACAACATCAGGGACTTTATGCATATGTTGGAAAAAATGAAACAAATGCGAAAATTGACAGTATTCGAAACACTTTAGAAACAAGTCAAACAAAATTAGCGTTCTACGAAAAGTTAAGGTATGTTATTGGATTAACAAATGAAGGACATACTTCTATTGACCTTCCAAGGTGGACAATGATAAAATTTGGACTCTCAAAATCTTTTATACCATTAACAGTCAAACTATGTAACGAAAATCTCATTGTAACACAAAATTATGGCAAGGAGGTTACAGGACTCAAAAAAGGTGTAAAAATACTTACTATCAATGGCAGGAAAGTAAGTGAAATACTTAAAAAAGTTTATCCTTTAATTCCTACAGACGGTTTTAATGAAACTTCTAAAAGCGAATGGGTTGGAGGTTTAAATTTTTCACTACTTTATAGGTTGGTTTACGATAAAGAGAAAAAATTTAAAATTGAAATTCATGAGTTTAATAAAAATAAAACACAAACTTTAACCATTCCTGCAATTCGATTTACAAAATTTAAAACCAAAAATGCCAAATTTGCTTCACAAGATTTTGACTATAATCATTTTAAGTTTGAGCAGATTAACGATTCAATTGCCTATTTGAGCATACCAAGTTTTGGCGATGATCATGTTAATTACGAAAAATTTTATCAATCCAACTTTAAAAAAATAAACGCTTTACATATTAAACATTTAATTATAGACATCCAAGCCAATGGCGGAGGAACAGAGGGGAATGAAAACTTACTTTTCAGCTATTTGTCAAACAGAATCACACAAAAATATAATCAAGTAACAATGCTTCCAAAACCATATCGTAAAAATAAAGATAAAGAAGGATATATAGAAGACGCGTGGAAACTTGAAGACACAATTGCAAAAAGAGGAAACTTCACATTGTTCAGCGATTACTATTCCGATTTAGGATATAAAAAACCACAAAAGGAACTAATTTACAGTGGAAAGTTGTACGTTTTGATAAGTGGTAAGACATTTTCAGGCGGTGCAGAATTTGCCAGCTTAATAAAAATGACCAATAGAGGACTATTTATTGGAGAAGAAACTGGTGGAACGTACGAAGGAAATGTTAGCGGGTATTCAGAATATGTGAAATTGCCAAATTCAAAAATTGAGGTAAAAATCCCAACTGTTCATTTTCAAATAAATGTAGAACCAAAACTAAAAGGACGAGGTGTAATTCCTAACTACGAAGTACCTCAAACCTGGAAAGATTATTTGGATGGAAGAAATACAAAAAAAGATTTTACAATTAAAAAAATAATGGAGTGAAAACGTTGCCTAACAACCAACCGTGATAAAAAACAACTAAAATTTCATTAATTAACCAATAAAGTACTTCGGTAATTCTGATCCTAAGCTACGCTTGATCTAGCGATTGCAAATGCCTGTTTTAGGAGTTTAGAACAGACGGCAATTAAGGCTAATTTTTTACTCGTTCCTTTTGCAGCAATTCTATCATAAAGTACCTTGCAAGCTTGCTTATTTTTACAAGCATGTAAAACTACATAAGTAAAGTAAATTCCGAAGCTTTTGATTCCCTATTTTACTGATTCTGGGGTCTTCCGTTGACACTACTTCCACGCTTTTGTAATACGGACAGGCTAAAGTATATAGAAAATGTAAATCCAACTCTTTACTGAGACGTCTATAAAAATTGTTCGTTGGAATCCGATCACTCAGTTGAAATTAAGTGAACCTGTCTGCTGTCATAGCAGCTCATTTTTCTTGGGAGTCTTTCTTCCCTTGAATAGTATAACATACGAAAAATTAGTACCTTGTGCAACAGGCACAATGTATATACAAAATAGGGGGAATAGTAGAAAATTAACCGTTTGTAGCCCGTTTCAAACAGGTATCAATTAGATGAAGTCAGAATCTGGTGTAACGAAGTGCCTTAACGGGCATCAAGAAACCAACCAATATGAAAAGAGTATTTATAGTTTTTTTAATCTCCCTAATTTATGCTCAATCGTATGCTCAAAAACTAAGAGCAAGAGATTTAGGAGTTCCCTTTGATGGGGTAACAGGAGAATTCAATGCAATTACAGATGTAAAAGGTGTTGAGGTTGGATACAGCACCATTATTTCTGGAAATGGTGAAAACAGCCTTGGTGAAGGACCTATACGAACTGGAGTAACAGCAATATTTCCCAGAGGAAAAGCCAAAAAATTTAGCCCTGTTTATGCTAACTGGTATAGTCTTAATGGAAATGGAGAAATGACAGGTACTACTTGGGTTACAGAATCAGGTTTTTTAGAAACGCCAATTATGATTACAAATACTAATAGCGTTGGAGAAGTAAGACAAGCCGTACTGAAATGGTTTGTTGATACAGATTGGTATAGTGGAGAGAGCTGGTGGTATACCTATCCAGTAGTAGCAGAAACTTATGATGGATTTCTTAATGATATTTACGGATTTCACGTAAAAGAAAAACACGTTTTAGAAGCTATCAATAATTCTTCTAGTGGAAAAATAGCTGAAGGAAATGTTGGCGGAGGAACAGGAATGATGTGTTTAGGCTTTAAAGGAGGAACCGGCACTTCTTCTAGAGTAATTAAAATTAAGGATTCAACGTATACAGTTGGAGCAATTGTTCAATCAAATTTTGGTGCGAAACGAAACTTGTCAATTGCTGGTGTTCCTGTTGGAATTGAATTAAAAGATACTTTAAATTATAAATTTAATGCACCACCAAAGTCAAGAAGACAAGAAGGTGATGGTTCTATAATAGTAATAGTAGCAACAGACGCACCGCTTTTACCACATCAACTAAAAAGAATAGCTCAAAGAATTCCTTTAGGAGTTGGAATTGTAGGCGGACGAGGAAGTAATGGTTCAGGAGATATTTTTTTAGCTTTCTCAACTGCAAATGAAAACGCATTTAATCGAGATGAAACTACCGCTGTAAAATCAATGTCGAATGACCAAATGACGCCAGTTTTCGAAGCAACTGTGCAAGCTGTAGAAGAAGCGATTATTAATGCAATGGTAGCGGCTGAAACAATGGAAGGAATTAATGGAAATACAGCATATGCACTCCCTCATGATTTACTCATTGAAACACTAAAAAAATATAATCGAATTAAAAAATAACGTGGTACAACAAGGATGTATATAAAAAATAGCCGGATTAGCAGTAAAAAAAAGAGATTGGGCTTGTATCACACGTTGTGCTTTACTGAAAGTTCTGTGCTTCGTAAGCACCTACTTTTCTAATACTAACCATTGTGCTTCATCCCGAGTACGCGGGACAAACTGCTAACCCATGATAAAATTCTTTAGCCAGCCAAACGAATATCAGCGGTCTAGTAGCCCTTTGGTGGAGATAGCCGCTTGCGGAAAAAATAAAATACGAAAACATGATTAAGTTCTTTAGAAAAATAAGACAGCGGTTACTCTCAGAAAACAAAACGGGTACCTATTTTAAGTACGCTATAGGAGAAATTGTACTTGTAGTTATTGGGATATTAATAGCATTACAGATTAACAATAACAATACGTACAACGAACAAAGAAGATTAGAACAGACCTATTTGTTGTCTCTTCAGTCTGAATTTGTAACCAACTTAGAGAAAATAAATAATTGTCTCACCGAAAATTCTAATCAAGTAAAAGCAGTGGAGAAAATGTTTACTTTATTTGACACAAATGTCCGTGACACGATAAGTGAAAAAGAAACATCAGCTATAATATACTCCGTTTTTAAAGGAGTTGCGACTTATATCCCTTCAAAAGGAGTACTCACTGATATTATTAGCTCTGGAAACCTCAATTTAATTCGAAATGATGCACTAAGACAAAAAATTGCATCTTTTGAGAGTTCATTGGATTTTTTAAAAATGCAAGCAGTTTCATCGCACGAAATGCAGAAAGAACTGCAAAAACAATTAAATGAGAATGGAACTGTTCGAAAAGTATTGATTAATAGAGGCTTTAATTTTGAACATCAATCCATTTCCAATAGTGCGAGTAATAAAAAAGTTTTTAGTTCAATTAAATTTGAAAACACTCTTCTCGATTTCTATTTAACAATTAATGCAACAAATGGACAACGGTTTTTTGGAGGAATAAAAGAACAAATAGAACAAATTTTAGTTGACCTTGATTCAGAAATACTAAAATAACGAAAGAAAAACAACGTGTATCTCTTTGCCAGTACACATTTACTTTCGAAAATTATTTATGTCCGTTCGCTTCGCACGGAGCGATTCGGTTTATATTTACCCTGATTATCACTCAAACCACCCTACTTTCTATACCCATAAACGCTGTACTTCACTATACACACTCGAATAGTATGAAATATTTACCCTAACTTTCAAGAAAAATCCATTCAATGCTAACATTCCATATAAGGCCATAATAATATCATAGGTCTAGTAGACCTTTGATAGCCAGGAGCCAGCAGGTGCGTGGGACTAAAACCAAAACGTATGATCAAGTTCTTTAGACACATCAGACAAAACCTACTTTTATCAGGAAAAACTGGAACCTATTTGAAATATGCCATTGGAGAAATTTTACTTGTTGTAATTGGTATTTTAATTGCACTTCAAATTAATAATTGGAATGAAATTCAAAAGGGAAAAATGAAAGCGACCACTATTTTGAAAGAAATTCGTGCGGATATGGTTAAAGATTTAGAATTAATAGAAGAATTAAAACCGTATTGGGGAAGAGAGATTATGTACTTTAAAAAGGTTTTGCCTACATTTAAACCTCGAAAAGAAATAACTTCCTTTGATGGCTTTGATACGATTAGTAAACTATCATATTCGGAATTATTTGGATATGATATGCCCTTTCGGTCTAGTAAAAGTGCTTACGATGCAATGATTGCTGATGGCAATTCTGACCTTATAACAAATGACACCTTATATTCAACCATTCAAAGGTTTTATACTTTTAATGCACCTACCAATGAAAATCTATTTGAAATATTGCGGCAGGAGTCATCTAATTTAAATTATAAATATGCTCATATAATAGCGTATAAGCCATATAAAAACATTCGTGATTTAACCGATGAGCATTTAATTGCGGATCTTAATATTTATTTTGAATCAAAGAATTTTTATTATTGGAGATCATTTGTAATAAACCAAGAAAGCCTAAAGGGTATTATTTCTCAAATTGACAAAGAATTAGAACAATAGCAAAATGAAAAAATAACAAAAGCAGAATAAAGACAAATTGCGTTAAAAACCCATTAAACTTAGGAGGCTTAGGTTGCGTCTTATTTCAACCAGCATACTGCCAATAAGGACGGTTATTGGGCTTGTATGAGATGGCTAAAAAATGACTTCATATACCAAGGGCAGTGCTTTTTTGTATTTTAGTGTGTGAAGTGAGAAAATTTCAGCGATAAAATGTTAACAGGAAGCTGAAACCATCCTCAGTTATGAATATTTCTCAACCACTAAATCCCCCCAATCTGCAATAGACTGAATTAAAGGAATTAACGTTTTTCCGAAATCTGTTAGCGAATAGTCAACTTTTAAAGGAGGTTTTGAGGTATAAACCTTTCTTTTAATTAAACCATCTTCTTCTAAAGCTTTTAGCTGTAAGCTTAATGTTCTTTCTGTGACAGTGGGCATTGATTTTCTCAATTCGTTATATCTCAATTTTTCATGCATCAAATGAAAGAGAATAACAGTTTTCCACTTCCCACCTATTATCCCCATTGTTAAACTTGCACAACAAGGATATTCTTTACCTCTGAATTTCAACATGTTTGGTTTTGTAGTTTCCATATAATTTATACTATCATTTTTGACCGTTATTGCAAAGGTAGAGTACTATACTTACTTTTGCAACTATAAATGTTATAGTTTAATAAAAATAATATAAAATGAACTTAAAAGAAACACTAAACTGGCGATATACAACCAAAGAATTTAACCCAAGTAAGAAAATATCTGAATCAGATATGAAGGAAGTAAAAAACTTATTGAGAATGAGTCCATCAAGCGTAAACCTCCAACCTTGGCATTTTATTATAGCGGAATCTAAAGCGGCTAAAGAAAGAGTAGCAAAAGGTACACAAGGCTTTTTTCATTTTAATGAACCTAAAGTATTGAATGCATCGGCAGTTGTAGTTTTTTGTTCAAAAATTGATGCTGACGAGACGTATTATCAACATATTGCAGATACAGAGGATAAAAGTGGAAGATTTCCGAATGAAGATATTAAAAACGGATTTTTAGGTGCGGTTAAAGCATTTGCAGGAATTCATAAATTTGATTTGAAAGACTTAAATCATTGGATGGAAAAACAAGTTTATTTAAACTTAGGAAGCTTCTTATTAGGAGTAGCAAGTCTCGGAATAGATGCTACACCAATGGAAGGAATTGATGTAAAAGCATTAGATGAAGAATTTGGACTAAGAGAAAAAGGCTATACTTCTTTAGTCGCTGTTTCTTTAGGTTATAGAGCAACTTCTGACTTTAATTCTACTGATAAGACCCCAAAATCAAGATTAGCAGAGAAAGAAATAATAACAGTAATCTAAAAACAATGAAAAAAAGGATTTATACACTTCTTATTTTGGGCTTAGTTGCCTCCTGTAACAATCAAAAGTCAGCAGATAGTAAAACAGAAAATACCATTTCTGAAATTATAGAAAAGCCAACCAACAAAGTGGTTTTAAGTTCTGAAATTGAATTTGAAAAACTAAATCCTGCAAGGGGAGACCAAAGTCCACAAGCTGGAACNATCTGGGGAGACCGGAANGGTGAGCTACCAACAGGGTTCCTTGCAAAATTTGTAGACGGATTTTCTTCACCACCTCATATTCATAATGTTTCATATAGAGCTGTTGTGATTAAAGGAAGTATTCATAATGACGACCCTAAAGCAGGAAATATGTGGATGAAACCGGGTAGTTTTTGGACACAACCCGCTGGAGAATCACACATAACCTCAGCCAAAGGAGAAGAAAATATTGCTTTAGTTGAGATAGACAAAGGACCCTATTTGGTTAAACCCATTAAAGAAGCAGTAGACAATGGAGAGCGACCAATCAATATAGACGTTTCAAATTTAGTTTGGTTAAATAATAAAAAGACATCCTTAATTACCCCTAATGCTGAAGCTGAAATAAGTTTTCTACATGAAAATAATGGCCTCAATAGTCTTTTTATTAAACTTCCAAAAGGATATAATGGAACAATAAAAACAAATGGAACAGTAGTTCATGCGGTGGTTATTAAAGGCAAATTAAATTATACCCTGCCTCAAAACCAAGTAACAAAAGTAGTAGATGAAGGAAGTTATTTTGGCGCTACATCTAAAGCCTTACATACCATTTCAAACAAATCGCAAACTGACGTTATTATTTATATGAGAACAAACGGGGCTATAAGCGTTGAATAAAGCCAATTGCCACTACCGATAATCACCGAATGGGAACCCGAAGTGACTCCCAGGAGTAATTGAGAATTGATTTTAAGTGGTTTTAAGTAAGGCACCTTTTTGCTTTCGCCCAAAATCTTCACTCCACTACATTGGCCTGAGGGTTAACCTGGTGTATTTTTTTAACACTTTAGCATGTACAATTGGACGGCCATTGGGCTTGCTTACGATGGCTTAAAAAAGGCCCCAACGTAAAGGGGTCACCGTTTTTTTTAGTATTTTAGAGCGTGAACTGTGAAAAAGAATGGTTCCGGAAATAACCTTACCAACGATTTAATGCAAACTATGAGAACGTTACTATTTGTAATTTTATGTATCCTTTTTTTAGCTGTAAAACCCATCTACGGACAGAATAAAACTGATATTATAATAGGAAGTCAGTTTGTTATTAACTCGGGTATTTTAAATGAAGAAAGAACTTGTTTACTAAGTATTCCTGATTCATATTATGATTCAACGCATGTGGCAAAAAAATATCCAATTATCATATTATTGGATGGTACTACTCATTTTAAAACAGCCTCCGGAATAGTACATTTTTTGAGTTCCAATAGAAATCGAAATAATTTAATGCCAGAAAGTATTATTATAGCCATTGAAAATGTTGACCGTGAACGAGATTTTACGGTTACAAAATTAAAAACCAAACGACCAAATACGATGGGAGGTGGAAGACTTTTTTTGAATTTCATAGAAAAAGAACTAATCCCTTATATGGATGAAAATTATAGAACAGAAGCGACNAGAACCCTTATTGGTCATTCTCTGGGAGGGCTACTTACATTAAACTCTTATATGGATGAACATAGTGTATTTGATTCATACATTGCTATAGACCCAAGTATTTGGTGGAGCGAGGAGATGATGAAAAACAAAGTTGATTCTATCTCATCAATAGCATTGAATAAAAAACTTTATATTGCTACTGCAAATCAAGGAGCGGCCAATTATGAGCGGAATAAAAAAAGACACGATTATCTCTATGAATTAATAACAAAAAAATTAAAAGCACCGCTAAATGCCGAAATAAAGTATTTTGAAAAAGAAACCCATCGATCTGTGCCATTAATAGCTTTGTATGATGGTTTAAAATATATTAATCAAGAGAATTGAGCAAAATTAACTGGGCACAGATAAATCGTATTGCATCATATAACAACACCTATCGTTGAATGAAAAAATTGGATGAAACTATCGAAAATTTTACTGGGAATATCTGTTGTACTCTTAATAATGACTGCTTGCACCACCTCAGTTATAGCGAATTTTGAAGTAGCAAATCACACAGCATTTGATATCGACTCACTTAAAATAGAACCGAATATTAGTGAAATCGGCAAATTTATTTCACTCAAAAAAAATAAAAAAGCAGCATACAAGTCAGACATGACAACAATTGCAAAAACTGACGGAGCATATCAAATATCATTTTTAATAAATGGTAAAAAGAAAACGCAAATTTTTGGTTATTTTTCAAATGGTTATCCATCAGAAATAATAACAAAAATCGAAATCGAAAAAGACACCATACTAATTAACCAAGTCTTTGAAGAATAGTTTAGAACAGAAGGTACTTTTATAGCCTACAACATAGTTATTGAACGCTTTGCGTGCTTGAACTGTGAAATTGAACGGTTCATAGCACGGGCAACCACCAAAAAAACAGAACGCGGAAAAATGAAACGAATACTTTTACTATTGATTCTGACTTCTAACTTGACTTGTTATTCACAAACACAAGCTGAAATGAATAAGGAGCAAAGTATTGGACATAAAACAGCAAACATTGAATTAAACAAAAGCCATTATACCAAAGCATACATCGAAAAAGATAGTACAATTTGGATACCACAAAACATATCTAGTGAAATTAAAATTTTTGGGTATCAGTCAAAAGATACTTTATCAACAAAAATGATCTTATTGTCTGCATACACAAATGATGTTGAAAATAATCCTTACAAGTGTAAATATGGTGCATATTATCACACACAATCGATGGACGACCTAGAATTAAAGTATTTATCAACTGAAAACCAATTCATGAAAATTGCTATACTAAAAAAAGGAAAATTAATTGACACCGTTTTTATGAAAAAGAAGTTTTTTGAATTTAGTGAAGAATAAAAGTCAGTT
>JGI24723J26617_10003197_pt1 | contig 12091 bp, 17 predicted proteins | sample Cruoilmetagenom6_FD_26617 | JGI IMG/M metagenome (IMG submission 26617) | reverse complement strand
GACAGGATGAGCGAGAGGCGCCCCTATATCCTTGGACTTACCGGGTCGATTGGTATGGGCAAATCAACCGTGGCGGCAATGTTTGAGGAACTTGGCGCGCCGGTTTTCGATGCCGATGCGGCGGTGCATCGGTTGCAAGGTCCGGGCGGCGCGCTGCTGCCGCATATCGAACAGGCGTTTCCGGGCACGACCGGTCCTGACGGGGTCGATCGACAAAAGCTTGGTGCGGCGGTATTTTCTGACAAGGAGGCGCTTGAACGGCTTGAGAGCATCGTTCATCCGGCGGTGGGAGCGATGCGGGCAGATTTTCTGGATGAANCCCGCCATTGCGGCTTGATCGTGTTCGATATCCCGCTGCTGTATGAAAAGACGGGCGCACAGGGGCTGGACGGTGTGGCAGTTGTTTCTGCGCCGGCGCAGGCCCAGCGTGATCGGGTTCTGGCACGACCGGGCATGACGGTTGAGAAATTCGAACAAATTCTGGAAATTCAGGTGCCCGATGCGGAAAAGAGAAAGCGTGCAGATTTCGTGATCGACACCGGCGCCTCCATAGAAGAAACACGTGCTGCAGTTGCGAAGCTGGTGGGCCAGCTGGCACCGGACGAATAATCGCAGCGCAGCCCCTTGCTTCGTGCCGCCGTCAGGCCGATATAGGGGGAGATGCGCGAGATTATTTTTGATACCGAAACAACCGGGCTTGACCCTGCCAGCGGCGACAGAATGGTCGAGATTGGCTGCATCGAAATGGTCAATCGGGTGACCACCGGGCAGACATTCCACGCCTATTTCAATCCGGAACGGTCGATGCCGCATGAAGCCGAAGCCGTTCACGGCCTTTCGGACAGTTTCCTTGCCGACAAGCCGTTTTTTTCTGAGCGAGCGCGGGAATTGCTGGAATTTCTGGGCGACAGCCCACTGGTTGCGCACAATGCCAGTTTCGATTTCGGCTTTCTCAATTCCGAACTTGACCGATGCGCGCTTGAGGCAATTTCAACGGATCGCAAGATTGACACCGTTGCGATGGCGCGGATGCGCCACCCAGGTGCCAAACTCTCGCTTGACGCGCTGTGCTCGCGCTATGGCATAGATCGCAGCCACCGGACCCAGCATGGCGCGCTGCTTGATTCAGAATTGCTCGCCCAGGTCTATGTTGAATTGACAGGTGGCCGGCAGATTGGGCTTGAACTTGTTGCGGACGGGCCCAGTGCCAGTTCGCGGCAGGCATCGTCAGACAAGGCGCCTCTGCCATTTCGTGTACCGCGCCCGCATCAGCCAAGCGCTTCCGAGCGCGATGCGCATGCGCAATTTCTCAAGACTGTTCAGCGCCCACTTTGGGGTGAACAGCCCGTTACATCAGGAGATTAGGTTAAATGGACATTCGCGTCTCAGGGCATCAGGTTGACACGGGCGAAGCATTGCAGACGCACGCCAATGATCGATTGACTACGATTGTTGAAAAATACTTCAGCCGTGCGTTGTCTGCCCATGTTACGTTCGGACGCGCGCCTGCAGGCGCGTTCCGCTGTGACATCATCGTGCACGTGATGCATAATCTGGTACTCAAGGCCACAGGTTCTGCGCATGATGCTCACCACGCATTCGATCAGGCAGCGGGAAAGATCGACAAGCAGTTGCGGCGCTACAAGCGGCGGCTGAATGACCGGCATGAGCAGGTTGCCCATGCGCAGGCACAAGAAGACGCGGCCTATACTATCTTCGAGGAAGCATCCGCCGAAGAGGAAGAGCTTAAAGTGGATGCGCCGGTCGTGATTGCCGAGACCCGCGTCGATATTCCCGAAGCGACAGTATCCGATGCTGTGATGTTGCTCGATCTGCGTGACACCTCGGCGCTGTTTTTCAAGAATGCTGGAACCGGGCGGCACAATATGGTTTACCGCCGCGGAGACGGTTCGATCGGTTGGGTCGAGCCCTCCTGATCCCGCAGAGGTTCGCACATTCGGACTGGAACGCGGATCTCGATACGCCCGGCAGGCGCATGACACCTCCGTCTGCGTAGATGACATGAATTTTGGTTTGTGAGGCTATGCATTCTAGTTTTACGATTTTGCCCGAGGCCGTTCGCTCTTCTGATGCGGTAACAAAGCAAGCGATATTGGAAGAACTTGCGGATGTTTTTGCCGATGCGTACGGGCTGGACGGCGGCCAGGCATTGGCCGGGATGGAGGCGCGTGAGCGTCTGGGCAGCACCGGTTTTGGACGCGGTGTTGCGATCCCCCATGCCAGGCTGCCGGACATGCAAGTTTCCGCAACCGCATTTCTGCGCCTGAATGATCCCATCGATTTCGATGCGGCAGATGGCGCGCCGGTTGGGCTTGTGTTTGGGCTGATTTCGCCAGAGCGTGCTGGCGCAGCCCATTTGCATGCGCTTGCCGCCATATCGCGCATGATGCGCGATGAACGGCAAAATGAAATTCTGTCTGCCGCCAAGCAAGAATCAGAACTGTATGGGCTTTTGAGTAATGTCCTTGACCGTCACGCCGCCTGATCCATCGGGAGCCGAGCTGCACTGGCGTGCGCTTGAAGGCCTGTATCGGTCTGCCCCGGTCAACCGGCTGTTCGCTTCGGATCTGGAAATTACTGGAGAGGGCAGGTCGCGAATCAATTTCACGGTTGACCAGGATTGCTACCATGCAGCGGGCGCAGCGCATGGGACAATTTATTTCAAGATGCTGGATGATGCTGCCTTTTACGCGGCCAACACGCTTGTGTCGGATCGATTCCTGCTCACGACCTCGTTCAATTTGCATTTTACCAAGCCGGTGAAGGCTGGTGATGTGATTGCTGAAGGCCGCTGGATCAGCGGCAGGCGCCGGGTGCTGGTTGCCGAATCGCGCCTGATCGATTCGCAAGGCGATGAAATTGGCCGGGGCACTGGCACTTTCATGCGTTCGCACATCGCGCTTTCGGGCCTGAGCGGCTATTCTGACGCGCTCGATCCGGCTGAATGACGTGGATCCGCGTATTCCAGCCCATCTTGAAGTTGCTGCCCTGATTCGCCGTGTGCAAGCGGAAGGCGGCTTTGGCACCGTGCTTAATAAAGGTGAACGGGACGCCGGGACAATTCTTGTCGTGACCACCCGAAACGGCGAAAATTCCCGTCTATATGAGCGTATGCCGCAGCTTGACGGCAGCCGCGCCTGGGCCTGTGCGATCAAGCAAGACATTGATAAAAAACAGGACTTTGAAGATTATATCGCCCGAAGGCGGCATCAGGACCCCGATGTCTGGATCTTGGAACTGGATATCGTTCATGGTGAACGGTTCATCGGTTTATCTGACGAAATGGATTGACTTTGTTGCAGCGCCGCATAAATGCGCCGTCACACACGCGAGAGCGGCGATAAGTTTCAAGACTATTGATCGCCAGCACGCAGACGGGGAGTGACCGGCGAGACAGAGTGAAGGTAACAATGCTGCCTAGCAGCAATTCGTTCCGGCTCGTGTCAGGCGCTCACCGCTTTTAATTAGGGACCGATGCAATTTAAATTGAAATTGGCCAGCGGTATCGCTGTGGCCGGTACGCTTTTGACTGCGCTTCTGAGTGCAACGGGATCGAACGCTTTCGCCGAGGACAAGATCCCGGCTGTGGTGGCTGCACCGCCGGCGACCCAATTTGTTTCCGAGCCTGTTGTTCAGGCCGTTCCCATTTTGCAGGAACCCGCCCAGGCAGACGCGCCCGATGCGGCGATCCAGCCGCAGGCACGGGCCGCCACTTTGGCCGCGCTCGTCAAGGCGCAGCCCCATTCAACCAATCTTGGCCGGCAAATGCATTGTCTTGCCGGTGCGGTATATTTTGAATCACGCGGCGAGTCGCTTGCGGGTCAGCTTGCGGTTGGCCGGGTGATCATTCAGCGGGCCAGTTCGAACCGCTTTCCCGACAGCTATTGCAGCGTTGTGTTCCAGCGGTCGCAATTTTCCTTTGTTCGCGGAAATCGCATGCCGGCTATTCGTAAATCTTCCAAAGCATGGAAGCGCGCGGTGGCCATTGCAAAGATTGCGCATGAGGACAGCTGGGAAAGTCTTGCAGCCGGTGCATTGTTTTTCCATGCAGCACGAGTTTCGCCCGGTTGGCGTCTGAAGCGCCTTGCCCAGGTCGATAATCACATTTTCTATCGTTGAGCAGCACTGGCCGGTGCGCGTAAAGGCCCGGCCAGACCAGCGATAAGAACGCCTCAGGGGCGAATCTCAACCCAGATGGGCGCATGGTCGCTGGCTTTTTCCCGGCCGCGATGCGCCTTATCAACGCCGCAATGCGCCAGCCGATCGGCCAGCTCAGGGCTGAGCAGCGCGTGGTCGATACGGAACCCATGGTCGCGCTGCCATGCGCCCGCCTGATAATCCCAATAGGTCCAGATTCCGCCGCGAGGGTTGTGGAGATCAATCGCATCGGTCCAGCCGTCGCCGATCAGCCGCGCATAGGCATCGCGCGATTCCGGTTGCATCAGCGCATCTTCGGCCATGGCGGCGGTAGACCAGACATCCTTGTCCTGGGGAATGACATTGTAATCGCCCAACACGATGGCCGGAATCTCTTCCTTGGCAATTTCACGCATGCGGCGGTGCAGGCGCTCCATCCATTTCAGCTTGTAGTCGAACTTGGGGCCGGGGCGGGGGTTGCCGTTGGGCAAATAGATGCAAGCCACGCGAATGCCATGCACATCGGCCTCCAGATAGCGGGACTGCTCGTCTTGCGGATCACCGCCAAGCCCGCGGCGCACCTCCTGAGGTTCTTCACCATCGGCCAGGATCGCAACGCCGTTGAAGCTTTTCTGCCCGTGCCAGATGGCCTTGTAGCCAATCTTTTCAAACGCTTCGGCCGGGAACTTTTCATCCATCGATTTGACTTCCTGGAGGCACGCCACAGCCGGGCGCGTTTCCTCAAGCCATTCGATCAGACGCGGCAAGCGGGCCTTGATTCCATTGATATTGAAACTGGCAATCCGGATCACACCGAAAAGCTCGACCCGCACCCGCAACCTGCGGCTGCATTGGGATTTTCGACGCGAAATGCCGCACCGCCCAAGGATTCCACAAAATCGACGGTGCAGCCTGTTACCAGATCAAGGCTGACCGGGTCGACAACCAGGCGGACCCCATCGGTTTCAGCGATGGCGTCATCATCATCGGCACCATCGGAAAGATCGAACAGATATTGAAAGCCGGAGCATCCACCGCCTTCGACCGACAGGCGCAAGATTGCGGGCTTTCCTTGCTTTTCCGCAATCGATGCAACGCGTGCCGCCGCCGATGGGCTGAGATTGACCGTATTACTCATAATCAATGATGTAAGCAGCGATCGGGGCAAGGGCAAGCCATCAGGCGGTCTGAATATACTCGCGCAGCGCTTCAGCCTCGGACTGGATCTTGTCGATCCGGTATTTGACCAGGTCGCCAATCGATACAAAACCGATCATTCGATCATTTTCCAGCACGGGCAAGTGGCGCATCCGGCGGCGGGTCATTAGCGATAATGCCTCCAGAGCGCCGGTACTGGATGTGACGGTTATCGCAGGCGTTGTCATCGCATCGCGGACCAGCAATTGCAGCGCCTGCGTCCCCAGCTTGCTCAATTTATAGATCACGTCCCGCTCGGAGAAGATCCCAATGACCGCGCTGCCTTCTACAATGGGCAGTGCGCCAATCTTGTGTTCCGCAAGCATGGCAACCGCCTGTTCAACGGTGCGATTAGCTTCGCAGGTCAGGATCGAAGCTTCGCGGCCCTCGATAATTCGACCGATTGTCATGCTTCCTACTCCTTCAGACGACGGGCACCGTCAGAACATGCCACAAAGCCGCCCTCAGCGCCAATCTGCCGGAATTGCCGCACCAGATGGCACAATCGGCTTGCTAAACCCGCGTGCGCGCGCAATGGCATCCGGATGCTTCCCAAGTCTCCTCTCGACGATCCTGAGAAAGCTGCCTTTGCCTGGGCCCGTTATAAACGGCTCATGCGTTGGATGATGCTGGTTACCGTCACGATGGTGTTGGGCGCACTGGTGCTGCTTTATCGCAGCAACGGCATGGTTTCGATCCATTTCTATATCGCGACAGCGCTTGGTATCGGGTTTGCGATGCTGCTGACTTCGGCGCTGATGGGGCTGGTTTTTCTGTCAAGCGGAACCGGGCATGACGATGCCATTGTCGATACGCTTGAAGAGGAACGGCATCGGTAGGCTGCCATGCCTGAGGGTTCAGCGCCTGCCGGCGGGGACAATCGCTGGCAAGTCAGCTTCAGGCTTCGGGCGGGTAAAGGCGAAAATCCTCAACCGGATTGCCACCAATCAGATGCTCCTGAATAATCCGCTCCAGCACCGCCGGAGTGCAACTGTGGTACCAGACATTTTCCGGCCAGATGACCGCGATGGGCCCGGCGGCGCAGATTCGCAGACAGTCAGCCTTGCTGCGATAAATCCCTTGCTTGTCGAGTTTTAGCTCTTTTAGCCGGCCTTTCAGAAAGCCCCATGCTGCAGCGCCCTCCTCGCTATGGCAACAGGCACCCTTATTGGATGTTGCGCACAGGAAGATGTGGCGCTTTATCTTGTCAGCCCCATAGCTATCCATCGCGCGGCGCGCCTGCCGCAGCAGTTCGTCGCTGTCCCTTACTGCTTGATCAGCCATGATTGCATCTTTTCGCGATAATCGGTGGAATGGGCGGACGGCTCACCATGCACCATGGTGACCATGACAGTTTCGGCGTAGGCGACCGGCTTTTCATCCTGAAGCGCCAGCTGGGCAACGATTTGGCTGCTGCGTCCAATCGAACGCAGACCCGTATAGCACAGGATGGGATGGCCATAGAAGGCCTCGCCAAGAAACTGGACAGATAAATTGGCCACCATCAGCGTGTGCGCTTTGCTTGCCCGCTCCATACCGCTGGCGCGGTGATAGCGCCCTCTGCCTTCTTGCAGTATTTCGACCAGCGCCACATTGTTCAGATGGCGGTTCACGTCCAGATCGCTGAAGCGCAGCTCAATTTCGCTTTGCAGCGGATAGCGGCCAGGCTCCAGCAGGTAGGCTTGCGGTTTTGACATGAGCGAGGTGATGCAGGGGCGATTGCGGACTTGCGGCCGTTACCCCTTCTTTGAGGAAATGCGCCTGATTTCCTCTGCCACAAGCCGTTCGACCAGTGGGGGCAGATTACTGTCCAGCCATTCGGCCAGCGCAGGCCTCAGCAGTTCGCGCGTCAGGCCTTCAAGCGAAGTTTCGCCGGACCGGACGATCTGCGGCTGCGCCCCAGGTTCTGATAACAGCGCCAGCGCAGCCAGCGATTCGCGCATGCTCGATTGCGATTCTGCGTTCATCAGCGGCTGGTTATCGCTCTCGTCGCCGCCGCCTTCATCAAACGGGGTGTCCGGCTGGGCTTCGTCAGTATATTCGGCGCTTTCCGCCAATTCGAGAATACCGTCCTCATCCTCGTCGGTCTCGAAAACGTCCTCGTCTCCGTCACTCTCGTGATCGTCTTCGGACACGCGGTCAGTTTGCCGATGATGGCGCAATTCGGCAGCACCCGCGCGGTTGTCTCGCGCGATCACCTGTTTGATCGAATCAAGAATTTCCTCGACGGATGGTTCACCCGATGCCGGCACGGTTTACCCTTTCAACGTTTCACTGGGGCGGAACTTCGCCGTCCTGCACCGGTGTGTCAACGGTTCTGGTGGATTTCGCCTTGCCCATAGGGTCAAGGTCCCAGTCAAACCATTTCCCGCGGACGCGTTTGTAATTGACCTGCGGGTCATAAAGTGTGCTGCCATCCAGCCCCAGGTCGCGCGCCTCGGCCCGCCCCATCGCTGCCAATAGCGAGAAGCCAGCCACGTAAGCGCTGCGCCGCGCTGTTACGAGACGCACCTGCGATGACAGCAATTCCTGCTCTGCGTCCAGAATATCGAGTATCGAGCGATTGCCAACGCTGTTCTCGGCGCGAACGCCCTCCAGGCTCAAGGTTGCCGCTTCGACAGCCAATTGCGAGGATTCGGCCACTTCAAGCGCGGCAACCCAGGACGAATAGGCAGCGCGCGTCTGCGCAATGACATCGCGCTCCACCGCAATTACATTTTCCAATGAAGCGGTTGCATAGGCCTGGGCCTGCCTGCGTAAGGCGGCGGGCCGCCCACCCTGGAAGATTGGCACCGAAATCCGTGCGCCTACTTGCGCGGTACTTTCGGTTTGCGAAAAGTTGTTTGATATTGGCCCGCCAAGTGTGTCGAAGAAGTCCGTATATGCGCCCTGGCTGTATAGGCTGACAGTTGGCAAGCGGCCCGATCCGGCCACTTCAACGTCAAAACGCGAGGCAGCTGCGCGCTCCTTTGCGGCAATAATGTCCGGATTGTATTCCAGAGCCACATTCACGGCTTCAGCAGGCGCATCGGGCAAGTTGGGCAGCGGCGGAGGGGGGGCGAGATCGCCGGGAACCGAGCCGACCAACTGGATGTATATCTCTCGTGATGCGGCAAGGTTTGCTTCGGCGGCGCGCGCATCCCCGCGGGCCAATGCCAGCCGCGCTCTGGACTGGGAAACATCGGTGCGCGTGAGATCGCCAATCTCGAAGCGGTCGCTTGTCGCCTGCAGGTTAACGTCTAGCACATCAACCTGGTTGCGCTGCAATCTGACCACCGACTCCTGCAAGATGACATCCATGTAGGCTGCAACAACTTGCGCGAAAATCGCTGATTCGGTGCCGCGAAGATCGGCCTGACCCGCAGCAACCCTGGTCTTTGCTGCCTTGATCGAATTGCGCACCATCCCGCCCGAATAAATTGGCACGCCAAGCTGGACCTGGGCATTTAGCGTGCGATCCGGATTGGTGAAGCTGTTGGCGCTGTTCTTTACAAATTCGGTATAGGTCGTGTTGGTTGTGACCGAAGGCCGCCCGGCGGCTTTTTCAATCGGAACCGTCTCGTCAATTCCGCGCTGTTGCGCGCGTGCGCCCAGCAGCAGGGGGTTGGAGGCATAGGCTTTGGCCAGCGCCTCGCGCAGCGTGTCGGCATTCGCGGGTGCTGCGGCCACAGAAACAAGTGTTGCGGCCCCTGTGAGTATAGCTCTGCGCCAGGTACGTCCTGCCATGGCTAAAAAGTCCAGCCTTTGGGGGCGGCAAACTCTGGCAATATCGGAATGCCGATATCGGCTAATGGCCAGACAGATAGCGCGCCCGCAGCCTTGCACCCGGTGGCCAGCCTGGTCACTCCGCGTTCAACAATCCCGGTCACGATTCTGCCGCCATCGCAGAGATGCGAGCCCAGCGTCTTGGGCAATTCCTCAATAGCCCCGTCCACAATAACCAGCGAATTTGCACCCTTGCCGCGCTTTTCGATGGCAGCTCCGGGCGCGAGAACGTCAAGCGAACCGACCAGCGGCCTCAGCAAGGCTGCAAGATACCCCTGTGCATCGCCAATCAACAGCGCGCTGTCTTGCTGCGTGGGCGCGGCTTCGGCCAGCATCCTTGCGTGGACCAGCGGAGCGGCCAGCATGCGGCCATCGCCAAGCGGTATGGCCCGGTCGATATAGGCGGCATCGCGCATCGCCTCCGGCACGAATGCCTCTCGTTCAACGCTGGCAATGGCGGACAGCAGCCATGGCTCGTTCACACCGCTGGTACGCAACTGGCTGTCGATCATCGCGCGGCGCGCTGATGCCGGCTGGCTGGCGGTGCGATCTTCGGTCATCGTCATTCCGGCACTTTCCCTATAGCTGTGCGCTGGTCAACCCGCGGCGCCTTCTAGGGCAAGCAGCCATGCTCGCCAAGCGCTTTGACGGCAAGCGGGCGCATGCTTATTGCGGGCAGCCGACATGTAAACAGAAGGAACGCTGGCGATGGCCGACATGGTGACAATTCGCGATTCAGATGTGATCGAAAGCGTTGCCGATGCGCTGCAATATATCAGCTACTATCACCCCATGGATTACATCCGCGCATTGGGCGATGCCTATGACGCAGAAGCCAATCCCGCAGCAAAGGACGCGATTGCCCAGATTTTGACCAACAGCCGGATGTGCGCCGAGGGGCATCGGCCGATCTGCCAGGACACCGGTATCGTCAATGTCTTCATCAAGTGGGGCCAGAACTGCCGGCTTGAATCGGAGCTGTCGCTACAGGATGTGGTCGATGAAGGTGTCCGCCGGGCCTACACCAATCCGGAAAACAAGCTGCGTGCTTCGATTCTTGCGGACCCGGCTTTTACGCGGCGCAACACCAAGGACAACACACCATGTGTGCTCTCGGTAGAGATGGTTCCGGGCAATGAGGTGTCTATCGATGTTGCAGCCAAGGGCGGCGGGTCGGAGAACAAATCCAAGTTCAAGATGATGAACCCCAGCGACAATATCGTCGATTGGGTGCTGGAAATGCTGCCGCAGATGGGTGCCGGCTGGTGCCCTCCGGGCATGCTTGGCATTGGTATCGGCGGGACAGCCGAACACTGCGTCAAGCTGGCCAAGGAAAGCCTGATGGACCCGATTGATATGGGCCAGCTGAAAGCGCGTGGCCCGCAGACTGACCTTGAAGAGCTGCGCATCGAAATTTTCGACAAGGTCAATGAACTGGGAATCGGCGCGCAAGGGCTGGGGGGCCTGTCCACCATACTTGACGTCAAGATCATGGACTGGCCGTGCCACGCGGCGGGCAAGCCGGTGGCAATGATCCCCAATTGTGCGGCAACGCGCCATGCGCATTTTACGCTCGATGGATCGGGGCCACGTTTTCTCGAAACGCCCAATCTTGACGATTGGCCGCAGGTGAACTGGGCGCCTGACAAGGCGGCCCGCCGGGTCGATCTTGATGCGCTGACGCATGCTGAGGTGCAGAGTTGGAAGCATGGCGACCGCCTGTTGCTCAATGGCAAGATGCTGACCGGCCGTGATGCCGCCCACAAGCGTATTCAGGATATGCTGGCCAAGGGCGAGGAATTGCCGGTCGATTTCAAAGGCCGCGCGATTTATTATGTCGGCCCTGTCGATCCGATCATGGGTGAGGTGGTTGGCCCGGCTGGCCCCACCACTGCAACGCGAATGGACAAGTTCACTGAAACGATGCTCGATCTGGGCTTGCTGACGATGATCGGCAAGGCCGAGCGCGGGCAGGGCGCAGTGGCCGAAATTGCCCGGCATAAGGTCTCTTACCTGATGGCTGTGGGCGGTGCCGCCTATCTGGTCGCGCGCGCCATACGCGAGGCCAAAGTCGTGGCGTTTGAGGATCTTGGCATGGAGGCGATCTACGAATTCACGGTCGAGGATATGCCAGTGACCGTTGCGGTCGGTCGAGGATATGCCAGTGACCGTTGCGGTCGACAGCGATGGCAACAATGTGCACACGCTGGCGCCGCAACACTGGAAAGACAAAATCGCGAAAGAAGGCCTGTTGCTGGATAGCTGATCGCACTGGCGTAGCGCCATCTTGCGCATTACAAGAGAAGGCCACCATGGCACTCTTGATGCTCTTTGCGCTCGGCGTTGCGAATTTCGCCCTGCATCAGGCCGTTCTCGAAAGCGGTCACCCAATGGTTGCGCGCTCTGCCCCCTATGTCAGATTGATGGGTGGGAAACTCGGCCTGGCGCTTGAATTTATTGCCTTGCTTGGCGCGATGCTGATGGTTGATGCGGGGATGACGGGTTGGGCCTGGGCCTATCTGATTTACAGCCTGTTCAACGGCCTGTCGGCCTGGTTGATCCTGTCGGGCCGGTTTTGAGGCTGGGGGCGGCCTGTGGCGCGGGGTTGCGGCCGTTGGCTGGCTGCGCCTAAGGGGCTGATATGCCGATCGCGCCGCTCAAGCTCTTTCACCTCAGCGACATCCATTTCGGGCTCGAAGATCGTGAAGCTCTCGATTGGGCCAGCGATTGTATTGCCGATGAACGGCCCCACGCGGTTGCCATTACAGGCGATCTGACAATGCGTGCGCGGCACCGCGAATATCAGGCTGCGGTTGCCTGGATTAGCGGGCTGAATGTCCCGGTAACGGTGAATATCGGCAACCATGACATGCCCTATTTCAATCCGATTGAACGATTCTTCGATCCATACAGGCGTTTCCGCGGCATCGCCTCGAAGATTGAGAGCGCGGTTGATCTTGGCGGGCTGGCC
>JGI24723J26617_10003196_pt1 | contig 12093 bp, 8 predicted proteins | sample Cruoilmetagenom6_FD_26617 | JGI IMG/M metagenome (IMG submission 26617) | reverse complement strand
TAAGTAATAAAAAAAGAATTTTATATTATTAGTCTATATAAAGGAAAGGGCTGTGGTTTTATACTGCAGCTTTTTCAGTTTATAGCTTTTGTGTTAACTGCTTGAAAATAAGTAAATCTACACTTTGTTGCCATTCGTCTACAGCAATACGCAACCTATCTAAAGTTACCGGATTTAATGCCTTTTAAAACGCAAATTTGTAGTGTAATTAAGAAATAACATATTAAAAAAATATAAAATGAAACTAGCAATCGTAACCGCATATCCACCAAGTAAAGTAACCTTAAACGAGTACGCTTACCATTTAGTAAAGCACTTTAGACAAAAAGAAAACGTTACTGAAATTGTGTTGCTTACAGACAAAACAGAAGGTGCAAAAGACATCGCTTTTACAGAAAACGGTTGCAAGATTACAGTGAAAGAATGTTGGGCATTTAATAGCTACACAAACATTATAAATGTGACTAAAGCGATTAATAATACACAGCCAGATGCCGTGTTATTCAACTTACAATTCATGAAGTTTGGAGACAAAAAAGTAGCAGCGGCTTTAGGCTTAATGTTACCATTGGTTTGCAAGCTGAAAAAGATTCCAAATATTGTATTATTACATAATATATTAGAAGAAGTAGATTTAGGTTCTGCAGGGTTTACAAGCAGTAAAATCATGCAAAAAGTATATGGTTTTATAGGAACTAGCTTAACAAAGTTAATCTTACAAGCAGATACGGTTGCAGTAACGATGCAAAAATATGTGGACGTTTTAGAAAAAAAATACAATGCTACAAATGTGACTTTAATTCCGCATGGAACTTTTGAAGTCTCTGAAGAAAAACCAGAATATAGCTTACCACAAGGACCATTACAAGTGATGACTTTTGGAAAATTTGGTACTTACAAAAAAGTAGAAGGTATGATTGAAGCGGTGGAGAAAGTAAGAGCCACTACAGGATTAGATTTGGAAGTTGTTATTGCAGGAACAGACAACCCAAATGTACCTGGTTATTTAGCAAAAGTACAAGAAGACTATAAGCATGTGCCACAAGTACGTTTTACAGGTTATGTAGAAGAATTTGAAGTGCCAACCTTATTTAAAGAAAGTGCCGTAGTCGTATTTCCATACACATCAACAACAGGAAGTTCAGGTGTTTTACACCAAGCAGGAAGTTATGGTAAAGCAGTAGTGATGCCAGATTTAGGAGATCTTGCTTTATTAGTAAAAGATGAAGGTTATAAAGGAGAATTTTTTGAGCCAACTTCTGTAGCAAGTTTAGCAAATGCAATTGAAGCTATTGTAACCAATGAAGCACACCGAATTGCTTTAGGAAAAGCAAACTATGAAGCTGCAACAGCATATCCAATGGAGAAAATTGCAGATATGTACTTATCCCATTTTGATAGAATTACAGCTAAAAAAACATCTCAAAGTAAAAATGCATTAAAACCTACTAATGCATAAGACACAGCAAATCGACACCTTTTTTTGTCCCAAAACAATTAAGAAACCAATAATTATTTAGAAGGAAATATTATGGAAGAATTTAATAATTGAACGTACTTATTTAAGATTCTTCACTTTGCTCTGAATGACAAAAAAAATCAGAATCAAAAACGAACTAACTATACTAGTTAGTAATGTATTGAAACGATGCCTTTTTTGCCCCATTTTTATCGATAAACCCAAAATGTTTTTGGGTATTTCGACGCCAAGGTCTGCTACCTACAACCGCAGTTGGCACATCCACAAAATCATATAAAGTCCAAGACATAAATTGCAACGCATTAGCAGCAATAATCTCTTGGATTTTTTTGTGGTAATTGGCTTGGTCTTCTGTAGAAGAACCAAGAGGTTTCCAGAAACCGCTATAGGAAGAGATTCCAAATTCTTGTAATACCAATGGTTTATTGGGAATGTCTTTACGCATCGTTTTTATAGCGGCATCCAACTCGCTTAAATCTTCATAATAATGAAACGAAACAATATCCACTTTATCTTTTAAAATAGGAGCGCTTTGTGTGTTAGACCAACCAATAGTTACGGGATGTTCTGCATCTACAGATTTTACTAAATCGATCATATTATCCAACCAAGCGATAACCATATCTTTTCCTCTAGATTCAAAATCAAGGTTTGGTTCGTTTTTAATATCCCAAGCAATAATAGCGTTGTGGTCTTTAAAAGTGGAAACTATGGTTGCTGCGTGACGCTGGTTTAAGGTCCAACTCATCACCGAATAATCGCCATAAAAATCAAATAAGGTCAACACGACTTTTAGGTTTTTCTCTTCCGCAGCATCTAAAGTTTGTTTTAGTTTTTCTAGCTTTTTCGGATTTACATCTGCCTTTCCAAAATCGTCATATTGCACAAAAATTCGAACCGAATTCAAACCAGCATCTTTTATAATCTTAAAGTCGTTAGCAATAATGTCTTTGGCAAAAGCGTCTCCAAACATATTCCAAGGCGTTGCTTTCGGATAATAATTAATGCCTTTAATAATTAAACTATCGGTTTCTATTTTTGCTGTTTTTGCTTCAAAAGGATTACTGCTTTCTTTTACCAAATGTCTAATTCGCCAAAAGCCATCTTCTAACAAAAACACCATTTTATATGTGGATGTTTCGGTCGTTTCTAGTACTAGTTTTTCCGCTTTAAAAACCCGTTTATACTCTACAACATCTCTATCTGTAATCACAGCAAGTTGCCCGTCTTCACTAAAAAATTCTAAAGTTGGATTGTGGTTTAATGTGGTCGCTTCAATGGTGGTATTTTCAGCTTTGTTCAATTCGATAAAAGCATATAAATTTTCTCTAGCGCTATCGGTGTAATAATCTTTTATACCAGCAGTTTTATTCGTTTTATAAGCGATTTGTTTTACATACCAAGCATCTAAATAATCATTTTGTAAGGCATTTAGATTTTCGGTATCCATTGGTCGGCCTTCATTGGTTAAAGGTTCCCAAATTAATTTCGGAGCATATTGTTCTACTTTTTGTATTTCGGTATGTAGCATGGTACTTCTATCTGCTCCAGTATTTAGGTAGCTAAAAAGCGCACTAATACCAGAAATAATCAAGGCTACAATCATAATATATGAGATTATTAATATGGTACGTAGTATGTTTTTATTAAGACCTACCATAGTTTCTTGTTATTAAATGTTTTGTCTATTCCTGCAGTTTCTACACGGAAATTATACGTGTCATTTTCGTAAACGGCTGGCTTCAAATAAAAGGTGACGTAACCATTAAAAGATGTTTTTGTAATGGTATCCAGAAGTATATTGCCTTTGTAAATTAAAAGGTTGACATGTAAACCATCCGGAATCATTTGCTCCATAAAACTTTGTAAAGGACCAACTAAAACTTCTCGGTTTTTGTTCGTAAAGGCAACGTCAAAATCGTTGATAACACTTTGATAGTCTAAGGTAATCGTATTGCTTTCTGCCATACCATCTACATAGGCTTTTATGCTCCAATTGTCTTTAAAATCGGGATGAATGATTTTAGAATGTGCAACACCTTCCATAGTAGTTCCTGTAGTTTTTAAAATGTTCCCACTTGCATTCGTAATAAAAAAGGTGACAAATGTACCGTCACTAACCACATTATCTTGCTTGTCTTTTAGTACAGAAGTATTAAACGTAGTCACCTGATTGCCGTCTGCATAATTATGTGGTCTTTTTGCTGCAATAGTAAAATCTGTAGGAATTGCAGCCCAAACATTAATAGTGAACTCTTTGGAATTGATACCTAAACTTTCTGAAGATACTAACATGCGTCCGCTTTCTCTTTTGGAATTAATGTTTCGATAAGAAATTAAATTCTTAGTAAAAATAGCATCATTTTCTTCGGAAGCTAAAAACTGAAACTTCGCATTTACCTTCGTGTTTGTTGGTACAGGATTATCTAAAGAATCGGTTGGAATAACAACCAACATGGTATAATCTGTTCCTCCGGCTTCTATACTTGGCGGACCAATATAGGTTTCCATGGTTGCCACTTCTGCTTTAGGATGCATATAGAATTTACCGGAAATAGCTTTGTTTTGGTCTAATAACTTCCAGTTAACAATACCAATTTTTTTACTGATGTTTTGCGGAATTTCATACTGAAGTGCATTGTCTTTTAAGGTTGCAGAAACTAGAGTAGAACCATAACTATTCGAACAATAGAGTAGTGGTTTTTCACCTTCGGAAGCCGTAAATTTTAAAACCACAGCATTTCCAACTGCATAATCTGTTTGTGTAGTTAATAATTGGATAGGATTTGTCGTTTCGTTGTTTTGCACAACAGCAAACGATGATAATAAAATCAAGCCTAAAAGAAATATGTATGTACGTTTAAGTTGCATTAATTCGGACTTCCTATATAAGTATTAATTTCTATTTTAATATAACTAAAATCGCGATGATCAATTTTTTGTAATTGTGCATCGCTATGATTTTCTATTCTGTTTGGCACTATTTTTCGAGCAATAGCATCGTTTGGTAAACCATTTACAAAAATGTTTTGCATGTCTGTATTTATGATTTTTACTGCACCATTTTTCAGTATTTCGTATTCAAAATCTTGCTTACGTTGTTGTCGCACGCCTTCTTTTACAAATAGATGATCTACCCAAACCATCTCTTTATTTTCATCATAATAAGTCACTAAAAGCTGCGGTATGGTAATTTCTTGGATGCCGCTATTAAATAAGATTCCGTTGATGGTGCCTTTTTGAATAGTAATGGCACTTAATACGACGTTTTTATACAAGTCAGATCCAGATACATTTCCTGCAATTTGTAAGTTGAATTTGGTGGGTTGTTCTTCAAATTCAATAGGAGTAAATTCGTCTGGATTAAACGTATCTGGAATAGAATCTTGCGTTCTAGACCAAGCAATCCCTTCAAAATTAATACGGAAACTACTCGATTCTTTCGGCATTAATTTATGCTTTACATGATACTTTGCATTATATGTTGCTAGTTGTTTATTAGCATCGTTATATAAGGTTCCTTTTAAAATAACATCTGCAGGCACATTGTCTATATTTTGTACTTCCCCAATAATAGCATAACTGCCATCATACTGTACTAGTTTTGCGGAAACCACTTCTAAAACAGGTTGTTTTAAAATGTCTTCATGATGGGTTTGTTGTGTGGTAATACGTCGTCTACCTTGGTTGAAATACTTAGTTGTATTAGCAGAATAGAGTTGGTCTGGAGGTACATCGTTGTTTAAATCGTCTGGTTGTAAATACCATTTTCCTTTTCGTTTGGATAGCGATTTATAATCCACTTTTTCAATTTTCTCTAAAGGCGTAATCCATTGGCTAGTTACTTTTGCCGAAACGGTACTATCGTTATGTTTGGTGATTTCGGTTGCAATAGCATCCATTTTTGCATAGCTACTTAGTAAACCATCAGTTACCGAAATCTCTAACATGTATTGTGCAATTGGTAACTGGTTTTCAGGATCGATTAAACTATGCGCTTTTTCAAATTCTTTAAAATCTAAAGCATCATAATAGGCAATAATGGCATTTTCCGGGCTGCGTTGCGAATCGTTTTTGAGGTAGAATAAATAAATACCATAAAATACAGAAACCGCTAATAGTAAAGACCAAATGTGCGTAATACGTAAAACATTTCTATTAAACTTATTATAAGTTGTTGGAAACTTTAAGAAGTCAGGAATGGGTTTGATTCTTGTTTTTAACATGTTTACCCAAAGCATTTGTATGTTTAAAACAAAGGCAATTAAAACGGTTAAAAACGGAATAATTCCCCACATTATTTTTAGCCATTTGGCAACATCTTCTTTTGGTAAAATAGATGAAACTGGCGGAATGTTTAGTCGTTCCCAAACCATGATGCCATTTTCTAATTGTCGTAAACGTTGCCAGCCGCAGAAATAGAGGATGGGATCGTAAAATTTATCGTTAGAAAAAATGTATTTGAGATTGTATTTTTCTGGAGTAGTTAAAAACTGCTGAAGGGAACCAATTCCGGCAACGCCTTTAAATTTCGAGTTTTCTAAACGCTCGATAGGTCTGGTGGTTAATTCGGGTAATCGTCTTGCAGAATGATAGTTTCCATCCACTGTCATCGCATTCGTTTGTGCGCTTAACCAAGCCATTTGATCGCCAAAGCCAAGAGTTAAAAATCGCCATTTATCGTGATCATCTTGATTTAAGAAATTCACGATAGGTAACATCTTTATTTTCTGTGGTTGCGATGGTCTAAAATAGTTTAAACTCATAGTAAACACAACCATAAATACCATGAGTCCAGCTAAGATTCCGCCAATAATACGATGGTAAATAGCGCCTAATTTGTTCTGAATTAATTCCTTTAAATCGCCTTCTACAAAACGATAGGTAAATTCGCCCAACATAGGTATAGATAAGATCGAAGCCCAAAGAGTAAATCGGTCTAATGTTAAAATATTAAATGCCGTTTCCCCTAACATTTTTAAAGGTACAGGCGTGGTTCCTCCAGTTCCTAAAATGGTACAAATAGTTATAGATAAACCAAAAAACAAGTAGCGTTTGCTATAATATCTGTAGAATATATACGGTAATAATACGAGTAATATTCCCCAAGGAATTANAAAGAATACCAATCCGGANGAGGTGATTTCCAAAAAATTATCACGAGAACCATGCGGAATAGGAACTTGGGTAATTGGGTTGGCTTTNGAGTTTANCCAATACGGAAAAATGCATCCTATAATTAAAACTAAGGATAACATTCCGAAGCTTACAATACGTTTAAACAATTTGAAAAAGCTATTCAAAAATATTTTGAAGGTGACTTCTTTCATCGAGTTTACTTGTTCACGTGAAACATCCATAATGACCATTCCTATTAAAGGAAAGATAAAAAAGATCATCCCGAAAATGGGTGTCACATGATGAGAAGTCACGGTAACAGCGATTAAAGATAAGGAGGTTGCTAAGTACCATTTCTTACCTGTTTTTAGCCACAAATAGATTTCTGGTAAGGCATGCATTAAAACAGATACACCTATTATACTTGGTAATTGTCCGAAAATATGAAGTGTTTCTACAAAAGAAGAACTAAAGACTGCTAAAATAGCAGCATAGCCAGCAACCGTTTTGTTAGCTGTCATCATTAAAGAAAAACGATAGGCTCCTGTAATAAAGAGGACAATTGCAATTAAGGCAACACTAAACATCCCGAATTTTAAACCACCAATCATAGACAGCAGCCCAATAGATTGATGTACTAACGGCGGATAACTCTGTACTGTAAAACCTGTATACCATTCATAATTCCATGGTTCAAACCAGCTATTTGCATAATGATCTGCAAAAAACAGGTGTATAAGCGCATCATAAGTAGTTTCCAAAGTGAAAAATATGGCACTACCATGAAAAGCCAGTCCTAAAAGGATGGCAACGATTAAGTATTTATTTGAGGTTTCNTTCATTTAAAGCCTAAGCTATAATAATAGGGTAAAGATAAATAAATATTATAGTGCTTCCATTTTTAATTATCTATAGCAATCTACCATTCGTCGACACTTAGCTATAGCTTAAACTAAATAACAATTTTAGGGCTGTCTTCTCTTGTACATTTGTACCATCAACAACAAATAAAAATAACTTATTATGAAAGTTTTAGCCATAGATGACCAACAATTAGTATTACTTCCTTTACAAAAGAGGTTAGTAGAATTAGGTTATGAAGTGAAAATAGAAACGGATGCAACTAAAGGATTAGAATTATATGAATCTTTTAATCCAGATTTAGTTATAGTAGATATTAATATGCCATTTGTTTCTGGTTTAGATGTTGTAAAACATATTAGAATTACTAAAAATTCGCAAACGCCAATTATGGTTTTATCTGGAGATACAAAAGATGAAACGATTACAGAAGGTTTCGATTTAGGAATCAACGATTACATGAAAAAGCCATTAAGCTTAAACGAGATTAGTGCTCGTGTAAAAAGATTAATTGGAGCACCTGAATTACAAAACACAGTAACTAAAAGTGATGTAATGATTCAAGAGCGTTGTGTTGGTGTTGTTATTCCTTGTTATAATGAAGAAGAACGTTTGTTAAGTGATGCGTTTATAAACTATATCGATAAAAACTCTGGTTACCATTTATGTTTTGTAAACGATGGTAGTAAGGACAAAACATTAGAAGTTTTAAAAAATTTACAAAAAGGAAGAGAAGATTTTATTACGGTTTACGACTGTGAGAAAAACGGAGGAAAAGCAGAAGCTGTTCGTTTAGGAATGTTACACATGGCTAAAAAAGAAGATTTAGATTATATCGGGTTTTTAGATGCCGATTTATCTACAGACTTAGCAGATTTTGATGATTTAGTGAAGACGATTGAAACTTCAGATTTTAAAATTGTAAGTGGTTCTAGAATCTCAAGAATGGGAGCGAATATTACTAAAGAATCTGCAAGAAAAATAATCAGTTTAACCATTAATTTTATTATCAGAAAGATCTTAAAAATGGATTTTAAAGACACACAATGTGGAGCTAAAATCTTTCGCAAAGACGTAATACAAATTGCTTTTGGAAAGAAGTTTGTTACCCAATGGATTTTTGATGTAGAAATATTTAAAAGAATGCGTATCCATTTCGGATTAAAAGAAGCCAAAGCAATGCTTTGTGAGCAACCATTAAAAAGATGGATTCATGCAGATGGTTCTAAATTGTCGATGAAAGATTCTATAAAAATTGTTGGTCAATTAGGACAAATAGCTTGGGTGTACAGAAACAAAAAACAAGTCGTGAAAACAGCAGTTTCTACCGATTTACATGTAGCCTAATTACTAATAGTTAAAACGTCTTAAATCATGAAAACAGGAATCATCATCATCTTTCATAACAATGACAATGAAATGGACCCTTCTTTTTTTATTGAACAAATAAAACAAACGTCCAATTTAGAATTGTGTTTAGTAAACAATGATAGTAAGGACAGTACGTACGAATTGCTAAATGAAGTAAAAGATTCTTGTGATAATGTATCTGTTATTAATATTCGAAAGTTTAAATCGGATGTAGCAGCAGTAAAAGCTGGGGCAAGATTCCTGTTTAGTGCGTTTCAACTAAAAAATGTAGGTTATGTTTCTATAAATATGTTAAACACTAAATACCATGGGCTAAATAGTTTAATTAAAATGATAGCCGAAAACCAAGACGTTATTATTAATTATAGCCATAAACCTCAAAAAAAGAAGCAAACCTTATTTCAAAGTTTATTCTCTGTTATCGATTACTTAAAAAATCTAGAAATCGAGAATCCCTTTATCCAACTTCAATATCAAAGAAACCTTTAAAAAGTAACAGTTATGAAAGTATATCCAATAAAATTCAATCCAATATTAAAAGAGAAAATCTGGGGAGGAAACAAACTAGGAAACCTTTTAGGAAAAGATACAGATAAAGAAAATGTAGGTGAAAGCTGGGAGATTTCAGATGTAAACGGAAACATTTCAGAAGTTAGTAACGGCACATATAAAGGAGCGAATTTAAAAGAGCTTATTGAAGCACATGACGCAACGCTATTAGGAGCAGATAACTTTGCAAACTTTGGCTATAACTTTCCGTTGTTAATAAAATTTTTGGATGCAAAAACAGATTTATCAGTACAGGTACATCCAGATAATGTAATGGCTAAAAAGCACCATAATTCTTTTGGGAAAACAGAAATGTGGTACATTATGGATAGTGATGTTAATGCAGATATTGTTTTAGGTTTAAAAGATAAAACAACAAATCCAGAATTATTAAATCATATTAATGCAAATAATGTAGATGCTGTTTTTAATAGAGAAGAAGTACAGAAAGGCGATAGTTTTTTTATTCCAGCAGGAAAGATTCACGCTATTGGAGCAGGAGTTTTAGCTGCCGAAATTCAACAAACATCAGACATTACGTATCGTGTTTACGATTGGGATCGAACGGATGATTCTGGACAAAAAAGAGAATTACATACCCAATTAGCAGAACAAGCAACCAAGCAGTTTGATTCTAACGGAAAAGCAGTATATGATTTACAACCAAACGCTAGTGCAAGCTTAGTAAACTGTGAATATTTTACAACCAACATTTTAGATGTAACCAATCATCAAGTGAAAGATTATAGCAACTTAGATTCGTTTGTGATCTTTATGTGTGTGGAAGGCGAAGCAGAAATAACTGCAGGTTTACATACCGAAACTGTAAAAATGGGAGAAACTATTTTAATTCCTGCAAATGCAGAAGAAGTTGTGTTTAGTTCTACTAATGCAAAATTATTAGAAGTTTATGTCGATAAAGGAATCGTGCAAAACATGCAACAAGCTTCTTAATAAGCAACACATTTACACACGCTTATCTATCACCAAAATAGGCTTTCTACTCATTGCTGGAAACTGTAATTTAATAATTTCCTTCTTATCATGAAAGGCAATCCTTGGGGCAACACGAAGTTTGGCTCTAAAGTGATCTTTTATATGAAGCAATAATTTTTCGGAAGGATTTGTTGCAGCAATCTTAATTAAGATTTCATCGGTACCAATTTCATTATGCGAAAGTTCAATAACATAGGCTTCAACTTCATTAAAATCATTTAAAATATTATCCATTGCTGGCGGATACAAAGTGGTTCCTTTGTATTTTATCATTTGTTTTCTTCTACCAACAACTGGTCCTAAACGCATGGTGTTTCTGCCACATGCACAAGCGTCTTTATTTGCTTTTACCATGTCGCCTGTTTTAAAACGTAACAAAGGCATGCCTTCTATACCAAGTGTTGTAATGGTGAGTTCACCAACTTCTCCTTCGGCTACTATAGTATCGTTATCGTCTAAAATTTCTACAATGATTAATTCCGGATGCTGATGTCCACCTTGTTGGTGTTCACACTCGGTAAAAGCCGTGTTCATTTCGGTAGAAGCGTAGGTAGAAAACAATTCAATATCCCACTTTTCTGTAATTTTTTGCGATAAGGTATTTAAACTAAAATCTTGATTTCGTAACGGTTCGCCAATACAGATAGCACCTTTTACGCCAGATGCATTTACATCAATATTATGCTGTTCTGCATATTCTATTAGTTTTAATAAAAAGGAAGGAACTGCAATTAGATACGTTGGATGAAATTTTAAAATAGAATCCCATTGTAATTCGGGAATTCCAGCACCTACACGAATGATTCCTGCACCAAGTTTACGTACACCAAGAAAGTATGCCAATCCAGCCATAAAACGTCTGTCNATGGTAGTCATCANTTGTACAACATCTTCCTTGCCAACTCCTGCGCAAGCAAAAGAAATCGCTTCGTTGTATGCTAAACGCTCTANGTCATTATCGGTTAAAGCAAAAGTTACAGGATCTCCTAATGTACCAGAAGTAGTCACATAATCAATGATTTTACTTTTTGGGACACATAAAAAATCATCATTATGTTGTTGTAATTGATCTTTTGTTGTTACCGGAATTTTAGATAAATCTTCAATAGATTTAATAGCATCTAAAGCAATATTGTTTTCTGAAAACACGTGTTTGTAATACGTAGAGTTNTCNTTTAAATACGCTAATAATTCGGCTAACTTTTCTTCTTGAAAAGCTTTTATTTCTTGTGTAGATGCTTGTTCTATTTTAGGAATCATAAATCTAATTTCCTTTTAATTTTCTTAATATATTTTTCTAATTCCTCTTGATCTGGAACCGTTGTAATTTCTTTGGTTTTTGCCGTTTCAAAAGCGTGCAATGCTGCTGTGTAAAACCCTTTTTCGTAATAATATGTACCGACAAGATAATATACTTCCCAATATTCTGGGTTTAGTTGGATGGTTTCGGTAAGTTTTTCTAAAGGAATATGCGCATCGTCACCAATAGCATGTTGTAATTCTTTACTAGAAATACGATATGCTTCATAATTTCTATATGCTTCGGTAAACTGAAAAGCATCTGCTTCTATTGTTAATTCTGGTTTGGAAAGATTTAAATGCGAAGTAGAAGAATTACTAAAAACTTCATCTAAATCATAAGCCACAAAAGCGCCTAATTGATACGGATTGGAAGAAACCCAAACCTGACGTTCTTCGGGTTTAAAAACAATGCCATG
>JGI24723J26617_10003192_pt1 | contig 12101 bp, 10 predicted proteins | sample Cruoilmetagenom6_FD_26617 | JGI IMG/M metagenome (IMG submission 26617) | reverse complement strand
GTCTTCGATCACCATGCCTTTATCGAGGGCCTTGGCCATGTCGTATATCGTCACCAGCGCAATCGTGGTCGCCGTGATCGCCTCCATTTCAACGCCGGTCTTTCCTGTGAGCGATACGCTTGCTGCCGCGCGGATCGAATTGTCCTCGAATGCGAAATCGACGGTCACGGTATCGAGCGCCAACGGGTGGCACAAGGGAATGAGATCGGCGGTTTTCTTCGCCGCCATGATCCCGGCGATACGGGCTGCGGCAAGCACATCTCCTTTCGGTGCGTCCCCGGCGCGGATGGCGTTGAGTGCATTGACCGACATCCTGATCCGGCCCGCTGCCCGCGCGGTGCGCTGCGTTTCGGCCTTGCCGCCAATATCGACCATGCGGGCATGGCCATGCTCATCAAGGTGTGTGAGCCCACTTTTGTCCGAACCTGTTTCCATGGTGCGTCCCATGCCAGACAGTTTGCCGGGATAACAGTGTCTGCAAGCGATGGATTTGGCAGGCGCTTTGTGCAAGGGGGGAATTCGATCAACAGGCAAGACGGATGGCTCATGCGTACATGGCGTTTTGAAGACGGCGGCTTCCTTGCCCTTATCCTGTTGATTTCCCTTGCATTTGCTTGGCTCATCGCACCGTTTCTGGGCGCGATTCTGTGGGGTGTGATTGTCTCCATCCTGTTCAAGCCGGTCTATTCCCGCCTTAATTTGATGACAGGTGGCAAACGCAATCTATCGGCGTCGTTGTGTCTCTTGTTGATACTCGCTGTTGTCATCCTTCCAGCGTTCTTACTTGCGATAAGCCTGGTTCAGGAGGCAGCCTCGCTATATGCGAAGCTCCAGTCAGGTGAAATTGACCTGGGCCAGCTGTTTCTGACAGTGCGCGATGCTTTGCCGGCATGGGCAGACAAGGCGCTTGACCGGGCAGGGATGACCGATCCCGAAACTGCGTTTTCAATGCTGGGATCCAGCGTCACTGCCGTACTTAGGGGCATTGCATCACGCGCGTTGTGGTTCGGGCAGGGTGCGCTTGAGCTGCTCGCCTCGCTTGGCATCCTGCTTTACCTGGCATTTTTCCTGCTTCGCGATGGCGATATGATCGGTGCGAAAGTGCGCGCTGCCATGCCGCTGCGTCCCGAAGTGCGTGATCCCCTGATCGGACATTTCATCGTCGTCATCCGCGCGACAATGCGTGGCACGGTTGTCGTTTCCATACTTCAGGGGCTCGTCGGCGGCGTCGTATTCTGGGCCCTTGGCATCGAAGCGGCAATCCTCTGGGGATTGCTGATGGCTATATTTTCGCTGTTTCCCGCCGTGGGAACCGGTGCTGTATGGGTTCCGGTTGCGGTTTACCTGTTTGCGACCGGCGCGCACTGGGAAGGCGCAATCCTGACCTTTTGCGGTTTGTTCGTGATTGGGATGATCGATAACATCCTGCGCCCGATCCTGGTTGGCCACGATGCCAAGCTGCCCGAATTCGTGGTGCTGATCACGACGATCGCCGGGCTGAAGCTGATGGGGCTCAACGGCATCATAATCGGTCCTATCATTGCCGCGCTGTTCCTGGCGGCATGGCAGATCGAAACTGATTTACGTGCAAAGCGTAACAATTCCGAAGAGGATTCAGCCGGCGAGTAAGGTGCGAGTTGCGCTTTCGATATCTGTCTGTCGCATCAGGCTTTCGCCAACCAGAAAGGAGCGTACTCCGCATGCGGAGAGCCGCTCAAGGTCGGCGTGGTCGTTAATACCGCTTTCGCTGACCAGCAATGTTCCCTCCGGGACGAGCGAGGATAGCTGTTCGGTCACTGAGAGATCCGTAACAAAGCGTTTGAGATCGCGGTTATTCACCCCGATGAGCCGCGATTGCAACTGCGATGCCCGCTCCATTTCCGTTTCGTTGTGGACTTCGACCAGTACGTCCATTCCGCGTTCGAGCGCTGCAGCCTCGATTTCCGACATTGCTGTGTAATCCAGTGCGGCGACGATGATCAGGATTGCGTCTGCACCGATCGCCCGTGCTTCAGCAACCTGCCATGGATCGACCATGAAGTCCTTGCGCAGGACTGGCAAGTTGCAGGCTGCGCGCGCTGCAACCAGAAATTCCTCGTGCCCCTGGAAATAGGGTGCGTCCGTGAGCACCGACAGGCATGCTGCGCCGCCCGCCTGATAAGCTCGGGCATGGTCGGCGGGCCTGAAATCCTTGCGTATGAGGCCCTTTGAGGGTGAGGCCTTCTTGATTTCTGCGATCAGGCCGAACCCTTGCGAAGCCTTGGATTCAAGCGCAGCGCGGAATCCACGCGGGGCTGACTGCCCTGCCGCGTCATGATCGAGCTGGGCGACTGAACACTCAGCCCGGCGCGCTGCGACTTCGATGCGCTTGGCACCACAGATCTCGGCTAGCATGTCGCTTGCCTGCTCGCTGCTCATTTGCAGGCATCAATCCAGCAATCGAGCAGAGCCTTCGCAAGCCCTTTGTCGATCGCTTCTGCGGCTTCCCCGACGCCTTCTCGCCAGTTGGATGCCTCGCCTGCGACGATCAGCGCGCCAGCAGTGTTGATCAGGACAGCATCGCGGTAGGCCCCGGCCTCGCCATGCAACAGGCTCCTGAGCGCAGACGCATTGTATTGTGCATCGCCCCCGCGCATAGCTTCAAGCTGATGGCAAGGCAGGCCGGCTGCGTCTGGCGTAATTTCATCGCCGATACCGGCCAGGTTGATTGCCGCNAGCCTGCTTGGCCCTGCAATCGAGATTTCGTCGAGGCCCTCATTCCCGGATACGATCAGCGCAGCATCNCCGCCAAGCAATGTCATCGCGTCGCGGTAAGTCGGCACAAGATCGGGGGAGGCCACGCCCACTAGCTGCCGTTTGACGCTGGCCGGATTGGCGAGCGGGCCGATGAGGTTGAAAATCGTCCGAATGCCCAGCGATTTGCGGATAGGCATGACGTGCTTCATCGCCGGGTGGTGGGCCTGTGCAAACAGGAACGCGATACCGATGTCACAAAGCGTTTCTTCGGAACGCTCGCTGGCGTTTGCAAGGTTCAGCCCGAGTGCTTCGAGCGTGTCGGCACCGCCTGCCTTGCTGGAGGCGGCACGATTGCCGTGCTTGGCAACCGGCACGTCACATGCTGCAACGAGGATGGCGACGGCTGTGGACACATTCAGGCTGTGCTGACCGTCTCCGCCAGTGCCGCACACGTCGATGGCATTGGCAGGGGCGGTGATTGTTTCCATCCGGGCACGCATGGCGAGCACTGCTCCGGCAATGTCCTGCCCGGTCTCGCCCTTGCGCGCCATGCCGACAAGGATGTCGGCGATTTCGGAATCGTCCAGTTCGCCATCAAGCATGCGACCGAACAACGCCTCGGTTTCTGCGACGGGATCCATCATGTCCGCTTCTTTACCTCAAGCCCGCAGATCTCCATGAAATTGGCCAGCAATTCGTGACCATGCTGCGTGGCGATGCTTTCGGGATGGAATTGCACACCGTGGATCGGCAGGCTCTCGTGCCGAAAGCCCATGGTGTATCCATCGTCCGAGGTTGCATTGATGATCAGTTCTGGGGGCGTATCCTCGACCACCAGCGAATGATAGCGTGTCGCGATGAAAGGTGAAGGCAGCCCTTTGAACAGGCCTGTTTCATCGTGCGTGACAGGTGAGGTCTTGCCATGCATCAGCCCGCCACGCTGCACAGTGCCGCCGAAATGCTGGCCGATGGACTGGTGGCCAAGGCACACTCCGAGCAACGGCATGCCAGAATCGGCGCAGGCTTTGACGAGGTCAAGACTCACGCCTGCCTCATTGGGCGTGCATGGCCCGGGGGATATGAGAAAGCCTTTTGCACCTGTGGCAATCGCCTGACTTGCCGTCACCGCGTCATTGCGCACGACATCGACTTTGGCGCCCAGCTCCATCAGGTAGTGGACCAGGTTGAAGGTAAAACTGTCGTAGTTGTCGATGACCAGAATCATTGGTCGATATCCGTTGTTTTCTTGCCGTCTGCGGATTCGTCGGATTTAGCCGTTTCCTCGTCAGACGGCTTGGCTTGTGCCTTTGACCGTTTTTCGACCACGATCAAGGGGCCGATGGGGCCCCGAGCGTCGATCCGGGCAGTGGCAGGATTCCATAACGCCGAGACATTGCCATCAAGGTAGAGTGCGTTCTGCGTTTCCAGCTCGTCGCGGAAATAGCGAGCCAGCTTGCCGAACGAAATTGGCATTTCCGAAATCACGAAGTGTGCCTTGCCATCCTCATCCACGCCAACCGCATTGCGGATATGCCGGGATTCTCCATCGTCGGCGAATCCGGGATGCAGTTTGCCTTCGATCACCAGCATTGGCCCGGACTGGGTTCCAAACGCAGGCCGCTCGCTGACAGTTTCGACAAAATCTTCGGCAGTGCGCACGTCCCAGTTGCCTTGCGTCCCAAAGAACACGCCGTTGGGCAGCATGTGGAAATTGCCTGGCCCCTTGTTGGTGTTGATCTTCTTGAGCCGCTCGCCATTCTCGACATAGTAGCCGATGGGCTGGCCATCTTCATTGAACATCCCACCGTTGAGTGCGAACACCACTTTCGGGCCTTTCTCGGCCCGATCCTCGGCAAGACGTCCCAGCCCACGGTATGGCGGACCACCTTTGGGTCCAAGCAATGTCACGATACGGTGTTGCTGGGGATCGGCAATACAATGCGTCAGCAAGACGTCCTCAAAAGTCAGCCGTTCGCAAGGGTTGTCCTTGTCGGCTGGCTTGCTGACGGGCGTCGAAGTTGCCTTGGGCGCGGGCTCGGCTTTCTTAACAGTGTCGTTTTGTTCAATTTTGGCCGGCTCGCCATCACACCCGGCAACCAAGAGAAGCGCAGCAAGAGCGGGGAAGGCGTGCCTCATTGCCCGAAGCCAGATTCGCCGGCGATGCGCACTGCCTCTTGCGCAGCGGCAAACAACGCGCTGGCCTTGGCTTCGCACTCGCGCTGCTCATATTCTGGATCGGAATCAGCAACAATGCCTGCACCAGCCTGCACATGCATCATGCCGTCTTTCACCACTGCCGTGCGCAGGACGATGCAGCTATCGACTGAGCCGTCAGGCGCGAAATAGCCGACGCCGCCAGCATATGCGCCGCGCGTTTCAGGCTCCAGTTCGGCAATAATCTCGCAGGCATGAATCTTTGGAGCGCCACTTACCGTTCCGGCGGGAAATCCGGCAAACACCGCATCGACGGCATCGTGCCGGTCCTCGTCGAGCCGGCCTTCAACATTTGAAACAATGTGCATGACATGGCTGTAACGCTCTACGTCGTAGCTTTGCGTGACTCGCACCGTGTCGCCTTGAGCTACCCGGCCAACATCGTTGCGGCCAAGGTCAAGAAGCATCAGGTGTTCTGCCCGTTCCTTGGGGTCGGCTAACAGACTTTCCTCGTTCGCCCTGTCCTCGGCCGGTGTCTTGCCGCGCGGGCGTGTACCAGCGATCGGGCGGATGGTAACGTCACCGTCGCGCACGCGCACCAGGATTTCCGGGCTCGATCCGATCAGCGCAAAGCCGGGCAGGTCGAGGAAATAGAGAAACGGTGACGGGTTAACCCGGCGCAAAGCCCGGTAAAGGGAAAGCGGCGGCAACGTGAACGGACACGTGAAGCGCTGTGCCAACACGACCTGAAAAATATCGCCAGCCTCAATGTAGTCCTTGGCCTTCAGGACCATGGACTTGTAATCCTTGGCAGGCATGGTCGGAGTCAGCTTGGGCTCGGCCAGCGCTGTTTCTGTTGATGCCTGTGGGACGGTAGAGGACAGTCGGCGTAGTGTTTCTTCAATCCGTTCGCGGGCGGATTCCAATGTCAGCTCAGGAGCGCCGCTGCTAGGCCACACGGGCGCGACGCAAAACAGCTCGTCGGTCAGCCCGTCGAACACCAGGATAACCGTGGGGCGGACAAAAAACATGTCGGGTAAACCAAGGTCGCTTTCCGGCGCTCGCGGCAGCTTTTCGACCAGGCCGATAGTTTCATATCCGAAATATCCCACAAGGCAGGCCAGTGCGCGGGGCAGGGCATCGGGCACGTCGATATGGCAAGCTGCAACTATGGCGCGCAGCTCGGCCAGGCTGTTGCCTTCAAGCGGTTCGAAAGCCTCACGGTCGGTCTGCCAGCGGGCATTGATTTCACAGGCCGGGCCGGTTGCACGAAACACCATGTCGGGATCAAGACCGACAAGGCTGTAGCGGCCGCGAACCTCACCACCTTCAACCGATTCGAGCAGGAAATCGCCGCGTCCGGGCTCGAACAGCTTGAGTGCGGCACCAACAGGCGTCTCGGTATCGGCAACCAGCTTGCGCCAGAGCAGCGCCGGTTTGCCAGCGGCAAGGGCTACTGCGGCTTCGTCCCAGTTCTGTACCGAAGTTCCGGTTTGTGCAGTATCCATACCGCCCAGTTTAGCTGCCGCCGCCAAGCTGTTCAAGAACGGCGCGAATGCCGTCTGGATTGCGTTCGACGCCGACCTGGTCCCGGATCGCGCGGCCCAGCGCGTCGGTATATTCGCTGCCCGCTACTCGGCCAAGTTCGGCCTGCGCAGCCTTGATCATCGGGTCGTCATCCGCAACCTTGCCTGGCTCGATATCCTGCAAAGAGACGACGAACCAGCCTTGGCCATTGGGCTCCCGCTGCACTTTGGTCGTGCCTTCGGCCATGTTGAACAACAATGCGATCGGCGGCGGCACTTGTTGGCGCTGGCTTTGCATTTGTGAGAGCTCGGGACGAGACATCGTAACGTTCTGGACTGGAGGTAGTCGCCGTTTGAGTGAAGCCTGTGCTTGCCTCAGGCTTTTTCCCTCGCCGACAAGTTTCTGGAGCTGGCGGGCAGCCTTTTTTGCTTCGACGGAGGCTTTTTCGATGACGTATGCGGCTTTGACGTTTTCCTTGATCTCCGCGAGCGGGGCAGGGGCCGAGGCTGCAATTTCGGTAACATCGAATACGGCAAAAGTCTTGCCGCGCTCAACCTCGGCAAGCTGCGGCTCTTCGCTTTCCATTACAAAAGCGGTGTCCAGCAGGGGGCCTAATTCCTTGGGAATTGTTTGCCCGCGCGTCAGGTAGACTTGGCCATCGGCAGTGACCGGCTTGGTGGATTTCACCTCAACGCCCAGCGTTTCAGAGACATCGGCAAGGCTTTCACCATCATCAAAACTGTCTTCGATACGCTCCAGCGCCTCGGTCAATGCCACCTTGCGTTTTTCACTCGCAATGGTCTTGGCCAATTCGCGGCGGACCTGTTCAAGCGTCCGTCCGGCCTGAAGATCAACCTGATCGACGCGTGCAACATGCCAGCCAAGACCGCTGCGGGTTGGTTTGGCAAGTGCGCCCTTGGCAGTTGCAAACACCGCGGCAGCGACTGGCGTGGAAGACTGGCTAGCAAGTTCCTCCAGTGACGCAGGGCCAAGCCGGGTTGCTGCAAGTCCTTTGGTTTTCGCGGCATTTTCCAGAGACGTGCCCTTGGCTACTTCTGCAACGACAGCCTTCGCAGCTGCTTCGGTCGGAACGATCATCTGGGTTACACGCCGCTTCTCGCTGGCTGCGTATTTGGCTTTGTCAGCATTGTAACGGAAGGCGATTTCCGCATCGGTCGGTTCGGGGACATCCTTGACGATCTCCTCTCCGAAGGTGGCATAGCGGATCACTCGACGTTCTGGCCTAATAAAGTCATCACGGTTCTTGGCGTAATAATCCGCAACCTGTTTGTCGGTCGGCTGCTCGTTGGCGGCAAAAAGGACCGCGGGCAGCACTGCAATTTCGCCTTTGCGCCGCTCTGTAAGTAAAGCTGCATAGCGCCGCGCCATCGATGCAGGCATTGTCGCGCCAACACTGGCCGGTATCATCACTTGCCGGGCGATGAGGCTTTGCCTGAGGTCATTGCGGATGAGTTGCTCCCCGATCCCGCGCTGTTGCATCATCTGGCGGAACAGGTCTTCGCTGAATTTGCCGTCTGCGCCGCGAAAGGCNGGCATTTGTGCGATTTCGCTATCGACCAGCCGGTCGCTGGCGATGATTTCGTGTTCCTGGCCGAATACCGCGATTGCCATCCGATCGATCAGGTTATCGAGCACTTTATCCAGGCTGCCATTGGCGAGAAAAGCCTTCATCGACAAAGTCGGATCTTCTTCCTTGACGCGCTCAAGCGCCGATGTCGCGGCCTGGCTCAACGTCGATGTGTCAATCCGTTCGTCTCCGACAGTCGCAACTCTATTGCCGCCNGCGACGCCGCCAAAGCTGCCGGTGTTGGCNACATCGCCGCTGGCAAACGCCAGCGCGATCAGCACGAGCAGGGCAATGGCTGCGACCGCTCCGAATCTGGATTTGAAGAAGTCGCGAAAGAATTTGAGCATATCGGCCGTTCAATAGAGTTTGACGGAAAAATTGGGTGCAATGTTCGTTCCGCGCGGCTTTAGGGGGCTGCGGGCCTTCTCGCAATGGCAAGTCGGCAACAATAAAGCCAGATAGCACCGCAGCCGCTTTGACAAGACAGGCCAGACTGTCATAGCAGCGCCGCACTTTGGGGCCGGCCCAAGAGGGATTCGGACCTGGTTTAAGGGATAGTAATGTCAGATTTGCCTTATATTGTCGGCAATTGGAAGATGAACGGGGTGCGCGGCATGCTTGCCGAAGCACGGTCTATCGATCGTGCAGCGTCCCGGTATAACAAGGTCCAGGTAGCTTTGGCTCCGCCTTCCACGTTGATCCATCGGCTGCAGGAAGTGGTAGAAAGCATCGGCGTGGGCGGGCAGGATTGCCATGCAGAGGAGACCGGCGCGTTTACCGGGGATATTTCTGCTCCAATGCTGAAGGATGCAGGCGCGGACTTTGTGATTGTTGGCCACAGCGAACGTCGCGCCTTGCATGGCGAGACTGACGAAATGGTGCGCAGCAAGGCCGAAGCGGCATTGGCTGCCGGGCTGACTGTAATTGTCTGCGTTGGTGAAACCGAAGAGCAACGCGATGCCGGCAAGGCCGAATCCGTCGTCAGCAGCCAAGTTGAAGGTTCGGTGCCTCGCACAAAAGATGCAGCAAGCTGCGTATCGGTGGCTTATGAGCCGGTTTGGGCTATCGGCACCGGCCGCGTGCCGTCGGTNGATGACGTGAGCGCGATGCACACTTCGATTCGCAAGNAGTTGAAGGAAATCTACGGCAAACAGGGCCCCGGCGTGCGCATTCTTTATGGTGGTTCCGTCAAGGCAGAAAACGCCCAAGAATTGCTCGGTGCCGGTGATGTTGGCGGGGCGCTCGTTGGCGGGGCGAGCCTGTCCGCCGATAGTTTTATCGCTATTGTCGATGCCGCCTCGCCCGGCAAGGCAGAGTAAGGCTCGCGACGCGGCTTGCGCACAGAGGATTGAGCGCCTATCTGCGCGCAATCCGCGAGGGGCTGCGATGCCTTTCAATGTCGTCACACCAGATACGCAGCAGGCAAATCTGACATGTCGCTTTTCTTTTTCCTGACCGTTGTCCAGGCTATCGTCGCCGCGGCGCTTGTCGGTGTGATCTTGATGCAGCGCTCCGAAGGCGGCGGCCTTGGCGTTGGAGGCAATTCCTCGGGCCTGATGTCTGCGCGCGGCGCGGCAGATTTTCTCACGCGCTCGACAGCAGTTCTGGCAGTGCTGTTCGTGGTGCTTAGCATCGTGCTCGCCGCTCTGGCAGTCGATGTCACTACGGGGCGTGAAATCGATACGACGCTGGAACGCTCCGCATCTGTGGCGGCTCCGGCACCCGAAGATCCGCTGGCGGGCGCAGCTGGTTCCGAAGGCGAATCGCAGCAAGGCCCGGTTTCGCCGACTGCATCAGGCGGCACGGCGCCATCCGATGACCCGCTTTCCGGTGCTGCCAAGCAGTAATTCGGCTACGATTTTGCTACCTTGTGACGGCGGGGCGAAAAAAACCTTCGATCAGGCTGTGGATTGCGTGCGCTTTTGCTTGCCCTGCAACGGCGAATGGCTTTAAGCCGCTACTCCCATGGCGCGGTACATTTTTATCACCGGCGGCGTGGTTTCCTCGCTCGGCAAAGGACTTATGGCAGCAAGCCTTGCGGCGTTGCTTCAGGCGCGCGGATTCAAAGTCCGAATACGCAAGTTTGATCCATATCTGAACGTCGATCCCGGAACGATGAGCCCGTATCAGCACGGTGAGGTATACGTCACGGATGACGGGGCCGAAACCGATCTCGACCTTGGCCACTACGAGCGGTTTACCGGTGTTTCTGCGCGTCAGTCAGACAACATNACNTCTGGCCGGATCTATCGCGATATCATCAGCAGGGAACGCAAGGGCAGCTATCTTGGCGCAACNGTGCAGGTAATCCCGCATGTTACAGATGCCATCAAGGAATTCGCTCTTGCCGACACCGAAGACCTCGACTTCATCTTGTGCGAAATCGGCGGAACGGTTGGCGATATCGAAAGCTTGCCGTTCATCGAAGCAATCCGGCAGTTNCGCAATGAACTNGGCCGTGAGCANAGCTGTTCGGTCCACGTCACGTTGGTTCCCTATATCGCGGCNGCAGGTGAGCTGAAAACCAAGCCGACACAGCATTCCGTGCGCGAATTAACCGGCCTTGGCGTCCAGCCCGATGTATTATTGTGCCGCTGCGAAAAACCGTTGCCCGATGGCGAGCGCGGCAAGATCGCNCAATTCTGCAATGTTCGTCCAGAAGCCGTCATACCCGCACTCGACGCGAAGAGCATTTATGCTGTTCCCCTGCAGTACCACGCAGAAGGCCTCGATTCCGAAGTATTGCGTCATTTCGGCCTCGATTCTCCGAAACCTGAATTGTCGCGATGGGACGATATCCTCGATCGCTATCAGAATCCGGAAGGCGAAGTAACGATTGGTGTTGTCGGCAAGTATGTCGGGCTACCCGATGCCTACAAGTCGCTCAACGAAGCGCTGGTCCATGGCGGCATGGCAAACCGCGTGAAGGTCAACATTCGCTGGATCGATGCGGAGGTGTTCGAGAAAGAGGATTCTGAAATTTCGGCGCTGCTTGAGCCGATGCACGCGATCCTGGTTCCCGGCGGATTTGGTGAGCGGGGGAGCGAAGGCAAGATCGCGTCTGTCCGCTTTGCCCGTGAGCATGAAGTGCCGTTTTTTGGCATCTGCCTTGGGATGCAAGCCGCCTGCATAGAAGCTGCTCGCAACACCGCCGGCGTTTCATCTGCCTCGTCGACGGAATTTGGCGAGACCGAAGAGCCGGTTGTTGGCATCATCACCGAGTGGATGAGTGCCGAAGGTCTGCAACAACGCGCGGTGGACGGTGATCTTGGCGGCACTATGCGGCTTGGCGCTTATGATGCAAACCTGATGCCGGGTAGCCGAGTTGCGGAACTTTATGGGGCGACAGAAATTTCCGAACGCCACCGCCATCGCTATGAAGTCAACGCAGCCTACCGCGAAGCGCTGGAAAGCAGCGGTCTGGTGTTTTCGGGCATGTCTCCTGATGGCCTGTTGCCGGAAATTGTCGAGCGCCCCGATCATCCCTGGTTCGTCGGCGTTCAGTTCCATCCCGAGTACAAGAGCAAACCATTCGATCCGCACCCGCTTTTTGCCAGTTTCATCGCAGCAGCTCTTCAGCAAGCTCGTCTGGTTTGAAGTGATACGCAGGATAAAGATGCTGAATGGAAAATCTTAACTGCGCTCGTTAAGGCGCGTTAGCATTTGATGGCATATGATCTGGTTTATCGGCGGAACAGAGTGGTCGCTTTGCCCAGACCGCCCATTCGATGAGCTTGCCGAAGAGTGATCGTCATAAAGCGACCCGGACGATCACCTGGAAGCGGGCGGCGCTTTTGCGTCGCGGGGGTGGGCCATCCCGGGTCCACCCCCAACGCTATTGCTTTGATGTGTCAGGCAGCAGCGGCGCTCGCATCGTCATCGCCATCCTTGCCATCGTCAACAACCTCCAGCGGCGCGCGACCGCCGATGGCTATTTTCTTGGGCTTCATCGCTTCGGGCACTTCGCGCACAAGGTCGATAACAAGCAGGCCGTCTTCTAGGTCGGCATTTGCGACCCGAACATAGTCGGCTAATTCGAAGCGGCGCTCGAAACCGCGCTGAGCGATGCCGACATGCAGATATTCGCCGTCCACGG
>JGI24723J26617_10003184_pt1 | contig 12125 bp, 11 predicted proteins | sample Cruoilmetagenom6_FD_26617 | JGI IMG/M metagenome (IMG submission 26617) | reverse complement strand
GTTGGTCATATTACCGCCTCTGCTAAAGAAAAATCTGTACTTCTAAAGCTGAAAATATTACCATCGTACCATGAAATACATCTTTTTACTTTGTCTGTCGTTATTTATTANTACCGACGGATTTTAAAAAAAACTTAAAAATGTGACCGAAAAGAATGACAAGATCGGNATCAACACCAAGCAACCCGATGAAATGCTTACGGTTAAAGGAAAGATTCACACCCAAGAAGTTTTGGTCGATCTTAATGGCGCCACTTTAGCAGATTATATCATGGTTTTAACTAAAAAACCATCCTTGAGATAAGGATGGCTTTCAAAAATAAGTGTATAATTAATTATTTGTTTACAACTACTTTAACAGAGACTACATCGTTTTGTGAAACCACTTCCAAGATATAAATNCCGGCGAGCAACCCACTTTGAGCTATAGAAAACAAATTAGCATTTTGTTTTCTATTCTCTAAAACAACATTTCCACTGAAGTCAAACAAGGTATACGTAAAGGAAGCTAGCGTTTTATCGATCTGAACTTCNAAATNACCATTTGAAGGGTTTGGAATAACATTAACATGGAATGCGGGAAGTGATTCTTTTTTTGTTCTNTCATCACTAGATGAATCTCCACCTTCTTCGGTTGGTGTATTTGTGCCAAAATAAAACTGCTTATCACAATCGTCTGCAATTGTTAATATTTCTGCATCAAAGAATGCACCAACGGGAACCTCAAAATCTGAGTCAATNTGAATAAATTCTTCNGAAGTAAGTTTAACTCTATCTGTGTTATTTAGCATTACAGTATTATTACATACTAATCCACTTACATAAGTACCATCGGTTGAATGGAGGTGCTCTGGGTTATTTGTTGTTCCACAAAAGTTAACAACATTCGATATTATTGGATTTACGAAATGATCACCACTAAATTGGACATTGGATGAAATATCTATTGAAGGATGTACCACCAAATACCCATCTTCAACAACAATTCTCGAAAATAAACCAAAGTTGATATTGGCAAATTCTTTAATACATAATAACGAACCATTCCTAATAAAGAGAGCAGCTTTTGAATCAAAATTCAACTCACTATCACCTTCTACAATCATAGTAGTCCCCTCATCTAAAATTAAACGAGATTTGGTTTGTAACGTAAGAGAAGATTCTTCTTCTAGTATAAAAACACTTTGATCATAAAAAGTGTTGTCACTTACTGAACTAGACTTCGAAACATTTGGAGTTTCTGTTCTATTTAGGGTTAATACCTTAGAAGGGTTCAATTTAATTGATTCATTGGAAGGAAGAAGAACATTCCCCGTCATTCTAAAATCATNCTCAATATTACCATCGTTATAGTCAACCACGATACTATAGTCTCCNTTTGAACTGGCCGTAGGTGTCACAGATAAACTATGTAATACAATGGGGGAAAGTACATCATAAGCAGATATATATTCTTGGAAATTTGTCAAGGCTGGATTGCTAAACGCACTCAACTTCCTATTAGGCAACTTTACATCAGGTAACATCCATCCATAGACAGCTTGATCATCTACTTCCCAAATTGCATAACCCTCATTGGGACCACCTCGATTTGCATCAGGATCATGGGTGATTTCACCATCTGGATTACCCTCCGGTAATAAATCAAGTCTAAAATGTGATGCTTCGTTGTGTCCCCCATAAGGATTCTCTCGTAGTTTATCTAATTTCATTACTGCAGGTGAGGCTGGCCACAAATAAGGAGCTTGGTAAAAACCATTAAATTTATAATCATGATTTCCTTTTCCATGTATTATTTTTATACCGTTATTTCCAAAAACAAATCGATTAATATCAAATCTAGTTGGAGCAATCCGTTCAACAAATCCATATAATCCTTCCGTCTGCATCGGNATGTCATCACCATTCTTGTCCTTCCTAAGGATAANNCGTTCATAAAATGGATTCGGGTTAGCATGATTTTCTAACCATATAAATTGATCTGCTGTGTGCGGTATTTTGATTCGCATGGACTCATTATAATCCATATAGTCTCTTAGAATATAGGTTCCAGAACTCGACTGGCTACCATCGAGATCATGTGTAATTTCAGTCCAGCCAGAATACCAGCGCTCATAGGCATTAGCCAGTGCATTAACAGAATAGTATCCTGAAGTCATACTCCAAGCATAATTAGAGAAAAAATATTTACCATGAACACCATTAGCACGACCTGTATGTGAGGCACTCATATACGTATGCCCTATTTCATGAATAGGTAAAGAAACATTAGTATAGTATCGCGAATTCTTTAAATGATGTCTTCTAAATCCTCTTCCTACAGTATACCCACCTCCAATGGAAGCGTTTGTTCCTAAGCTTGCGACTCCTCCTGGCCAGCCTGATGCTGCTCCGCAACCAGGATGATTTGCGTCACTAATATTTGCAGCTCCGTTAGGATGAGGCTCCCAGCAGTTACTATTTCGATAGATTATAAAAACATAATCTAGTTTGTTGTCACACAAATTATTAGGATCATTATTATCACATGGTGTACTCAAGTCCTGATCCCAATTTGGTGTTCCACCGCGTAGATCAAATCGAGACCAATCATAAGTTGGATAAGTTGTGGCAATTGTTTCGATAACTGTTTTCGCCAAAACATTCGCATTTCCAGGATCGGTAGTTTGCGATGGATCAATTGTAATTGATTTAGGAGTGCCTGTCACTGGGTCTTTAATGGTTTCAACATAAAGCCTAAAGGCGCCATTTGACATATGATAATAATATTCAGAAAGGTTTCGATATGCAGTAGTGCTCGGACTCCCTAATGAAGAAAAATCTGAAAACTCATCATGGGCAAATGCAAGTTCACCCGTGTTAAGATCAACAACAGAAGTTACATTATCTTCTAATACTGGGAATTCTGAATTGAATGGCCAACCATCTAAATCATCATGATCTTGTGCGGTTGAAGTTGAAAAATTCACATAAATCACCAGCATTCGTAAATCTCCTTTTGGAGTGAATGCAAGACCATTTGGAGCATAGTCAACTAAATCAGTTGTATCCGTTTCATTCTGCAAATCAAAAATACACTCTTGTATGTCCTCAATTAAATCTAATTGAGCCGTCGCATTAGGTATGAGCCAAAAACTCAGTACAAAAAGTAATAGTATATTTTTCATATCCTATCGCTTTTGCTTTAATGCCTCTATCTCTTTGTTGAGCTCAATAACGTATAATGTAAGTTCTTCTATTTTCTGAAGTAACAACTTGTTCATTTCACCTAGATCAATCCCATTTACCTCAACTTCTTGAGCGCTAGGAATGTCTTTTAAATGTCCATTGGTTTCAATATATTGTTCAACCTCAGCCAATGTAGGCAGCTTGTAGGTGTCTTCAAAAACGAAATCTGCCCATGTATTGTAAACCTTGATGCCAGTAGCTCGTATCTTCCCGTTCACAGAGAGTCTGTAGTTCGTAAGACCATCAAAAAACAAATCTGTACCGATTCCTATCCTACTGTCGGTTATTATATTGCCTTCAATTAGGGCTTTACCATCTTTTACAATAAACTTATACCCCTCAGAATCAAGATAACTGGCATAACCACCTATTACCATTTTTGAATTCTCCTTCGCCAAGTGCATAAAGGCCTCATCAGAAGAGCTGTTAACTTTAAAAAATTCAGTACCATTGGGATCGTGACTTGCGAAAAAGGTCCTTACGCTATTCGTCTGAAAATAGTGGCGTAATGTACTGTTTTGACCATACATCGTAAAATTAACATAGCTTGAAGATGAACCGAAATTAAAATAACGTTGTTGTGAACCCACTAATTCCCCCATACGCAGAAATGAGCCATCATTATTTGCTGGAGGATCAATGGTTAGTTGCGCTTCGGGGCTCGAGGTGCCAATCCCCACCTTTCCATTTGCGGGATAAACATTAGGCTGACTGTGAGCAAGAGAGATAAGTAGCGTTGCCACTAAAGTTGAGAAAAAAACCTTCATAATAATTATATTTAAGTTAAACAATGAAATACTTTCCGAACAATTCTTGCTATCGTAATACAGCAAAACATCTAAATAAAAATCTTTATCAAAATGGGGAGTTTACCTTAAATATAGCGAAAACTTTGCTTTGTCTNTTTTTAAAAATTTATGTTACATTTAATATTTAATATCAGAATCACCATGAAATACATCTTTTTACTNTGCCTGTCGTTATTTATTACTACCAATGGATTTTCTCAAAAACTTAAAAATGTGACCGAAAAGAATGGCAAGATCGGTATCAACACCAAGCAACCCGATGAAATGCTCACGGTTAAAGGAAAGATTCACACCCAAGAAGTTTTAGTCGATCTTAATGGCGCGGTCGCACCAGATTATGTATTTGAAACCTATTTTACAGGCACCTCACAATTAAATCCTACTTATATCATGCCTAGCTTGAAAGAAGTTTCGGCTTATATAGAAACCAATCATCATTTACCAGGTGTACCTTCGGCAGCTGAAATGACTTCGGAAGGGCTTGCGCTAAAAGCAATGAACCTCCTTTTACTTCAGAAAATAGAAGAACTCACCCTTTATACCCTTCAGCAGCAAAAAGAACTAGACACNTTAAAAGAAAAACTTTCTGAAATCGAAGATTAAGGCTACTTTTGAAGACGGATTCAGAAACAATAAAAATCACCATACTCAATGTCGCAACCTGTTTTATTTTTAAAGAACGCCTCTATATTTCAACGCGAGAATCTCATTCTTTCAGACGTGACTGTTTCGGTTGAAAAAGGTGAATTTGTATACTTAATTGGAAAAACAGGAACAGGGAAAAGTAGCTTTATGAAAACCTTGTATGGCGATCTTCCTTTAAACAAGGGTGAAGGCGAAATTGTAGGATATGACCTTCCTACACTGCAGGAAAAAGACATTCCGTTTTTACGCAGAAAACTTGGCGTTGTATTTCAAGATTTTAAACTGTTGAACGACCGCACGGTAAAAGACAATTTAATGTTTGTTTTAAATGCAACTGGCTGGAAAGAGAAACCTGCCATGGAAACGCGAATTGATGAGGTTTTAGACAAGGTAGCAATGAAAACCAAAGCATTTAAGTACCCTTATCAATTATCTGGTGGTGAGCAACAACGAGTTGCCATTGCGCGTGCCCTTCTAAATGACCCCGAACTTATTCTTGCCGACGAACCTACAGGAAATTTAGACCCGCAAACCAGCGTCGAAGTAATGGAAGTGCTTCAAGAGATCAATAAGAATGGAAATACCATCTTAATGGCTACGCATGATTACGCCTTACTTCTAAAATACCCCTCAAAAACCTTAAAATGTGATGAAAATCAGATCTTTGAGGTAGTTCAAAAAACAGTTTAACTATTATTCTTTTTTAGGCTGAAGTACTTCTGAAATTTGATCATTCAAACGTTTGCTGAATTTCGCAGCCCCTTCATTAGTAAGATGATCTGCATCCCGAAGATCTGCNTCTATAAACGCTGGATCTATAGAATAATCAAAAAAGTAGGTGTTCTCAAACCTAGTAGCCAACGATGTACAACTGCTATTGATCTTCTCTTTTTTCCCCTGATTCAATAATGAGTAATACGTTTTATGCACAGGCATTTCAATCAAAAAAACCCTAACTCCATTGTCTTTGCATTTTTTTATCATCCGTTCCAAACGGGCTATATTATTGCTGAAATCTAAGGAGCCATCTTCGTGTTTCTTCGCAATTAATTTTGATGTTTCTTCCTTGTTGGAAACAATNTCACGCGCATCCTGCAAACCATAACCCGTTTCGGTACAACCTACTATGGTTCCATTTTTATGGTATTCATNCATTAACACCACCGATTTTTTAAAACGGCGCGCTAATGCGAGACTATATTTCTTCGGACTCAAAAAAGAAACGGTTGGAACGTCGAGATCCATTTGTTGGTCATAAAAATATTTTCGCCATGCATCTTCCAACGAATTTTCCTTTTGAGAAAGTGTAAAATAACTGATGTTTAGAACAATTGCCTTTACGTCNTGATGTTTCTCTAAATGCTTTTCCAGCAACAACTCGTCGAAATACAAACTCTGACTAATATTAGCGATATTGAAAGTTTCGCGTTCAAAATAAGTGGGATTGATTCCGTAGAGCGCATGCGAATCGCCAAATACCAGAATTTCGGTTGTTGGGTAACGAGCAACCACGTTCTTCGCTTTGACCGTATAATTAGTAGCAGTTGTTCGATAGAAAATTTCCGTAGAGAGCCACACGACCAAAACAGGAAGTAGAAACCATATTATTTTATTTTGAAAGCTTTTGTTCATTAGAATTGGAAATAAATAAACGGTTGAAGATCCCCTGCAAAATAAAAGANACAAAATATGACGCNGTAATAAATTCCATAACGAACCCATTTATTNCGAATATAANCGATATCAAGTACATGATCTCGATGTCTTTGAATCCANTCAAAACACATATATATAAACAGAAATAAAATACCGCTTCGAGGGACTAGCGGGGCTGTAAATAACGACTTTGAAAATAAAATACCGAGATATTGAAAAGCGTCATACAGCGTCTCTGCTCGGAAGAAAACCCAAGCGATGACAACAATTCCAAAGGTAAACCCAATACTAACAAGTTCTTTAAATGTTGGAAAAATCTTGTTTTTCTGAAATACGGCATCCTTTTTAAAATAGAGTATTACGGGTATCACAAATAACGCATGAATAAAGCCCCAAAAAACAAACGTCAAGTTTGCGCCATGCCATAGCCCACTTACTAAGAAAACGATCATGATATTGAGAATCAATCTCCCTTTGGAAACGCGACTTCCACCTAGTGGAATATAAACGTAATCGCGAAACCACGTAGACAGCGAAATATGCCAGCGTTTCCAGAAATCTGACATNTTCTGAGCGAGATAAGGAAAATTGAAGTTTTTCATTAAATCGAAGCCCATAAGTCGGGACGTACCAATGGCAATATCACTATACCCTGAAAAGTCACCATAAATTTGAAACGCAAAAAATATAGCGCCGCACAACAGGGTGCTTCCACTTTCAACTTGATAATTCTCAAAAATTGAATTTACAATGAGCGCGCAATTATCTGCAATGACCATTTTCTTAAACAAGCCAGAGAGAATAAGTCGGAGACCGTCTACTACTTTTTTCCTATCTACAAAACGCTCCTTCTCAAATTGGGGCAACAAGTGGGATGCACGTTCAATAGGACCCGCAACCAATTGTGGAAAAAAGGAAACAAAAGCAAAGAAAGATACCATATTTCGTGTTGGTTCCATCTTGCGTTTATAAATGTCAAGTGTATAACTCAGCGTTTGAAAGGTGTAAAAACTAATACCTACTGGTAATAAAATATTCCAAGATGTAGCACTAAATTGTGTCCCNAAGAGCGCAAAGGTTGAGATAAAAGTATCGACAAAAAAGTCGAAATATTTAAAGGTAAAAAGAAGCCCCAAATTAAAGACCAAACTTACTAGCAACAACAATTTACGTTGGTTCTTCCCATTGGTTTGTCCTAATCTCCACCCCACCGAGTAATCGACCAAGGAACTNATAAAAATCAACGAAAGAAATCGCCAATCCCAAAACGCGTAGAAAATATAACTAACCACGACCAGAAATAGATTTTGAGCCTTGAGATTTTTTTTAAAAACCGTCCAATAAAGCAAAAGTACTAGCGGAAAAAATAGAGCAAAATCAACCGTATTAAAGAGCATATGTTAACTATCTAGTGTCTTTTTGATCACTGCTTATTATTTATTCTTCTATGGAAGGATCTCGTAGTATAAGGTCGCAAGGTTTTTGCAACGAAGCGTCTATTTTCAAGACGATGCCTCCATTTCTATTGGGGCGTAAAATAGTATTTTTCCCGATGATTATTTGATTCTTAGCCGAAACTTCTAAGGTTGCATCNTTGGTAAATTCCTGTTCATGTATAAGAACNTTCTTTCCGTAGGACGTTAGATTAAAATTCCAGCGAGTAAATTTCTGATTTTCAATGCGAGCTTCTCCCTTTTCCGAATATAAATCATAAACCATCTTAACAGCTCTTCCCGTATGCAACATTCCCGCACCGTAATTTCCTTCATAAGGTTTATTGGCCTCGATNTGGTCAATATTGGTTGAAGTTAACTTAAGAACATCCTCAACCTCATTAATTGGAAAACATGGAGCCATTGAAAGCATAAGCCCAATGGTTCCAGACACCAATGGAGGAATCCCAGACGTAAATGAATACGGCGCATAATAGATGCTGCCGTCTTCTACAAAATGAGCATACATAAACACNTCTACTGAAGGTGCCAAAATATCAACTTGTGGATTCAGCGTNGGGATACTTACGGGATAAATTTTTTCCTTTTTCGTAACATCGTGATCTACAAAGCCACCCGTACGTCCCAAATACCCTCGAATATTAACAAAAGCAGGGTTTCCTTTGTCTGTGATCACCGTATTCTCTGCTACACTTTCGTATTTATACATCACCGACGAAACCGAAATTACATTATCAAACGAAGCGGGATAGTGTAATACCTTGCCTTTCGTTTCTTCCCACTTCTTGTTTCCAGAAGCAGCAACGACAATCGTCCCTTTTTCAAAGATCTCATCAATCACTTGCTTTCCAGATTCATGAAAGGCTCTGGACGCCCAGCTACAATTAATAATTTTTATTCCAAGATCTGCAAGTTCCTTCAACTCAGGATACGTTTTAACACCGCCATACTGCGTNCCAAGTAATCCACAATCATAACAAACTCCCGTAATTCCGTAGCCATTATCACCTTGAGCAGCCGCATTACCAGAAATATTAATGCCATGACCTTTTGAGGTCGTAGAACGATTTAACTGTTTGGTCTTACCTCGGAAATCTGGATTTAAGGTGTCTAACTGACCATCTGAAATTCCAATGATGGTGTTCTTATCACCCGTTGTATAGTACCAAGCTTCCGGCAAACCAAGTATATCCAAATAATCAAGATTTGCCTGCAAACCTATATTGGCACCAATGGTACTTGTTAATCCGTAGTCATTGGGTTCATAAATTTTTTTGTCTTCGGAAGGAATTACATCTCCAGATTCAAAAATATTCGGCACGTTCGCCAACAGATCTGGTAACAGTTGTTCACTATTTGCCATGACAAAAAACGTGCGCTTTAGATACTTCTTTTTTGCTTTTCGATAGGTTTTTTTGAATTCGTAGATCTCGTATGCATCCAAAACTTCCTTTAGTTGGCTGTCATTACCTATATATTTTAATTGATCCTTTACTTTTTTAAACTGCGGAAGAATTAGGGTGTCTGTCGCCCGAAGGTAAAACCAAGCTTTTTCTTGAGCTTGAAGCTGTATGGGTACGATCAAAAATAATAATAACAGGAAAAGAAGGTTCTTCATCTTATAAAGCTACATAATTTTTCGGTTCCCTATTGAAACTTAATTTCGTAAAAACTCAAAACCTTCTTCATATATTGTAAATTAGCCTCGAACAACCATGTTTTCTATCCTTATTCCAACATATAACGTAAGTACGCTGTCTTTGGTCAAAACCATTCACAACCAGGCAGAAAAGACTCAAATTCCGTTTGAGATCTTGGTTTTTGATGACGCATCACCCAAACCTTCCGAAGAAAACAAACTAATTAATGATCTTCCGCATGCTAGCTACACCGAAAGAACGATCAATGTGGGTCGAAGTGCCATTCGGAACCTGCTAGCGGAAAGTGCACGCTTTGAAACATTGCTGTTTTTGGACGCCGATGTACTTCCAAAGCGCCCGAATTTTATACATAATTATGTTTCGCAACTACAAGCACCCGTCGACGTCATTGCTGGAGGCATTGTCTACGCCGAGAATAAACCACCAAAAAAAAGCATGCTCCGCTATTGCTACGGAAACGCCCGAGAGACACGATCTGTTGACCAACGAAACCAACAAACTCATATCGTAGTTTCTGCTAATTTGTATATCAAAAAAACCATATTTCTGAAGATAAATACCCTTAAAGAAAATAGTTACGGCGATGATCTCGTGCTTTCACAACAATTAAAAAGTCTTGGAATTGACGTATTACATATTGATAATCCAGTCATTCATCTCGGTTTAGAAACTTCCGAAGTCTTTATAAATAAATCTTTTGAAGCTCTTGAAACCATCGTTCATCTTGAGAAAAAGGGAGAACTTGACCCAGACACAACCGCACTACAGCAAGCCTATCAACGCAATAAAAAAAGAGGCTTATTGCCCTTGATTCGTCTGACTGTTTTTTTATTGAGCCCTATTATAAAAGCAAACTTGCATAGCGCACATCCCTCCTTATTTTTATTCGATCTCTACCGTTTAAATCACTATATCAAACTTAAAAAACATGCCTAAATTTTCGGTGGTCATAGCGGTTTATAACAAGGCTCAGTATCTTGAAAAGACGCTTGATAGCGTCTTGAATCAAAGCCATAAAAATTTTGAGATCATCATTGTCAATGACGGTTCAACAGATAGCAGTGAGACCATCATTAAGCAGTATACCGACCCGCGTATTTCATATTTTAAGCAATCGAATCAAGGTGCTGCCGCCGCTCGAAATGCCGCGATAAACTATGCAAATGAGCCTTGGATCGCTTTATTGGACGCCGATGATTATTGGTACCCAGATCATTTGGCTGAACTCAACAGATTGATCGAAAAATATCCTACCGATCGTGTATTTACCACGGCTTCGGAAGTTGAACGCAACGGAACCATCTTTCCATCGCACTACCAACTTCAACCAGACGAGAATACCCAAGATGCAACTCTAAACTATTTCCTAAATAGCTATAGCAGCTCACTACTGCACAGTTCAACCACAGTTTTGCACAAAGAGGTTTTTGAAAAAGTAGGGTATTATGACCACAACATTAAAAGCGGACAAGACACCGATCTATACATCCGGATCGCTTTGCACTATCAAGTAGTTTTCAGTAGAAAAATAACTGCTCGTTATATTATACTTCCCGACGGCTTATTTAGTAGTACCACAGACACACGCCATAAAGCAAACGTAGATCGTTATGATCAATTTGTAGATAAACACGATGGTCTTCGGAAATTTTTAAGTCTGAATCGATATTCTGTAGCTTTATTTGCGAGGCTTCATGGCGACACCGCACATTTCCGAAAACTTCGATCAAAAATTCACCTTGACGACCTAAACAACAAACAGCGGTTTCTTCTGAAAGCACCGTTATTTGTAGTTAAAATACTGGTATGGTTTAAGAAAAATATGGAAAAAAGAGGTCGGTATCTATCGGCTTACAAATGATTTGAAATCGTTATAATCACGAATATAATCTGCTTCATCGTAAACCTCACTTACTAACGAAAGGCACACGGCTCCAGCCGAAAAATTTTCTAGCTCACGCCATATTCCACAGGGAATCAACAACCCTTTGTTAGGTCGATTGAGTGTGATGGTTCGGCGTTCAAAACCATCATCAAGTACCACGTCAAAACTACCGCTTAAAGCGATTAAAAATTGCTGTAACTCTTTATGTGCGTGCCCTCCTCGCGTAGAATCGCTTGGCACATCGTATAAGTAATAAACGCGTTTGATCTCATAAGGAAGGAGCTCTTTTTCAATCACTGAAAGATTACCGCGACCGTCTTCTGCGCTTATTTTCGGAATATCGCGTAATGCTATTTTTTGAAGTTCAGTTTTACTCATGATTAATTACTTCTTGCCATTGTTTAGCTATTTCTCTTGGCGCAAAACGCCCCACCGAAGTCTTTGCATTGGTCTTACATCGCTCATATAGCGCATTATCATCATACATACGCACAAGACATTTGGAAAATAAAGATACTTCTCTTTTTGTGATTAGCAAACCATTTTCACCGTCTACCACAATTTCGCTAGGTCCAGAAACAATATCAAGTGCCACAACCGGCGTTCCCAAAGATAACGACTCGACCAACACCATGGGAAAGCCCTCGTATTTACTGGTGAGCGTAACATATCGGGCATTTTTAATGATTCCAAAAGGCTCACTTGTAAATGGTAAAAAAATGATTTGTGCGCCTCCAGAAAGCGTTTTGGCCTTTTCCTGAAGCATTTTCTTATCTGTGCCGTCACC
>JGI24723J26617_10003181_pt1 | contig 12128 bp, 13 predicted proteins | sample Cruoilmetagenom6_FD_26617 | JGI IMG/M metagenome (IMG submission 26617) | reverse complement strand
CGTCCTGTCATTAGAATAGAGAAGCCTTCCGAAGCTATGGGTGAAACATTTCCTTGTAGTTGATTGGTCTTTGCAGCTTCCATTTCGGCTAGATTTACACCATTATGGATGACAACGATATCGCTTTTCCGAAGCCATGCAGATAAATTTTCTTGTACCAATTGTGTAATTCCAATGATCTTTTTATACCGCGCGTAGACAAAACGCTCTAGCGGTTGTAAAATCTTGTATTGTTTACGTTCGTTAAAAACGGAGTGCTCGGTTTTTACTAATCTGACTTTCTTCGGAAGAAAAAGTGCAGCGAAGGCAAGCCAATATTGCGATGGAAATAAATGGGCATGCACTACATTAAATTTCCCTCGTTTGATCGTTTTAAGTAGTTTGAATGTAATAAACGGATTATAAAAAGAGGTTTTATAGTCGATCACTGTAATTCCTGCTTCCGAAAAAATGGTCTCAAACTTGGCAACATTGTTACTGCCGTTAGAAATCGCAACCGCAACTTCATGTCCTTCCCTTTTCATAAGCGGAAGAATATCAGTGAGCAATTTTTCTGCTCCACCAGCACCTAGATTATTTATGACATGTAAGATCTTCACGATTCGTTTTCCTTTAGTTGGTTATATGAATAGTGAAAAACCCACAGTCCGAAGATGATAAACCAAGGAACGAACATATTTTTTTGACGAAGCATGATTCCCAAATTCCCAAGAATCAAAGAAAAGGCGATAGAACCAAGCAAGAAAAAAACGAGGCTTCCTTTTAAAAGGTAGTCGGATCTTTTCAAGGCTCTGATTGGGCTACTTCGAAAAACTTTTACGGTAAAAATCAGCAAAATTAAGTTCTCAAAAGATGCGAGAATACTAAATGCATTGTTGATATCAAAAAACAAGGGTCGGTATAAAAATGTAAATATTTTTAAAGGCAACGGATAATTACTTGTATCTACCCCAGAGCCCGATCGTTCTGAGTTTAAGCTCGATGATTTTGACGTAGCATATTCTTCAATAACATCGGTTTCAAGACTATCAAGCTGAATAAAGTCGAGCACATAATTAAAAATAGATGCTAGTCCTACAATAAAAACAAGAATAATAAACACTTTCTGGTATCCCTTTAAACTTCCATCAAACACATATCCCAGTCCAAAAGATGCAATAAGGAACAGTGTTATGTGTGGGCGTACCGCTGTAGCGATAATGACCGCTATAATCATCCAAAAGATGCGTGCCTTTAAGTTCTGCAAGGCATAAATAAATGCAGCAATACACACAAATAACAGTGTGTCTTTACCAATACCTCCCGACCAAAAATGCATGTTGGGAAGAAACCAGATCCAGGGAAAGATCGTTATTCCTAAGATCTTAATATTGGCAACACTCTCAAAATCTTTTAAATAGTGTTTTGAAATTCGATACAGTAATAGAAAGCCTAGAAAACCAAGCTGTGCATACATCATATTTCCTGTAAAGAAAGAAAGATCTAAAATCTTAGAAGGAAAATAATTCAACAAAAACATGGTTCCTGAAGGCGAGCCTCCCAGTGACATTTCCAAAATTTCACGAAATGGCATCTCCTTGGGTTGTCCCCAATAGTGCTGAGCATCTCCTCCAAAAGCCGCAATGTATAAGTGAAATACGATTGCAATGGTCATATGAAAGAAATACAGCCTGTTTAAAATACGTTTATCGTACTCATTAAAGCCCTTGAAGACATTCTTGAGGTTGAACCCGATCAAGATGACCACTATACATACCATGGCGTTCAGTATCATCATAAGCTCGACTCGGTATTAAAAATAGTGGTTAATTCCTCTCGGGTTGCCTCAGAAAGATTCATCGATTGTTTTTCCGTGGTACTCATCATTCCAAAGATACGTTGCCTAAATTTGGTGCTAAATATTTTTGAAAAATAATCTTTGATTCCGAGTTTCTTTAGAACAAAAAATAGTTTTTGAAATCGTAATGCCTTGGTTTCATTCTTATGCTCAACCTGAGCATCATCAAGATTAGCAACACCTAAAAAATCTGTGATCTCTTTGCTTCCTTGCGGTGTATCTTGAACAAAACGTTCAAAATCAACAACCAATACATCTGAAAATAATTCTTTGAATGCGTCACAGGATTCGTGTAAAAACTCATGGCTAAGTAGGTATTCCAAGCCAAATGACCTTTTCTATACGCAGCAATTTCTTCGTCCATGATCGATTGAAACGTTCGCGTTGTGCGTCCAAGGCCTAAGTCCATTTTATAATGCGAAAAAGCCCTTTTTAACGGGTTTCGCCTTAAAATTACAATCTTAGCATCTGGATTATACGCAAAAATATTGGCTGCTGCATCTGGAGCGTGCAAGTACGCTGTGCTGGCATCTAATAAGTATTTTTCTGAAGTCGCTAAAGAAAAAAGCTTTGCATAATGCGAAGCGTCTTTCAAGTGCGCGATATGTACCGGCTTCGGAAATTCGTTTTCAAAATAGTTTCCCTCAGAAAAAAAACGAGAGGGTTCATATAAGTTCTTCGGAAGGTCCTCTACAAAATAATGTGGCTCTTTAATAGGCGGTGTATAAACATCAGGATGCGACGCAAATAGGCCTGTCAGGGTTGTTGTCCCAGCCTTCATCGCTCCTACCATAAATAAATTTACCTTCGCCATTAGCCTTTCATTTTTTTGAGAATGGGATATATATTAAATGGAGCAATTTTGCTCATGATATACATCTTTCTGTACGTCCCAGAAAGTAATTTCTCCATGGGTTCCTTCAATAGGCTTCGCTCTTCTTTTGAATAGTTTCCGTAGTGCTTTAGGTAGGTTAGTGCTGCAAAACGATTTGCGTATTGCTTCAAAAATTTTCTGTTTTCTCCGGAAGTAGTTTCAGCAACTTCCACGATGGTTTGTAAAAACCTATTGAAATCGCTCGCTTTATAAAGATTTGCTGAAGCCGAACCCACTTGTGCTTTTAAATAATACGAAAGGTTTTTATTTACAAAGACAACAGATTCCTTTGATGCCAAACGCATCCACAGGTCGTGATCTTCATGTTGCTTTTGTCCTTCACGAAAATATCCAGCGCTNTCAAAATGACTTCGTTTGATCACTACGTTTGACGAGTTGATCAAGGGTAAGTATTTTGCAATAACCTCAAAATAATTTAAAACTCCTGTTTCTCCATCTTTTGGAAGCAAGACATGATNATAGCGCTCTTCTTCCGAAGCAAAAACACGGCAGCGCCCGCTAGCATATAGCACCTGATTGGGATGAGTGGCAATGGCATTTACCATTTCCTCTAAAAAGGTTGGTGCCCACCAATCGTCGCCATCTAAAAATGCAATATATGGTCGTGAAGCTGCTTTAATTCCAGTATTCCGCGCTACAGAAACACCTGAATTTTTAATATTTTTAATCTGAATTCTCGAATCTGTAATACCTTCAACCACGGTCTGCGAATCGTCTGTACTCCCATCATTCACAACGATCAGCTCGAAGTCCGAATAGGTTTGTTCTAAGACCGATCGTATGGTTTTTTCGATCCGTGTTGCTTTGTTATATAATGGAATAACTATTGTAATCACGATAGAAACGTTTTAGCAAATCCATTAACCAACTTTAGAAACACAAGCTGAAATGCATTTAAGTTCTTAAAACGATCTTTTTGTGGTATAATTTTAATGGAATCATCTCCTTTAGCCCGCATGGGGTTTCCACCAATGGCGTGTGTTGGCAACATGTGTAACTGGCTAAGATCAAAGTCTTCTTGAACAAATGCTTTAATCTTTTGTAACCACAGATCGGGTTGTGCGCAGAGTTTTTCATAAGAAACAAAAAGATAGTGATCTGCTCGTTTTAAGCGCTTTGCCATGACTTTGATCTTCAGCCATGATTTTGTACTTAATACAATAGACTTAACGGGCATATAGACCTCTTTGGAAGTATATTCGGGTAATACGATCTGTTTTCTCCAGCTGTTCGCGACCGATGGTAAGTTGCGCTCTAAGTGAATGATGTATAATTCGGAAAATGCTAATTGCTCTAAAAAATACGCCCAAGAGACACTCTTCGAACTATCAATGACAACACCATTTTTTGTGTGAGACGCTATGATCTCATAAAAAGCCTTGACTTGCTCGCAAAAGGATTGCCAAGCTTCCGAAACAACTATTACAGGTATTTTTTTAAAGTTTCTATACTGCTGAATTTCTTGTACACGCTTTTTGAATTGCTCTGGAGCGTAATCATCGAAACGTTGGCGCAATTGTTTATCAACATCGCTCCATAATTCACAATCTGTGATCATCTTCCCACAGGCACAGCGTGTTTCGCCTTCATAAAATCGAATCCAAAAACGATGGCACTCCCCTACTGATAGACTTCCATCAATGTTAGAAAGAATAGAATCTAACAAGGTAGATCCCGATCTTCCGTCACCCGCTATGTAAATGATCTTCATTATAATACCGTTGTGTTAATATTCATCTTTCTGTGTGCGTACCAAACTAATACTGTATTTTGAACAACCAAAAGAGCAGCGTATGCTAAAGAAGCTCCTATCACATCAAAATACATGATCAACGGGATAGCAATAACAATATTAAAAAGTGTATTAAACAGGTTTACTCGAAGCACATAACTGTGATGCCCAGTCATATTGAGTAATAGTCCAACAGAACCTGCAAAGGAGTTAATGAGCTGCGCTCCGCATAGAATTGCAAGCGGTATGTAACTATCTTTGTATTCCAATCCATACAAAGTCTCTATAACATATTCTCCACCCAAAATAAATATCAAAGCCACAGGAATGGAACATATAAATATTACTCTACTTGCCTTGGTTACGATCTGCTGAAGTCGTTTCGGGTTGTTTTCCTCAAAGGTTTTAGATAAATGGGGTGCTATGGCTGAATTTAATGCTGTAAGGGCATACGAGACTAAATTGGCTCCTTTAAATGCTACTTCAAATAAAGCCACTGCAGCCGTACCGCTAAAATACGCTAACATATAGGTTGCTATTCGCGTTTTAATATTGTTGATTCCCATGTTCAGTGAAAATTGAAGCGAATGGGAAAGCCATTTTTTGGTATGATATATAGGCGTTACGTCCTTCAGTCTATTTAGCAGTTTTATCTTCAGAAAATAGAATCCAATGACATATGATATACATGCGGAAACCACGTGGATCATCATCGCTTCTGGTGCTGTGATCGCCCCTGTAATAAGGTAATAACCTAATATACCTGAGAAAAGAAATAAATTCCGAAGTAAGGCATCAGGTAATTGTCCTAAGATGATATAGCGCATTCCTTGAAGTGACGCGGCGCGTATAGCGCTAAAACCCATAATGGGAAGCAATAGCAAACCCCATAAAAATGTCTCAACAAATAGTGCCGAATATTGACTTGGAGAAATAAAATAGATTGCTACGCAGACAATTAATATGGCTGCATAACTCAAAAAAGTCATCTGATTGGTCTTCTTGAGTAATCCCTTTATGGCACCATAGTTATCTACTTCGTACTTTGGAATATAGCGTGTAAGCAATAAGGGAAGTCCTAATGTCAATGGAATAGACAACAGCATCACTGTAGAAAACGCTAGCACATAGACACCATAATTATCGATACCTAGGTATCGTGCTAATAAAATACTGATAAGAAAGGTAAAAAGTGTTCCCAAAAATTTAATCGCAACACTGCCTAAAGATCCCATCTTTAGCCCTTTGCTATTAAGTACTTCTGAAATTTTCAAAACCTAAAGTTGTTAACTATGATGAAATGAACGTATCGTTAAAAACGATAATCTAAGAGACGGATCTCTCTAGCTGCCATAATATTGACATTTTCTACAGCTTCTGGCGAAAGTAACTCGCTATAGTGCTTCTTCTCTTTTCTAGCACCGCCTTTGGCTATATAATTGGGCATTTCTAGAGGTTTTGGCAAATCGAGCTTTTCTGTAATAGTCTTTAATGCACCAGGAATATCTTCGTATTTAAAAATATCATCAACAGCTTTTACACCGCCAATAGTGTAAAGATCAAAACCCTTCACTAAACCTCCCATTCCTTTCGCCATAAAATCGTCTATAGAATCATAGCCACCATTTCTGTTTTTCCAGTAATACCATGAGATCATCTTGTCCCAAGGATTACGATCGAAGCTAAATTTGTAATAGGTGTTCCAAACTTCTTCAGAAACTAAACTTTTCACTTCCAAGGCAGACATATGATTGTAAAACTTGGCTGTACGGCGTTTCAGAAGCAATCGTCCCCAATCTAATTGTACATATTTTGAAAACGGAATGTTATAATTCTGTGCCGTTCGATAGCCTAGCTCCTTTCGTTTAAGCTCATCAGTGATTGTGATCTTAGTGATAATATCATCAGGACCACAAAACTCAGAAAGCGCGATCTCTAGCGAAGTTCCTGCTGTCTTCTCTGTTTTAATAAAAATAAACTTGTGCTTATGCGAAAGTATCATGAGGTCTTTTTATAAAATCATTCCAGCAGCAACCGTCTCGTGTGTTGCATCGTCAATAAGAATAAAGCTTCCTGTAAGTCGGTTGTCACGGTACTCGTCAATCATTAACGGACGTGTCGTTCTGATCTTAACACGACCAATATCATTCATTCTGAATTCTTTATCATCTAACTCACGCGAATACGTATTGATATCGACTTTGTAAACAACTTCTTTAATGATGGCTCTTTGCTCGTTTGAGGTATGCATGATGGTATATTTTGCACGCGGCTTAGCAGCATCATTGTGCAACCAACATAACATAGCATCAAACTCTTGAATTGGTTCTGGCTTATTATTCGTTTTTACGATCATATCACCACGACTAATGTCAATGTCGTCTTCCAAAGTCATCGAAATAGACATAGGCGCATACGCTTCTTCTAGTTGTCCATTCATCGTGTCAATTGATTTGATCACAGAAGTAAAACCAGATGGCAACACGGTAATTCCATCGCCCGGTCTAAAAATTCCACTAGCCACACGACCCGCATAACCACGATAATCTACAAACTCTTTGCTTTGCGGACGTAAAACAGTTTGCACTGGGAAACGTGCATCAATTTTGTTAATATCACTACTAATATGAATACGCTCTAAGGTGTGCAATAAAGGCGCCCCTTGATACCAGTCCATATTTTCAGAGCGGTTTACCACATTATCACCATCTAAGGCACTAATTGGCAAGAACCGGATATCTTTTGTATATAATTTTGAAGAAAACTCTTCAAACTGATTGATAATATCTTCATAAACCTCTTGCGAGTATTCTACCAAGTCCATTTTATTAACACATACCAACAAATGCGGAATCTGAAGTAGCGATGCAATAAANGCGTGACGTTTGGTTTGTTCAATAACTCCATGACGTGCATCTACCAAGATCAAGGCAGCGTTTGCTGTGGACGCTCCAGTTACCATATTTCGCGTGTACTGAATGTGTCCTGGCGTATCGGCAATAATAAATTTACGTTTTGGTGTTGTAAAATATCGGTAAGCAACATCAATAGTAATACCTTGCTCACGTTCATCTTTTAAACCATCTGTAAAGAGTGCTAAATCTACTCCAGCATGCCCCTTACGTTTACTTGTGTTTTCTACTGCTTCCAGTTGATCTTCAAAAATTGCTTTACTGTCATAAAGCAACCTTCCGATCAAGGTGCTTTTTCCATCATCCACACTTCCCGCGGTTGTAAAACGTAATAATTGATTACTATCTATTGCCATTTGAATATTGTTATGTAGTTAACTNGGTAAAAGGTTAACTGGTTAATTTGGTATATTNTTTATCGATCGACCTGTGATGTCCTAGAAATATCCTTGACGTTTACGATCTTCCATTGCGCTTTCACTACGTTTATCGTCAGTACGATTACCACGTTCGGTTTGCTTCATCGCTGCAACTTCAGCAACGATCTTTTCTAACGTATCAGCATCACTTTCCATACCTCCTGTGATGGTGATATCTCCAAGGGTTCTAAAGCGAATTTTCTTAGATTCTACTTTTTCTCCTTCTTCTAATTTCAAATGCTCTGAAACAGGAATCCANGAGTCACTTCTCCATACTACATCACGCTGATGCGCCATGTATAAGGAAGGAATGCTTATNTTTTCACGCATGATATAATTCCAGACATCCATTTCAGTCCAGTTACTAATTGGAAATGCTCTAAAATGTTCTCCTTCAAAGTGCTTTCCATTCAGCAAATTCCATAGTTCTGGACGCTGATTTTTAGGATCCCACTGACCGAAATCATCACGATGTGAAAAGAAACGNTCTTTTGCACGGGCTTTTTCTTCATCACGTCTTCCACCACCAATAGCACAATCCACTTTATTACTTTCAATAGCATCCAAAAGGGTTGTAATTTGCAAGACNTTACGTGTTGCATTTTTACCTTTTTCTTCAGCTACACGCCCATCATCAATAGCTTCTTGTACTGAACCCACAATAAGTTGCGCCCCTAATTCTTTGATAAGGTCATCACGAAACTGTATTGTTTCTGGAAAGTTATGTCCAGTATCAACGTGCATCAACGGAAACGGAACCTTTGAAGGGTAAAAGGCTTTTTGAGCCAAATGAGTAACCAAGATGGAATCTTTTCCACCGGAAAAAAGAATCACTGGGTTTTCAAATTGTGCCCACACCTCTCTTAANATAAAGATAGCTTCTGATTCTAATTCGTCTAAATAATTTAAATAATACTTACTCATGATCTAGTTTGTTTTCAATATATTTTAAAATGATCGCAACCGCTTCTGCGATCGTAACGTCTGTTGTGTCTATTTCTATCGCTGGATCTTGCGGCGCTTCATACGGCGCACTGATTCCCGTAAAATCTTTAATTTCGCCACGTCGTGCCTTTGCATAAAGACCTTTAACGTCGCGTTTTTCACATTCCGCCAAAGGCGTATTGATGAATATTTCTATATAATTCTCAGCACCAACAATCTGTTTTACATGCTCACGATCTATTTTATACGGAGAAACAAAGGAAGCCAAAGTTACTAAACCTGCATCGATCATCAAATTAGCAACCTCACCAATTCTTCGTATATTTTCTGTTCTATCCTCTGGCGTGAACGAAAGATTATTGTTCAACCCTTTACGTACATTATCGCCATCCAATAAATAGGTATGAATTCCTATAGCTACTAACGCTTGTTCTACTGCGTTGGCAATGGTTGATTTCCCAGAACCCGAAAGACCTGTAAACCACAGTAAAAACGCACCATGATTTTTTAATGCTGACCGTTCTGGCTGCCCGATGACAAATGAATGTGGAATGACGTTCTCTTCCATTACAGCTTTAATTTTCTTTTAAAATAGTCTCGTATTCGACCCAAAGGTAATTTAAGCCAAAGACGTTCATGAAAGTAGTAAAGTACAAATTTAGTAATTAACTCGGTCAAAGCAATATAAAGGGCCACTTCGTTAAAACTCTCTAATACAGCACTACTAATTAAAAATGTGGTCGTGGTTGCTACAACACGCCACGTGATCGTTTTATATAGCGTACGCTTTGGTGTAATAGGTCCATCTTTTCTATACCGTTCCCAAATACGTTCATGAAAATAATAGATCCCTAATTTAATAATAAACTCGGCAAAACCAATTTTCAATGCATTTTCGATACTGCAATGCCCCAGTAAACACGTAACTAGTAATACAACAAGTATCGTATCTGAAGTTGCTACAATTCGCCACGAAATACCCTTCAGGATACTTCGCATATGAGACGCTCTTTTATACATTAGGCTGATACGATAAAGTAAGGGTTCAGTAAGTTCTCTTTGTTATAACGTAGCGGCTTTTTGGTTGTAGTATCCATTACCGTCAATCCAACTGCCTGACAAATAGCCTGTCCAGCGGCAGTGTCCCATTCCATCGTTGGCGCATAACGGGGATAGATATGTGCTTCGCCCTCAGCCACCAAACAAAACTTCAATGAACTTCCTTTGCTTACGATTTCGACATCATTATTTTTCTCAACTTCGGAAATAAATTTCGCAGTATCGTCATTTAAGTGCGATCTACTTCCTACGATCTTGATCGGAGATTCCTGCGAAGCGGCTGGTTTAATTTCCGAAGCATTCGCAAAAATAGTCTCTATAGTTTCATCTTCCGAAGCAACGACTACTTTAAATGCTTTTTTTCCATCTTCCGATGTATAATATAATGTTTTGGTAACAGGAACATAAATTACACCTAGCAATGGATTCCTTTCTTCAACGAGAGCAATATTCACGGTGAATTCACCATTTCTTTTTATAAATTCTTTTGTTCCATCTAGCGGGTCAACGATCCAACATGTATTCCAGTGACTGCGCTCTTCGTAGGTTGCATTACGTGTCTCTTCACTAATAATAGGATAAGCGAGCTTTGACAGATACCCGTTTATAACATCGCTAGCATTCTTATCTGCCATTGTCAATGGAGAATTATCACCTTTCACCTCTACATCAAACGGTGTGGCATATACCTTTAAAATGGCTCTACCGGCATCGAGAGCTGCTATAATTGCAGTAGTAAGATTATTTTTCATAGATGAAATGTATATTTTGGGCGTGCAAAGGTACATTAAATTTACGAAAACCCAAGCGACTAATTTTCAATGCATTCTGTTTTACAAGGTATTAACATTTATTAGCAAATAAGGTATTCAGCGTTAAAAAATTGGTAAACCGAAGGCAAAAATTGGTAATACGCAGAAAGGCTAGTAGTTTTACGTAAACTAATAAAAGCTACGTTATGAATTACTTAAATCTAGATAAAAAGAAAATACAAGAAACGGCACAAGAATTAAATATTCTGCTAGCCGACTATAACTTATACTATCAAAAATTACGAAATTTTCACTGGAACGTTGTGGGAAAAAACTTTTTTGACCTTCATATTAAGTTTGAAGAAATGTATGAAGATGCCAAACTAAAAGTTGATGAAATCGCTGAACGCATTCTTACGCTACGCTTTCAACCTGTAAGTAATTTTTCAGATTATCTAAAGGAATCTAACATAAAGGAATCTCCTTCAAACACGAAAGATAGCGATATGGTAAAAACCTTATTGCAAGATCACGGTGTGATCCTAAAGCAAATGCGTACAGTTATTGAAAAAGCTGATAAGGCTGGTGATGAAGGAACTATTGACCTAATGGGATCTTATATCGCGGATCTTGAAAAAATAAGCTGGATGCTCGATGCGTGGACCATGTCATCAACAGACAATCACCCCACAGCATAATGGTGTTTAAATTTTCTTTTATAACCCTGCTCGCAATAGGTCTTACCGCCTGCTCTCAACCTGATTTCGGGAAACTTGAGATCCTCAGTTCGTTACCTGGTGATCTAAGTGAAGTAAGCGGTATTGAAATTGTCAATGGCTCTTCCCTATTGTGGATGATCAATGACAGTGGAAACTCCCCACGCGTGTATGGTTATGATATTAATGAGCGAAAAATAGCGCGTACCATCGAGCTTTCAGTTTTAAAAAATACAGACTGGGAAGATCTTGCAAGTGATACCGAGGGCAATCTTTATATTGGTGATTTCGGAAATAATGATAACAAGCGAAAAGACTTAGCTATTTATCGCCTCGGAAATGTAGCAACTTCAGATAGTATGGAAATCGAGATCACTCGTTTTCAATTTGAAGATCAAAAAGAATTTCCACCAAAAAAGAAGGAACGAAATTTTGATGTTGAAGCCTTTGTATTTTATCAGGGCAACTTCTACCTTTTTACCAGAAATAGAAGCAGTAACTTTGATGGCACCACGAAACTATATCGCGTGCCAGCTGGTTCTGGAGATGTGCAAGCTACTTATCTAGGTAGCTATGTAACCTGTCAAGACAAAGATGATTGTCAGGTTACTAGTGCCGCCATAGACCGTAAAACTGGTGATTTGGCACTACTAACCTATAATAAAATATTCCTATTTTCTAAGTTTAACGGAGGTGATGTTTTTAAACGAAAAGCAAAGGAAATTCACTTAGACCATAAATCACAAAAGGAAAGCGTTGTTTTCTTAGACGCAAAGACCATGTTGATCGCCGATGAAAAAGTAGGTCCCGAAGGTGGAAATTTATACAAGTACACCTTTAAAAAGTAAAGAATACTCCGCC
>JGI24723J26617_10003178_pt1 | contig 12134 bp, 12 predicted proteins | sample Cruoilmetagenom6_FD_26617 | JGI IMG/M metagenome (IMG submission 26617) | reverse complement strand
GGGCAGTTTCGCAATGGGACATCACATGTCTTCGTGACGGAATTGCTGTGAAACCAAACCCCGGATCGCACGCCTAACCCACCGGTTGTGCGAGCTGCCGGGACAGACCAGCATCCGGACCCTTCATGGCGCGCAAGAAAACAACCCGAAGCCGCATCGAGCCTTCCTTCGAAGGAAGCCGGCCGAAGGGTTCGCGCACGCTTGCTGACGAGCGCGTCGCCGGCAAGACCAGCGCCAAATCGGCGTCGAAACCGACCTCGACCAAGCGCCGCAAGAAACCTCAGTCCAAAGCCCGCAAGCCAAGGGGCCGCACATCCCGCGGTCGTATCACCGGTGCGCTGCGGTCGACGATCTACTGGTGCTGCGTACTCGGCATCTGGGGCGGGATCGCCATCGCCGGTGTCGTCATTTTCTACGGTGCGCGCATGCCCAGTGCCGCGACCTGGTCGATCCCCGACCGTCCACCAAACGTCAAGATTGTTTCGGTCAACGGCGAAACCATGGCCAATCGCGGCGCTACCGGAGGCGAAGCTCTGCTTCTGGGCGACATGTCGCCTTACATTCCTGAAGCCGTGATCGCTATCGAGGATCGACGGTTCTACTCCCATTTCGGGGTCGATGTGATTGGTCTGGCCCGTGCCATGGTGTCCAATGTGATGGCCGGGCGCTTGGTGCAGGGCGGATCGACGCTGACCCAGCAGCTGGCCAAGAACCTGTTCCTGTCACCTGAACGCACCATCGAGCGCAAGGTGCAGGAGGTGCTGCTATCGCTGTGGCTCGAGCACCGCTTTTCCAAGGATCAGATCCTTGAAATGTATCTCAACCGGGTCTTCTTCGGTTCCGGCGCCTATGGTGTCGAGGCGGCATCGCGGCGGTATTTCCGCAAACCTGCCCGCGATGTGTCGCTTGCCGAGGCTGCCCTTCTCGCCGGTCTGCTCAAGGCCCCGTCGCGGCTCTCGCCGGCCCGCAACCCCAAGGCGGCCGAAGCCCGCGGCCAACTGGTGCTGGCTGCCATGCGCGACCAGGGCGTGGTCTCGGAAAGCGAGATCGCCACGGCGCTGACCAGCCCGCAAGTCCGCGCCAAGAGCTACTGGACCGGCTCGGAAAACTATGTCGCTGATCTGGTGATGCAGCGGCTGCCGGACCTCGTCGGAAAGATCACCGACGATCTGGTCGTCGACACCACAATCGACTTCCAGCTTCAGCGCGAGGCTGAAAAAGCCCTTAGGGCAACGCTTGAGAAGAACGGTGCCAAGTACAATGTCAGCCAGGGTGCGCTTGTGTCCCTTGATGGCACCGGCGCCGTCAGGTCGCTGATCGGCGGCCGTGAATATGCCACCAGTCAGTTTGACCGGGCCACCGACGCTTTGCGCCAACCGGGTTCCGCCTTCAAGCCGATCGTCTATGCCGCAGCTCTGGAGCAAGGCCGCACGCCCTTGTCGGTGCGCAATGATGCGCCGGTTAAAATCGGCAAATGGACACCCGAGAACTACAACAACAAGTATCGCGGCGAAGTGACTCTCTCGGAGGCCTTGACCCATTCGCTCAATACGGTTGCAGCCCAGCTGGTGATGGAAGTCGGCCCCAGAACCGTTGTTCAGACCGCACGGAGGCTGGGCATCGAGGCGCCACTGAAAGCCAACGCCTCGATTGCGCTCGGTACATCCGAAGTTTCCCTGCTGGAGCTCACCGGGGCCTATGCGGCCTTCATGAACGGCGGCTACAAGGCCACGCCGCATGTTATCCGGCGGGTGTCCACCCATGACGGCAAGGTGCTTTACGAGAACGCCTACGCCAACCCGCCCCGCGTCATTGACCGGGCCGTTGCTGCAATGATGAACCAGATGCTGGTGCGTGTGGTAGAGGAAGGCACCGGAACCAAGGCTCGCCTCGACGGCTGGCCAGCCGCCGGCAAGACCGGAACCACCCAGTCCTATCGCGATGCGCTGTTTGTCGGTTACACCGCCAATCTCGCAACAGGTGTCTGGTTCGGCAATGACAATGGCAAGCCGATGAAGAATGTCACCGGTGGCGGTCTTCCAGCCGAAACCTGGAAGCAGTTCATGCAGGCCGCCCATTCCGGTCTGCCGCCGGCCAATCTTCCGGTCGGCGGCCCGCGTCCGCCGGTGGTGATCGATGGAAACGGTACCGAAGATCACGATCCGGTGGCCGGTCTGGTCCGGGATCTGTCGCCGGTTCCGGTCTCGCGTGATGCCACCAGCGCCACGGACAACAATTTTCTCACCCCGCCGGGAGACATCGGATCTGCGCCGTCACAGCCAAATGGAGCCAAGCAAACCACCTTGCTCGACATTCTGATGGGCAACTGACAGGCTAAAGCGCAATAGTCGGGCAATTGCGCCACTTTAACACTGAAAAAACCGACAAAATCGTGCAATCTGCGTTTCCTCTGACGCTTGCAGTCTGCAGGTGACATTCTTATATACGGCTCAACGCTTCGGGCGGGGCCTTCTTCAACAAGGTCCTGACTTAGAGAGCGGAGACGGATGACACGGGTCATCCTGTTTTCAGTAGTGTCCCGTTAGGGGCTGTCGAATGGAACGCCTGACCGGGTCCCGGCAGCTCGCTTCAAGGAGAATTCAATATGGCTAAAGTAATCGGTATCGACCTCGGAACCACCAACTCCTGCGTCGCAGTGATGGATGGCAAGGACGCCCGGGTGATCGAAAACGCGGAAGGTGCACGCACCACCCCATCCATGGTCGCCTTCAGCGACGATGGCGAACGTCTGGTCGGCCAGCCGGCCAAGCGGCAGGCAGTCACCAATCCGGAAAACACCCTTTTCGCGGTCAAGCGCCTGATTGGCCGCCGCTTTGAAGACAAGGCCGTTGCCAAGGACCAGGAACTGGTTCCTTTCAACATTGTCCGCGGTGACAATGGCGACGCTTGGGTCGAAGCCAATGGCGACAGCTATTCCCCGGCCCAGATCTCCGCGATGATCCTTCAGAAGATGAAGGAAACCGCAGAATCCTATCTCGGTGAAAAGGTCGAAAAGGCCGTCATCACCGTTCCTGCCTACTTCAATGACGCTCAGCGTCAGGCCACCAAGGACGCCGGCAAGATCGCCGGTCTCGAAGTCCTGCGCATCATCAACGAGCCGACGGCTGCGGCTCTGGCCTATGGTCTGGACAAGACCGAAGGCAAGACCATTGCCGTCTACGACCTTGGCGGCGGTACCTTCGACGTCTCGATCCTGGAAATTGGCGATGGCGTCTTCGAAGTGAAGTCGACCAATGGCGACACCTTCCTGGGTGGTGAAGATTTTGACATGCGTCTGGTTGGTTATCTCGCCGACGAGTTCAAGAAAGAGCAGGGCATTGACCTCAAGAAGGACAAGCTCGCGCTGCAGCGTCTCAAGGAAGCTGCCGAAAAGGCCAAGATCGAGCTTTCCTCTGCCTCGCAGACCGAAATCAACCTGCCCTTCATCACCGCCGACGCTTCCGGTCCTAAGCACCTGACGCTGAAACTCAGCCGCTCCAAGTTCGAAAGCCTGGTCGATGATTTTGTCCAGCGCACCATCGCGCCGTGCAAGGCAGCACTCAAGGATGCAGGCCTTCAGTCGGCTGAAATCGACGAAGTGGTTCTGGTCGGCGGCATGACCCGCATGCCCAAGATCCAGGAAGTCGTGAAGAAGTTCTTCGGCAAGGACCCGCACAAAGGCGTGAACCCGGACGAAGTGGTCGCCATGGGTGCTGCCATTCAGGCCGGCGTTCTGCAGGGCGACGTCAAGGACGTGTTGCTGCTCGACGTAACCCCGCTGTCGCTCGGCATCGAAACGCTGGGTGGCGTGTTCACCCGTCTGATCGACCGCAACACCACGATCCCGACCAAGAAGAGCCAGGTGTTCTCCACCGCTGAAGACAATCAGAACGCGGTGACCATCCGGGTCTTCCAGGGCGAGCGTGAAATGGCTGCCGACAACAAGGTTCTCGGCCAGTTCGATCTCGTCGGCATTCCGCCGGCACCGCGCGGTGTGCCGCAGATCGAAGTCACCTTCGATATCGACGCCAACGGCATCGTCAACGTCTCTGCCAAGGACAAGGGCACCGGCAAGGAGCACCAGATCCGCATCCAGGCTTCGGGCGGTCTCTCCGACGCCGACATCGACGCGATGATCAAGGAAGCCGAATCCAATGCCGAGGGCGACAAGAAGCGCCGTGCTGCCGTCGAAGCCAAGAACCAGGGCGAAAGCCTGATTCACTCGTCCGAACAGTCGCTCAAGGATTACGGCGACAAGGTCTCGGAAGAGGATCGCACCGCGATTGCTGATGCAATCGCTGCGCTCAAGACTGCAGTTGAAGCCGAAGAGGCTGACGCCGAGGACATCCAGGCCAAGAGCCAGACGCTGATGGAAGTTTCCATGAAGCTCGGCCAGGCCATGTATGAGCAGAGCCAGGCCGAAGAAGCCGCGGCTGAAGGCGGAACCGAAGGCGAGGAAACCATCGTCGATGCGGACTTCGAAGAAGTCGACGATGACGACGACAGCGAAAAGAAGTCTGCTTAAGTCTCTTCATCAATAACCGCCCGGCTTTTAAGCAGCCGGGCGGAACATGCCTGATGGAGACCCGAGTGGCCAACATTCCAGATCCGAACAATTATGATGATCCGGATAAACTCCGTAACCTGATGGCGAATGCCCTCAGGCTCGGTCGTGAGGATCTAGTTCTACGCTGTCAGATCCGACTGGCGGAGCTGAGCAGTCAAGAGTTCGATGATGCTCTGGAAAAAGAATTCTGGATGGCGGTGAATATTGCCGAGGAATTCAAGACTGCCGAGAATGGCAGGACCACTCGGCTGTCAAGAACAAGACAGAAATACACTCGCGACGGAGCAAAGAAGTGCGTCGAGGATTTGGCGATCAGGCCCTCAATAACTGAGGGATTCCAGATACTTGCCGATAACGGACGCGTGGATTTGACGTTTGAAGCTGTTTTATTACGTCACGCCAGTCAATTCGATGAGTCTGCGATCGCGATCGCCAAGGCAAAACTTCTGGATAACGGCGTTGACGAGATGACAATTGAAGGCTGGTTGAATGGCCAAGGCTGATTTTTACGAAACGCTTGGTGTGGCGCGTGGCGCGGATGAGAAAGAGCTGAAAAGCGCTTACCGCAAGCTTGCCATGAAGTACCACCCGGACAAAAATCCCGATAACGCTGAAGCTGAACACAAGTTCAAGGAAGTCAGCGAAGCTTACGAGTACCTGAAGGATCCGCAGAAACGTGCGGCGTATGACCGGTTCGGCCATGCCGCCTTCGAACAGGGCGGCCCCGGCGGAATGGGCGGCGGCTTTGGCGGCGGTGGCGGCGGGTTCTCCGACATCTTCGAGGATATTTTCGGCGAGATGATGGGTGGCCGCGGCGGTCGCCGGTCGTCAGGTGGCCGGGAGCGTGGTGCCGATCTGCGCTACAACATGGAAATCACGCTTGAGGAAGCCTATGCGGGCAAGACCGCACAGATCCGGGTTCCAACCTCGATCACCTGCGATGTCTGCACCGGCTCAGGCGCCAAGCCCGGCACCCAGCCGACCACCTGCGCCACCTGCGGCGGCGCCGGACGTGTCCGCGCCGCGCAAGGCTTCTTCTCGGTTGAACGGACCTGCCCGACCTGCCACGGCCGTGGTCAGACCATCTCCGATCCCTGCACCAAATGTGCGGGTCAAGGCCGAGTCACCGAAGAACGGTCTTTGTCGGTCAACATTCCCGCAGGCATCGAGGACGGTACCCGCATTAGACTGTCGGGCGAGGGCGAAGCCGGAATGCGCGGCGGCCCTTCCGGCGATCTCTATATCTTTCTGTCGGTCCGCCCTCATGCAGTATTCCAGCGCGAAGGCGCCGATCTTTACTGCTCCGTGCCTATTTCCATGACGTCTGCGGCGCTCGGCGGTAAATTCGACATCACCACAATGGATGGCGCCCGCTCGCGGGTTACGGTGCCCGAAGGCACCCAGCCCGGCAAGGAGTTGCGTCTGCGTGGCAAGGGCATGCCTGTGCTGCGATCGGCTCAGTTTGGCGATCTCTACGTCAGGATCACCATCGAAACACCGCAGAAACTGTCCAAGCGCCAGCGGGAACTTCTGATGGAATTCCAGGAACTGTCGTCCAAGGAAACCAGCCCGGAATCGACCGGATTCTTCTCCAGGATGAAGGGCTTCTTCGACACAATGTCGGACTAGGCCTGCGTGAGGCGGGGTCTGCCTCTGCCCGTCAGGCACTTTGTGTTCGATCCGGCGAGTGGTGTTCAGACTGCCTGCTTGAGAATGAATGTCGGCAACCTCGCAGCGGAGCAGACCATGACACCCAGAATTCTCGTCCTTCCCGGCTCGAACCGCTCCGGTTCGTTCAATGCGTCGCTGGCCGCTGCAGCGTCCGTCGAACTGGCCGGGCAGGGGGCTGATGTCAGCCGGATCTCGCTGGTTGATTATCCGCTGCCGCTTGTCGACGAGAACCTCAAGAACGATACCGGTGTTCCCGAAAACGCCTTCAAGCTAGGACGCCTGATTGCCGCCCATGATGGGGTGTTTCTCTGCTGTCCGGAATACAATTCTTCGATTCCGCCATTGCTCAAGAACATGATCGACTGGGTCAGCCTGATCACCAAGGACGGCGACCGGCGGTTCAAGCCGTGGGCGGGCCGCTACGTGGCGCTTGGATCAGCGTCGAATGGCAAATTGGGCGGCATCCGCGGGCTCTATCATGTCCGCTCGGTCATGGTGAATGTCGGAACCCAGGTCATCAGTGAGCAATGCGCGGTCAGCGGTGCGGCGGAGGCTTTCGATGCGGACGGACGGCTCAAGGACGAACGCACAAGTGCCATGTTGGCCAACACCTGCAAATCCCTGATCCGCCACTGCGCCATGATGTCCACCGGCTGAGAGGGCCCTGTTCCTGCGCCAACTGCTTTCCTTCCCGGGCCATGCGGTCTTGCGATCATCGTGTCTTCATGCGAGGACCGGTTGAAACGAAGGGAGTGCACGATGCCGGTTGCAGCGCTTGAAAAAGGTTCACCATCCGACAGCCCGTTTGATCCGCGGCTGATCGTCGGGCTCGATGTTCCGACCGTCACCGAGGCCGAGGCACTGGTCAATCGGATCGGCGATGCGGCGATGTTCTACAAGATCGGCTATCAGCTTGCCTTCGCCGGTGGATTGCCGCTGGCCCGGGAACTCAAGGCTTCCGGTCGGAATGTCTTCCTCGACATGAAGCTTCTCGACATCGACAACACCATCGCAAAGGGCGTCGAAAACATCGTCAAGATGGGTGTCGACATGCTGACCATCCATGCCTATCCCAAGGCGATGCGCGCCGCCGTCGAAGCTGCGAAGGGCAGCAATCTGTGCCTGCTCGGCGTCACTGTGCTGACCTCCATGGATGCTGCCGACGTGACTGAGGCAGGTTATGCCCTGTCGCCTGAGGAGCTGGTGCTGCGCCGGGCCGCGCAGGCTCGCGATGCAGGCATGGGCGGCATCGTCTGCGCCGCGGCCGAAGCGAAGGCCGTGCGCGACATTGTCGGTCCCGACATGGCGGTTGTGACGCCAGGCATAAGACCCACCGGTGCCGATCACGGGGATCAGAAACGGGTGATGACACCCGCCCAGGCGCTTGCCGCAGGATCGACGCATCTGGTGGTCGGACGGCCGGTTTGCAAGGCGCTCGATCCGGCAGCGGCCGCACGGGCAATCACTTCAGAAATGGCGCACGCCTGACAAGGGAGACCATCACTATGGCAAAGGGGTACTGGATAGGCCGCATCGACGTGCATGATCTCGAGGCCTACAAGGCCTATATCGAGACCGCGACTCCGGCCTACAAGGAATTCGGCGCGACATTCCTGGTCCGTGGCGGCGAAGTCGACCCGGTGGAAGGCGCGGCACGGTCCCGAAATGTGGTGATCGAGTTTCCAAGCTACGAGGCCGCACTGGCCTGCTACAATTCTGAAACCTACCAGAAGGCGCGTGCGATTCGTCAGGAATTCTCCGAGGGTGAACTGCTGATCGCCAAGGGCCACGAGGCCTGAAAGCTTGCTTCAGGTGCGATTAATCCCCGCGCCTGGTGCACGGGGCCTTCACCTTGTGCGGGTTTTTGACTAAGAGCTTTGGTTGACTGCGACCGATTCCGGTTGCGTACGCGTGAACAACCGGCGCCAGAGATCCTGTCAGGGAGTGCATAGATGACATCGCTCAATCAACCCAAGCTCGTCACGGTCTTCGGCGGTTCCGGCTTTGTTGGACGCCATATTGTGCGCGCCCTGGCCAAACGCGGCTACCGCGTTCGTGTCGCCGTCCGGCGGCCCGATCTTGCCGGTCACCTGCAGCCTTTGGGCGGCGTTGGTCAGATCATGGCTGTCCAGGCCAATCTGCGCAACCGCGAGTCGGTCAACAGGGCTGTCCATGGCGCCGATTACGTCGTCAATTGTGTTGGTATCCTGTTTGAATCCGGTCGCAACACCTTCGCCTCGGTTCAGGATTTCGGCGCCCGTGCGGTAGCCGAAGCGGCCCGCGCCGAAGGCATCGGACTGACCCATATCTCGGCCATTGGCGCTGATGTTCAATCAGACTCCGTTTATGCCAGATCAAAGGGCCTCGCCGAAGCCTCGATCGCCAAGGTGTTGCCCGATGCGGTGATCCTGCGTCCGTCGATCGTGTTTGGCCCGGAAGACGGCTTCTTCAACAAATTTGCTGAAATGGCACGTTTTGCGCCCGCCTTGCCGCTGATCGGCGGCGGCGAAACCAAATTCCAGCCGGTCTATGTCGGAGATGTCGCCGAGACCGTGGCCCGCAGCGTCGAGGGGACCATCCCCCGCGGTGCCATTTACGAGCTGGGCGGCCCGCGGACCATGAGCTTCCGGGAAGTGCTTGAGGAGATCCTCGAGATCACCCACAGAAAGCGCGCCCTGCTGCCGCTGCCGTGGGGCCTGGCCTCGCTGATCGGCAAGATTGCCAGCTTCATCCCGTTCATCGATCCACCCCTGACCGATGACCAGGTGACCTTGCTCAAGACCGACAATGTGGTCTCTGTCGAAGCCACCAACGACAAGCGCACTCTGGCAGGTCTCGGCATACCGCAGACGACTGTCGAAGCCATCCTGCCGACATACCTCACCCGTTACCGCCCGCACGGCCAGTACAGCGGCACCGGAAGCGAAGCCTGAGCGACCGCGTCGCCGAGCTGATTTCAGTCCTGGCACCGTCAGGGCTGGATGCTTGGGCGGCCCTTGTTTTGATCACAGCCAGTTTCTTCACCTCGGCGCTGACGGTGTCTGTCGGCATCGGCGGTGGCGTGGCTTTGCTGGCACTGATGGGCTACCTCGTTCCGGTCGCGGCTATTATTCCCGTCCACGGAGTGGTGCAGCTGGGCTCCAATGTCGGACGCGCTGCAATCCTGCGCAACCATGTCGCCTGGACCTGCCTCGCAGCCTTCTTCATCGGCGCGGTTCCAGGCGCGTGGGCCGGCGGCAGCGTTGTCGGTGTGCTCTCGGATTCCGTGCTCAAGGCGGCCCTTGGTGGTTTTATCCTGCTGATCACCTGGATGCGGCTTCCGCGCCTCGCCGCCATCCGGCTGCCGGGTTTCGCGCTCACCGGCGGGCTCACCACATTCCTGACCATGATCTTCGGTGCCACCGGCCCGTTCAATGCCGTTGTGCTGTCCAAGTCCTTTCCGGAAAGGCTCCGGTTTCAGGCCACCACAGCGGCGGTGATGAGCCTGCAGCATCTGGTCAAGACAGCGGCTTTCGCGCTTGCAGGTTTCGCATTCGGGCCATGGCTGCCGCTCATCGCCGCGATGGTTCTCACCGGTCTCGCCGGAACCTGGGTCGGAACTCATATCTTGCGAAGAACGCCAGAAAGCCGGTTTCAGCTGATTTTCAAGATCTGTCTGACAGTGCTGGCGCTGGATTTGATCCGCCGCAGTGTTGCTGGAATGGCGCATGGTTAGCAATGATTTAAGGTTCGGCCGCTTTATTGTTGGCTATTGGAGAATCGGGCTTGAACCAACCATCAGAGCCGGGTAAATCGCGCCTTCTTGTCCGAGAGGAGGCCTGCAGGCATTCATCCACGGACCATATTTCGCCACCTGGCCAAATGCAGCATTCAGTATCAGACAGATCAGGACATCAGTTTATGGGTAAAACAGTCGTATCCGCGTTCGCCTTCGCCATAGTGGTTATCTTGTCGGCGTCGGCTTTCGCCCCGCGCAGCGTTGCCCACTCGTCGAATGGCTGCACACCGGCCTACGGCGTTGATCCCTGTGCCCGGCAGGCAATGGTGAAGTAACACTCTCCTGCAGTGCCGCGGGTCTGATCAGACACCATAAGCGGCGCTGCAATTCTCCTCCCTGAAGCGGCTTAACCAAGCAGCCACAGGCCGATGAGCCCCAGGCTCCCCACAACAATTCGCCACCAGCCAAACAGGGCGAAGCCGTGCTGTGAGACAAAGTCCAAGAGCCAGCGCACGACGACCACACCGGCAATGAACGCCATGACAAAGCCGACGATGATGGTCACCATGTCATCCTGGCCCAGCTTGTCGTAGTTCTTGTACAGATCAAGCGTAAACGCGCCGGCCATTGTTGGCATCGCCAGGAAGAACGAAAACTCCGCCGCCGAGCGCTTGTCGGCGCCCATCAGCAAGGCGCCGGCAATGGTGGCGCCGGAGCGGGACGTGCCCGGAACCATCGCCAGGCACTGGCAGAGCCCGATCTTGAACGCCAGCGAAAGCGGGTAATCCATCACATTGGTGTACTTCGGCTGCAGCTTCATCCGGTCGATCACCAGAAGAATGACGCCGCCGCCGATCAACACCCAGCAGATCAGCGCTGTGGATTCAAACAGCACCGACTTGATGAAATCATGTGCCAGTGCGCCGATCACGGCTGCCGGCAGGAACGCCAGTAGGATCGCGCCGACAAAGTGCCGCGCCTTTGCGCTCGAAGGAAGCGAGGTGGCGAGGATCCACAACCGCGAGAAATAGACCGACAGGATGGCCAGAATGGCCCCCAGCTGCACCAGCACTTCAAAACTATTGCCAGGCGACTTGAACCCCATGAAGTGCCCCGCGAGCAACAGATGCGCCGTCGAGGAGACCGGGACAAACTCGGTCAGACCTTCAATGAGGCCGAGCACGGCCCCAACAATCGTTGTTTCATTCATGCCGGAGGATCCTGTTTCACAAGAATGGCAGCCATTGGCCTTCGGGTTGCCCGTTTTGACGACAAGTCTTCTCCGACATCTGATCAGTGATTCGCTTGTCTTGCAGTGGGTCAGTCCCTATAGCTCTATTTTCCGGAACCTGACCAGTCCTGCGCACCGGCGCCAACGCAAACACGTTCAGCTTCACGATGCCCGTTTTATATCACCACACCATATCCGCAGCGTCCCGATTTGTTCGGGTCTGTTTCAACGAGGTCGATTTCGCCACCGAGCTGGTGGAGGAATTGCCTTGGGAAAAGCGGCCTGATTTTCTCAAGATCAATCCGGCCGGAACCGTGCCCGTCTGCGTGACCGACAATGGCTATGCCCTGTGCGGACCGCACATCATCGCCGAATGGATCGACGAATCCTTTGGTGTGTTCAAACGCGATCGCCGGCTGCTCGCCGAAGATCCGTTCCAGCGCGCTGAAATCCGCCGACTGGTCGAGTGGTTCCTGATCAAGTTCGAACAGGACGTGGTGCGTCCGCTGGTGCGTGAGCGCATCATCAAGCTGCAACTGCCGACAAGCCAGGGTGGCGGCTCACCCGACCCCAAGATGCTTCGCGCCGGACGCGCCAATATTCGCCAGCACATGAAATACCTGTCCTGGCTGGCCGGTTCGCGCGCCTGGCTCGCCGGCGACCGGCTGAGCTATGCCGATCTGGCTGCTGGGGCCGCCTTGTCGGTGATGGATTATCTCGGCGAGATCGACTGGAACGAATACACGCAGGCCAAGGACTGGTATCAGCGGGTCAAGTCCCGGCCGTCGTTCCGGCCCTTGCTGGCGGATCGGGTCCGCAATCTGCCGCCGGTCGCCCATTACGCCGATCTCGACTTCTAGGCTGATGACCGGCGCAAGCCATAGCGAACCCGGCAGGTCGGCAGGGGCGGGTCACAGCAAAACTTCGCCACAGGCCGAACGGCTCAA
>JGI24723J26617_10003174_pt1 | contig 12162 bp, 12 predicted proteins | sample Cruoilmetagenom6_FD_26617 | JGI IMG/M metagenome (IMG submission 26617) | reverse complement strand
GAAAACGCATTCATTTAATCGTGAAATGCAAAAGTTGGATTGCAAGTCGGAACACTCTGGTTCATTTAGGAAGGGTTCTAAATAATCAGGTGATACCATGTCTCTTAAAATAGCCTTTCAAATGGATCCGATTGATCCGATTGACATTAATGCGGACAGTACATTTCGTATTGCCGAAGAAGCACAGGCCAGAGGTCATGAGTTATTCTATTATACACCCGATAAGCTGGCTTATCAGCAGGGGCGTGTAACGGCTAAAGGATGGCCTTTGACCGTTCGTCGTGAGGTTGGCAATCACTTTACGCTGGGCAAATACCAAGAGATCGATCTAAGCACACAAGATGTGGTTTGGCTTCGCCAAGACCCGCCGTTCGATATGGGTTATATCACCACGACACATATATTGGATATGATCCACCCCAAGACTTTGGTGGTAAATGATCCGACATGGGTGCGTAACTATCCTGAAAAACTGCTGGTTCTGCAATTTCCTGATCTGACACCACCGACAACAATCGCCCGGGATATGGATACTTTGAAGGCGTTCAAAGATGAACATGGCGACATTATCCTGAAGCCGTTATACGGCAATGGTGGTGCGGGTGTTTTCCGGCTTGACCCCAATGACCGTAACTTTAGCTCATTGTATGAACTGTTTGCGGGGATCAACCGCGAGCCGTTGATTGCGCAAAAGTTTCTGCCGGATGTCAGCAAAGGCGACAAACGCGTGATCATCATAGACGGCGAACCTGTTGGCGCCATTAACCGGGTGCCTGCCAAGGGTGAAACACGATCAAACATGCACGTTGGCGGGCGACCCGAAAAGGTGGAAATGACTGCGCGTGATCTGGAAATTTGTGCATGCATTGGCCCGCTTTTACGTGAAAAGGGCCAGATTTTTGTAGGCATCGATGTGATCGGCGGCAACCTTACCGAAATCAACGTAACTTCGCCCACAGGTATTCAGGAACTGGAACGGTTTGACGGGGTAAACGTGGCCGAAAAAATCTGGTTAGCAATAGAAGCGCGGCGAACAGGTTGATGTCGATACGCCTGCGAATTGTTTCTTTAAGTTCAAAACTGTTTTTCAAACCGGCGCTTGCGCGTATCCGCAATTTACAATGGTTGCGTAGCTATCTTGATTTTGTCGTGAAGCTGAACAATCTGAACCCAAAAGGGGCAGTTTACGAAAAAGGCGTGCTTTCCCACAAAAACCAAACGGTTCCAGTCGTTTGGGCAAATCTTGCCGATCCTTCGCAATCGCAGGTGCTTTTATATATCCACGGCGGGGGTTTTATCTTTGGCAGTGCTGACACCCACAAACATCTGGCTGCTGACATTGCGGGGCAAATGGGGATAAAAGCGGTTCTGCCAAATTACAGGCTGGCACCTGAAGACCCATACCCCAAGGGTTTTGATGATGTTGTGACCAGCTATCGGGCCTTGTTGGAAATAGGTTATCAGGCACAAAATATTGTTATTGGCGGTGACAGTGCGGGCGGCAACCTAACCTTTGCGTTATTGGCCTATATCAAGGCAAATAAGCTACCGATACCGGCCTGTGCATTCACGTTTTCAGCTTTGACTGATATGACTAATACGGCGGAAAGCATTGCAAGAAATGCGTCTAGGGATTGTGTTTTGGCGGCTGGCCGTTTTGATGAAATGACGAGGGTTTATGCCCCTGGTCAGGATGTAAAATCACCCTGTCTTTCGCCCATATTTGCGACTTACAAAGGGGCCCCACCGGTTTTGATGCAAGCCTCTGATGGTGAGATGCTGATCGACGACAGCCGTGCCATGCTAAAGGTTTTGACGGATCAAGGTGTGGATGCGCGATTAAGCGTATTCGGCAATAACTTTCACGTATTTCAAGTTTTGCGTGGCCTTGTTCCCGAAGCGGATCAGGCTATCCGTGAAGTGGTTGGATTTATCAAAGATCATATGCCTGAGGTTAAGCGATAGCTTAGCGCTTCGGCGATATGAGGTTTGCGCACGCTTTCGTGGATGTCCAAATCTGCAATAGTGCGGGCTACACGTAAAACCCGATGATAACCGCGCGCGGTCAGTTTGAATTTTTCAGCAGCTTTTTCCAACAACGCCAAACCTTCGGGATCAGGAGTTGCCACCGCTTCCAGTATTTCCCCTTCGGCATCAGTGTTCAATGAAGCGCCCGTGACATTACTATATCGTTTTGCCTGTATTTGGCGGGCCTGCAAAACCCGCTTTGCGATTTGTGCACTGCTTTCTTTGGTATTTGTGCCTGTGCCCGCTAAATCCTGCATGGTGACGGGCGGCACTTCTACACGCAGATCAAAACGATCCATTAACGGGCCGGATATACGCCCCAGATAGTCTTGTCCACATATGGGTGCGCGCGCACAGGCACGTTCTGGGTCGGCCAGATAACCGCATCGGCAGGGGTTGGCGGCACTGACCAGCATGAATTTGCAGGGGTATTTCACATGTGCATTGGCGCGTGAAATCATCACCGTGCCGTTTTCAACAGGTTGGCGCAGGGTTTCCAGCACTTGGCGGGAAAATTCAGGCAGCTCGTCCAGAAACAAGACCCCGTTATGGGCTAGTGATATTTCGCCCGGTTTCGCCCCGCGCCCACCACCGACAATTGCCGCCATAGATGCGGTGTGATGCGGATCACGAAAAGGCCGTGTTTTGGAAATTCCACCCTCGGACAACAACCCTGCAAGGGAATGGATCATAGAGGTTTCAAGGGCTTCTTGCGCATCCAATACAGGAAGAATTCCGGGCATACGTGACGCCATCATTGATTTGCCTGATCCGGGAGAGCCGACCATAAACAGATGATGCCGTCCGGCGGCGGCAATTTCCATCGCGCGTTTGGCGCGTTCCTGCCCCTTTACGTCAGACAAGTCGCGTTCTTCGTTTTCTTTGACCACTTCACCCGGTTCGGCGGATTTCAACACCTGCTTGCCGTTGAAGTGGTTCATCACTTGCAACAGATTTGCCGGTGCAATAACGTTAACCGACCCGACCCATGCCGCTTCGGCACCGCATTCTTTGGGACAGATCAGATCGCAGGACGCTTCGGCGGCGGCAAGGGCTGCGGGCAGGGCGCCAATGACGGGGATCAGCTTGCCGTCCAACGACAGTTCCCCCAAGGCCACTTGACGGGCGACTTCATCACCGGGAATAACTTCCATCGCGGCCAATAATGACAGGGCAATCGGCAGATCGAAATGTGAACCTTCCTTGGGCAGATCGGCGGGGGACAGGTTCACGGTGATACGCTTGGATGGCAGGGCCAAGGCCATGGATGTCAATGCGGCACGCACCCTTTCACGTGCTTCCGACACGGCTTTGTCGGGCAAGCCCACGATGTTGAAAGCAGGCAATCCCGAAGCCAAAGAGCATTGAACTTCGATCAGCCGGGCCTCGACCCCCAGAAAAGCAACCGTATAGGCGCGCGTAACCATGTCCGAACTCCGAATTAAGAATGGTTAACGGTAGGGGTGGATTGGTTTATTTTTGGTAAATTTTCATGAAACCGTCCCAAGCGGCAGCATCCGCCACAGTCTTATCCCTGCAAAACGGATTGCAGAAGCCGAAAACGCGGCCATCCAGTTCCAGATAATCCGTCACGGGATCGCCTGAATAGGGGCAGTTTGCATTTTCAGAAGGGCCAGTATCTACGGCCCTCACAGGTAAGCGCGCGGGGCCGGGCCATGTCCCTTCCGGCAGATCATGATCGTAACCCGGTTGGACGTAGTTTTCGGCCAGACCCATAGCGCGCCAACGGCGAAAGGACGGGTCGTTCAGATGGGTTTGGATATAGGCATCTGACACGGCGTTTCTGGGCAGATTGAACGTGGCAAAGCGTGTGGCAACGGGGGCATAGAAAACATCTGCGATGGTGTATTGCCCAAACAGCCAAGGGCCATCTGCGCCGTATTTTTTGCGGGCCAGTCCCCATAGATGTTCAATTCTTGCAACATCGCCCAAAACTGCATCCGAAGGTTTGAAATCGGGATAATGACGGCGCAGGTTCATGGTGCAATCCGTGCGCAGGTTGGTGAAAGACGAATGCATTTCAGCGACCATATTACGTGCCATGGCACGCGCTGCAGGATCGCTGGGCCACATGCCTGCATCGGGGTGCCGTTCGGCTAAAGTTTCGGCCATCGCGATTGTGTCTTGTACAACGATACCGTCGAATTTCATTGCGGGCACCAAACGGGCCGGTGCGAAATCTTTCAGCATATTTGTGAAGCCGTCGCTATACATCCGTGCGGAATGTATTTTGGCGGGCAGGTTGAATTTTTCGAATAACAGCCAGCCGCGCAGCGACCAACTGGAATAAGTACGATCACCAATAGCAAGTTTATAAGTCATGGTGTTAGTATGGGGCGTGTTGACGAAAACGCAAAACATCTTTCGTGATATGATGGATCAAGGTTTGTGATTAACACCCAGAATACGCCATGCATCACCTAAGTGGTCAATGCGGGTGACGGATAGATTGTCGATATGAAAACTTGTGGCGGCCTTGGCGCTCATGCCGCCTGCCAGCTGAATTTGTGTCAGGATCACGCCGTAATGGGCGACAATGACGATGTCGCGGTCTTTATGGGTTTGGCAGAGATCATGCACTTCGGTTGTCACGCGCGCAGAAACCTGATTCCAGCTTTCGCCGTTTGGGGCTTTTGCATCGCCGGGCGCATCCCAGAATGTACGGATTTCATCGGGGTGGGTGATGGAAATGTCGTCAAATCCTTTGTCTTCCCAATCACCGAAATGAAATTCGCGCAGGTTTTGACGCGGGTATAGGTGCTCGCGCGTGCCAACGATGGCTTCTGCGGTTGTCACGCAACGTGTCAGGTCGGAAGATACGACAAGCGCGCCTTTGGGCAGATGTGTATTCAGTCGTTGGATTTGGTCTGTATCGGACAGATCCGCGGGCGCATCCGTCCAGCCCACCATGGTTTTTTTATGTGTCGGGCCGTGGCGTACCCACCAGAAGCGGGTCATTGCTGTAGCTGCCCTTTTAGGGGCAACGGCAGGCCTGCGGTGACCAGGACAACCAGATCGGATAAAACGGCAAGTTGTTGGTTCAGTTCACCTTGTTGTTGGCGGAACTGACGGGCCAGTGTGTTGTCCGGCACCACACCTTGGCCGACTTCGTTGGTGACGATGACAATTGGGCCGTGAAATTCTTTCAATCCGGCAAATAACTTGGCTTTAGCTGTTGTTAGATCGTGTTCACCCAAAAGGGTATTGGACAACCACAGCGTTGCGCAATCTAATAATACTGCGTTTGCGGTGTCAATTTTCGCTAAAGTGTTCCATGGGGCAAGGGGGGCTTCGAAATTATCCCAATTTGCTCCGCGCTGGGTTTTATGTTTGGCGATTTTAGCCTTCATTTCATCGTCAAACGCCTGTGCCGTTGCGATATATGCGCATGGGCGGTCGCATGATAATATCAGATTTTCGGCAAAACGGGATTTGCCGGATGCGGCTCCACCAATGACCAGTGTTAATTTTGGCAATGTAATTTTCTTCACAACCGCGTGTTCCCTATTCACATTTGCTGAATTATTAAGTCAGATAGATAAAAATAACCAGAGTGATGGTTGGAGGATATTATGTCTTTATACATAGAACCAAACAAGACGATTACAAAAACTGCGATGAAGGCAGAATTGCTGGACGCGGAAACTGAATACGCGCTGGCGGTTGCATGGCGCGATAACCGTGATGAGGCGGCCTTACACCGTTTGATCACCGCTTATATGCGTTTGGCCATATCTATGGCGATGAAATTCAAGCGCTATTCTGTGTCACAACAGGATCTAATACAAGAAGCGGGCGTTGGCCTGATGAAGGCAGCCGAGAAGTTTGATCCCGATAAGGGGTTTCGCTTTTCGACTTATGCGCAATGGTGGATCAAGGCTGCGATGCAAGAGTTCGTCATGCGTAACTGGTCGATGGTGCGTACAGGTACGACAACGTCGCAAAAGTCGCTGTTCTTTAATTTGAAACGGGTTCAGGCCAAGATTGAACGCGAAGCACAGAAAACCGGTGAAAAGTTAAGTTTGGCTGAAAAAGACGCACTGATTGCAGAAGAAATCGGCGTGCCGTTGCGCGATGTCGAAATGATGCAGGGGCGTATGTCAGGCGGGGATTTTTCGTTGAATGCACCGCAATCCTCTGATGAGGATACCCGTGAATGGATGGATACGTTAGAGGATACCGGCCCGCAATCTGCCGAAGTGGTGGAGCGTGAGCAGGATTTTCTGACCATGCGCGGCTGGATCAATAAGGCGATGGATGCACTGAATGAACGCGAAAAGTACATCATTTCCCAACGTAAGTTGGTGGATGAGGTGCGCACATTGGAAAGCATTGGACAAGAGCTGAGCCTGTCAAAAGAACGGGTGCGCCAGATTGAATCTGCTGCTTTGGATAAACTGCGCAAGCGGTTGGAAAAGGATGTCGGCAAAGCGGCGCGGATATTGGTAGACGCCTAATCTTGTACGCTTGCACCCAGCGGTTCGCGGCTTTACATATGTTCCAAGTAACATTGGAGTAGTGCCATGCACTTGTTGGCTGGTCGTAAAATCCTACTGATTATAGGCGGCGGTATAGCGGCCTATAAAAGCCTTGATCTGATCCGTCGTTTACGTGAACGGGGGGCATCTGTGGTGCCGGTTTTAACCAAAGGCGGGGCGGAATTTGTTACACCATTGTCCGTGACAGCCCTTGCAGGGGAAAAGCTGTATCGCGATTTATTCGATCTGGGTGATGAGGCGGAAATGGGTCATATCCAGCTGTCACGCGCCGCTGACCTAATTGTCGTAGCCCCTGCGACTGCTGACGTGATGGGCAAGATGGCAAATGGGCAGGCCAATGATCTGGCGACTACGCTGTTGCTGGCCACCGATAAGCGCGTGTTGATCGCACCCGCGATGAATGTACGGATGTGGGAACATGCGGCGACACAACGGAATGCAAAAAAATTGAAGCAGGACGGTATTTTATTTGTCGGACCTGACGATGGCGATATGGCGTGCGGTGAATATGGCCCGGGCCGTATGGCAGAGCCTTTAGCGATTGTGGCCGCCGTCGAAGATGCTTTGTTGAACGGCCCCTTGAAAGGCCGTCATATTTTAGTGACGTCCGGCCCGACCCATGAACCGATCGACCCTGTGCGCTACATCGCCAATCGTTCATCCGGTGCACAAGGCAGTGCGATTGCCAACGCGTTGGCAGCGTTAGGGGCTAGGGTTACGTTTGTGACAGGACCTGCACGGGCAGAGATGCCGACCGGGTGCACGATTGTGCCTGTTGAAACTGCGGATCAGATGCTAGCCGCTGTGCAAGGTGCATTGCCTGCGGATGCCGCCATATTTGCAGCAGCGGTTGCCGATTGGAAAGTGACAAGTGCTTCGGACAAGAAGATCAAGAAAACCAAATCGTCTAAGTTACCGGTTCTGGAATTTGCCGAGAATTCGGATATTTTGCGTACAGTATCGCATATGGGTAAAACCCGCCCGCAACTGGTTGTGGGTTTTGCCGCTGAAACTGACGATGTACTGGAAAATGCCACTGCGAAACGTAAACGCAAAGGCTGCGATTGGATCGTCGCCAATGATGTGTCGCCTGAAACCGGAATTATGGGCGGTGTAGAAAACGATGTGACGTTGATAACTTCGGATGATGCAGAAAACTGGCCGCGTATGAGCAAAGACGCGGTTGCACAAAGGTTGGCAGAAAAAATTGCCAGTACATTGGGACAGGATAAATAAATGGCAAATATTAAAGTTAGTATCATGCGCGTTGCGGGGTCGGATACGGATATTGCATTGCCTGCATATGAAACGATTGGTGCGGTTGGCATGGATCTGCGTGCCAACTTCAAGGATGATCTGCGTATATCGGGCATTACCTTGCAAGCTGGACAACGCGCACTTATCCCCACGGGGCTGGCGATTGCTTTGCCCAATGGATATGAGGCGCAAATTCGCCCACGTTCCGGTTTGGCCCTGAAAAAAGGCGTGTCGATCGTTAACAGCCCCGGTACAATTGACTGGGATTACCGTGGTGAGATCAGCGTTGTGATTATCAACCATGGCGCTGGTACGTTTGATATCAATCACGGCGACCGTATTGCGCAAATGGTGTTCGCACCTGTGACACGTGCGATGTTTCTGGTTGTCGACAAACTGGATGATACAACACGTGGGGCGGGTGGTTACGGTTCTACGGGTCAGGGCTAGATGCAGCTTTTGGGTGTTGATCTTAGCGTTGAACGGTTGCAGTTTATTGTCGTATTATTGCTTCTCGTGGGGGTTTTGCTTTATATTCGGTTTTTACGAAAGTACCGCAAACCTTTGCGCGATCAGGAACCACAGAATATGACCCAAGGCCCGATGTCTGACACTGAAATAGAACGTTATGCGCGGCACCTTATTTTGCGCGAAGTTGGCGGGGCGGGGCAGCAAAAACTTCGCAAATCACGCGTTCTAGTGNTAGGNGCNGGTGGCTTGGGCTCACCGGTGCTGCAGTATCTGGCTGCTGCCGGTGTGGGTACGTTGGGTTTCATAGATGACGACATTGTCAGCCTGTCCAATTTGCAACGGCAGGTTTTGTTTGATGAGGATCAGTTGGACATGCCCAAGGTTTTTGCGGCAGAAGCCAAGTTAAATGCGCTGAACCCGCATATTACCATACGCCCCTATAATCGTCTTTTGTCGCAGAAAAATGCACAGGATTTGTTTGCGGATTATGATCTGGTGTTGGACGGTACGGATAATTTTAAGACCCGCAGCTTGGTTAATGCTGCATGTGTTGCCACTAGAACCCCCCTGATTTCAGGCGCGATCAGCCAATGGGAAGGTCAGGTATCCCTGTTTGATCCTGCAAATAACACGCCCTGCTATGCCTGCATCTTTCCCGAAGAGCCCGCAGACGGTCTGGCCCCAAGTTGCGCCGAGGCCGGAGTGATGGGGGCGTTGCCGGGCATCATTGGNTCAATCATGGCGGCAGAAGCGATCAAACACATCACGGGTGCCGGGCAGACTGTTGCGGGCGAGATGTTGATATTTGACGCGCTTTACGGGGAAAGCCGGAAAATAGGGTTGCAAAAAGACGATGGGTGTTCGGTTTGTGGTCTAGCGCTTCGGTAAAATCTGATCCGGCGGCCTATGCCCCAGCTCGAAGGTTTTGATATTCAAGATCACACGTTCGCCCATATCAACACGGGCCTCTTTGGTGGCAGAAGCCATATGCGGTAGCAACATGACGTTGTCACGGCCACACAGACGTGGGTTCACTTCGTTGCCCTTTTCAAAAACATCAAGACCTGCGCCGGCCAAACTGCCATTTTCCAGTGCATCTATAAGGGCGGCCTCATCAATCACTTCACCGCGGGCTGTGTTGATTACGAAGGTGGCTGGTTTCAACAGTTTCAGTCGTTTTGCATTGATAAGATGATGTGTTTGGGGGGTCTTGGGGCAGTGCAACGACAGTACATCGGCCATTGGCAACATATCTTCCAGCTTTTCCACAAAAGTCGCATTCAGATTGCGTTCTATTTCAGGGTGGACGGGTTTGCGATTGTGATACACCACTTTCATCCCGAATGCATTCGCGCGTCGTGCAACAGCCATACCGACGCGGCCCATGCCGACAATAGCCAGTGTTTTGCCACCAACGGATGTACCCAAAAATGTAGAGGGCGCCCAGCCTTGCCAATCACCCGATTGCAATGCCGCCGAGCCTTCTTTGAAGCGACGCATCACGGTCAGAATCAGGGCCATTGTCATATCGGCACTGTCTTCGGATAACAGACCGGGCGTGTTCGTGACCATAATGTCGTGTGTTTTGGCGGCTTCTATATCAATGTGATCATAGCCAGAGCCATAGTTGCTGATCAGTTTTAGCTGACTACCTGCTTTGGCCAGCGTTTCCGCATCCAGATTGTCGCTGAGTGTCGGGACAAGAACATCGGCGGTTTGCAACGCTTCAACCAACTGGGCGTGGGTAAAGGGCGTGTCGGTTTTATTCAGCCGGGCATCAAACAATTCTTCCAGTCGGCCTTCAACCGCTTGCGGTAACCGTCGCGTCACGACAACACTTAGTTTGGAATTGGACATCATACACCTATATGGGCTGGATTTATTTTATCTATTCTGGCAAATTTTGCAGCACAAGAACAGGGCGAAACAACCAGCCTTGTCAAAAAAACACTTTGGCCGGAGCAGGTAGATAAAATGGCGCAAACCAATATAATATCCCTTTTGGCAGGTATTATGGCCGCTGTATTAGTTGTTTTGCCCGATTTTTCAGGTGCCGCTGAACGCGGTGCCGTTACAAACCTGCCATTGCCACGGTTTGTATCCATGAAAGCGAAACAGGGTAATGCGCGGCGTGGACCCGGTCTGACATACCGTATCGACTGGGTTTTTCAGCATACGAGTACACCGCTTTTGATCACGGCAGAATTTGGCCATTGGCGACGGGTGCAAGATAAAGACGGGCAGGGCGGTTGGATGCATTACGGGCTTTTGTCGGGTGTACGGACTGCAATAGTAAACAAGCCGGATATAACATTGCGCATAAAACCCAATCTACAGGCCGCCCCCGCAGTTTACGCCCAAGAGGGGGCGATTGTATCGCTTAATGAATGTGTGTTGAAATGGTGTTCAATTTCAGCAAAAGGCCATAAAGGTTGGGCTTTGAAAGCCGACATTTGGGGTGTTTGGGCCGACGAGTTGCGCGACTAGGCCAATCCACGTCCCTTTAATAAGGCATCGACCTTTGGCAATGATCCACGAAAGCCAAGATATAAATCTTCTGCATCTTTAGAACCACCCGTTGCATAGATATTGTCATGCAGCCGTTTTGCCGTTTTGGGATCAAATGCATCACCGGTTTCCTTGAAAGCGGCGAAAGCATCTTCATCCATCACCTCTGACCACATGTAGCTGTAGTAAGCACTGGAATAGCCGTCACCTGAAAACACATGGGCAAAATGCGGCGTGGCGTGGCGCATAGTGATAGCGGCGGGCATGCCGATATTATCCAAAATCTCTGCCTGTTTTTGCATCGGGTCTGTAGGTGGGCTTTCGGTGTGAAATGCCAGATCAACCAGTGCACTGGCTGTATATTCCACCGTGGCAAAACCTTGGTCGAAGTTTTCGGCAGCCAACAGACGTTGCAATAACCCTGTTGGAATGGCTTCGCCAGTTTCGGCGTGACGGGCATATTTTTCCAACACTTCAGGTACGGATAGCCAGTGCTCATAAAGCTGGCTGGGAAGTTCGACAAAGTCGCGGGCAACAGATGTGCCGGAAATAAAGCCGTAAGTGACATCCGACAGCATTGAATGCAACGCGTGACCGAACTCGTGGAACAATGTACGGGCGTCATCAAAAGTCAGTAAACAAGGCTCACCGTCAGGGGCTTTGGCAAAATTGCAGACGTTGACGGTGATTGGTCGCACGTCGCCATCCAATGCGGATTGTGCGCGAAACCGTGAACACCAAGCACCTGAGCGTTTTGAGGATCTTGCGAAATAATCNCCGATGAACACAGCCATATGNCGGTCNCCNTTTTTGACCTCCCATGCCCGCGCATCCGCATGATAAAGCGGGGCGTCTATGGGTGTGAAATTTAGGTCGAATAGCTTGTTTGCACAATCAAAAGCCGCTTCGATCATTTGGTCCAATTGGAAATAAGGTTTCAGTTCAGCTTCATCTAAATCATGTTCGGCTTTGCGCAGTTTTTCCGCGTAATAACGCCAATCCCAAGGGGCCAATTCTGCCTGAATGCCGTCTGCATGCATGAGTTTGGTCAACTTTTCAGAATCCCGATTTGCCGCNNTNTTTGCAGGTTCCCAAACAGCCATTAACAGATCACGCACGGCNTCAGGTGTTTTGGCCATTTCCGGGGTCAGTTTGAAGTCGGAGAATGTGTCATATCCCAATAATTGCGCGCGTTCTTCGCGCAACTTCAAAGTTTCCGCAACAATTGCGCGATTATCGGTATCACCGCCGTTTTCACCACGTGCAACCCATGCTTTGAAAGCTCGCTCGCGCAGATCACGCCGTGGGGAAAATTGTAGAAACGGCACGATCAAGGAGCGTGAGAGGGTGATGATATATCCTGCCAGGTCGCGTTCTT
>JGI24723J26617_10003173_pt1 | contig 12162 bp, 16 predicted proteins | sample Cruoilmetagenom6_FD_26617 | JGI IMG/M metagenome (IMG submission 26617) | reverse complement strand
TGGCGGGGAGTGCGGATCCACCAAGATTTGGCTGCTGTGGCAGATGCTGCAGCAGTGGCTGGTGCGGCAGGTGGTCTCGATACAAAAGAATATCGACGCAGCGGACTGCTTCTTCTTGATCGACCTCTTGCGCGCGAGATCGCGATAAGTGTTCTCGGCGAGCATGAAGTGACAGATAATTACCGGGTACTTGTGGAAGATACAGCGGTAATTGTGGAACTTGATGGAGAAATCACGCCTTTTCTGCTTCCTCTCCTTGGCCCTGNCAGAACAATAGAGTTTACTACCGTTGCCGTTTCAGACTTACGGAAATCAGGATGAAGAAGCCTGATGATTTTTTTCGTAGATGGACGGATTCTTTGTGGGTAGGACGGGATGTACCGAAAACGAGAACATTTCTCCTTGTCGGTATTTTGTTGGGATTCTGNATTTTCGCAGGAGCGTTTTTTNTTATTTCTGGAGTCGGGGNTAGNACAGAGAGGGGAGTCCGGCGGGATTTTTCTCAAAGTGATCCTCCGGTGGCTTCTGCGGAACAGAGCGAAAAGGAAGGATCTGCTTCTCCTGTACTAGACGAAGACCCTGAATCAGCTGTAGTGGGGTTGGTGAGGGCACGGAGCTGGGGATACGCANATCCTTTTCGCGCTAATCCTGCTGATTGGGCCATTGGTCGAATGGCAGATGCAGACAAAAAATTTCTTGGTGAAAACGCGGCGAAAGAGCGTTCGATCCAAGGAGAGAATATGCATGATGGTCTTCCTCTTGCGCGTGTGTATCCGCAGGCTGTCGAGTTTCCGTCTATCGGAACAGTTGGTAATCGGCATCCTTTTCTTCTCCCCTTTCTGCAGCCCGAATCGATAGGCAAGCAGATTCTCGTGGCACGCGTTTATGTGCGTATTACGAATGGGCGTGGGAGTGTTCTTGATGAGAAGGGAAATTTTGTGCCGCCTTCAAGGAAGGATGTTCTTGAAGGCGTTTATACATTGCTGTTTTCTTCATCTGGGTGGCGTCTTCTCCACTTTGAAGAAATGGTTTTCACTCGGGAGGTCTAATGGTCAGCAAGAGTTTGCTTGTGGTAGCCGTTTTGGTTGGGTGTTGTCTCGGGAGTTATGCAGCCCNGGCTACTGAAGTTCCCATGCCTCGACTGAAAGAGAAAATGCGCGCTGATCTCGGTNCTACAGAAGNGGGAGAGGTTGTGCTAAGTCTCGACGGAAGAGAAGCTGGGTGGTTTCCGCGACGAGGGGCTTCTCNTAATCCAATTCTTCATGTGCAGTCTATTCCTCTTGGTCCGTGTGAGGGAGGAGTGAGTAATCCAGAAGGGATCTTTTGGATGATGAGTGTGAGTGTTCCTGATGATGGGAAAATAGAATTTTTTCTTTATGTCGATATGCCTGCTGAGGGGGAAATAGAGGGAGAGGATTGGCCTGCTTATATCGAAGAAGAATATGGGCCAGTTGAGGCTTTTCGTGTGCCTATAGGTCGCCGTATACGTTCTATCTATTATTTTTGTGGGGGTCTCACTCCGCCTGTATCTACCCCTCCGTCGCAGTTCGCTGTATGGCAAGGAATTGAGGATCGCGTGGCTTTTCCTCGTATTGACCTCAACCCAGATGAGAACGTTATTACTGGAATGCCTGTCTGGTATTGGTATGATGGTCCTGAGAAACTGGGTCCGTTATCTCTTTCTTTTCNTAATTGGACTGTCACGGTTACCGCTGCTGCTGATCTTTGGACTTGGGATATGGGAGATGGGGTTTTCCATCAGTCGAAGCGTTCGGGCGACTGTCAACTCCATGCTGTGTCCTGCCCTGATCGAGCGGGTGAACATGTGTACGAGAGGAAAGATGATTTTTCAGTGATACTTGATGTGGGGTGGTGCGGGGTCGCTCTTCTTACCCATCCCCTTCCGAATGGAGATGTGCTACAGGAGGAGGCGAGTCTCAATTGTGTGACGGTGAGTGGGAAACGTTCTCTTCATGTTGCCGAAGTCCGAGGTGTGCTTGTGGGATGAAGATTCATCACACGACACGAACCTGGAGAAAGTCTTACGTGGNGACGTGATTTCTTGCCAGGAATATTGCCCTTTTNTGATGGAGTAAAGCAGTTTTGGGAGAGGAGGACTGTTCTTGTTTTGAGCAGAAGTGGGTCTTTGGGCAACCGCTAGGCGAGAGGACGGCGTGCTTCAAGGATTTCGTGCCAGCGTTGTGCTGCAGCGCGAGGGCCTCCTACCCATTGTTGATCCCGAAGACGTTGCCGTGCTATCTGGGTTTGTTGGTTAAGCCAGGCTACTTCTACAACACTGACCCAATTGTCGCTGATACCAAGAGCNTCAGCGTGAATTTTTAGCCATTCTAANGTGTTGACGGCGTCATTCTGCTTGTTCGAGAGAATTGCTTGAAAGGCCTCAGNCAAGCGAATACTAATTTCGCCACGTCGATAGCCCGTCTTTTCTGCAAGGTTTCGTGCATTTTGGATGTGTTCCTGCACTATTTTGTTGGCATTGGGAGCGGCATCCGCGATGGCGAGAGCAATATGGGCGTGGCATTCGTGGACCGGATTTCCTGCTGCCTGGCTGAGCTTGATCGCTTCAATGGCGCGTGCCCTGCCTTTGCTTGGCATTTTCCATGCAATTGTGCTCGCGAGGTGTGCAAGGGGTTGGGCAACCGCGCCGGTGCCTCCGCCGGCTTGACGAGCGTTTTCGAGAGCTTCGGCATAGTATTTTTCTGCTTCGGATAAAAGGCCGTTGCAGCGGTGTGCGTGTCCGAGTAGCTGTTTCCAGCTGGTGTAGAAGAAGGGGTCTGTTTCTGGGTCGGGATCGATGGCTGCGGCTTTGCTGAGAGCATCGCGAAACCTACCTGCGAGACAATCGAGTTCTCCCAGGTGAAGGTAGGCATATTTAGCATAAGGTCCATTTTCTTGCACGATTTTTTGGTAGTCGATTGCTGCCAGTCGGTACATTCCGAGATCGCAATTAACTCGGACGTGATAGTACTCGATGAGGGAGCGGGATTTTCCAGAAAGTACTGGGGACCGTAATGCTGCAGACAGTTCAGCGGTGCTTTTTTCTAAATATCCTTGTTTATAGTGCTGGATTCCTTTTAGTCCCTGGCAGAAGATTCCTGTGTGATTCTTGGGAGAGGAAGGCGGTTTTTTTTCTATGCGGAGAGGCTTCCAGTAACCGCCTGATGCAAGGCGGTGGGCGGCGTCCACCAGCCAGCCTGGACCGAAATTGAGGTCGATAGCAGTGCGTACCATGTTTGGGAAAATGTCACCTAGCTCGTCTAAAGGAGCATTGGCGGCAGCAATGCCTAATTTTGCAAATTGGTCTGCATATTGTTCGCGTATCTCCTCGCTTAATGTTCCCACCGTTGTTCCTTGTGGAATGAGGGCTTCTGAGACGCGGAGGAGAAGGGGCTGGTTAATGGCTGCGAGCCAGGGGCCAATACGGGGGAGGTCCCAGACTGGGCCGTCGGAAAAAATCCTATTTGGAGGAGGCAGGGGAAGATGGGGATGGCCGTTGTGGTGCCAGTTACTGACTGTGTTCTCGCTTTCATCCAGCAATGATGCGATGCCGGAAAGGGTAAGAGAGCGAGGAAAGTCAGAAGAAAGAGGGATAGGGGTGTTGGCAGTTTCTTCTTCTGTGTGCACTGAGGAAGATGTGAGTGGACCAGGTTGAGAATTCTGCCTGTATAGTGGATCACTGATGCATAGTGCTGTTTCTTTTGCAATCCAGGGTTGGATAGTTTCAGGAAGCCAGCGTGGTGGGTGGAGTGCATCTGGTGGGGGTAAAGGGTGTGTGGGGTGTTCCTCCTGGAGCCATGTGTGCACTGATTGCCAGCTGGCGCCAATTGCTTGTGCAAGATGTCCGATGTCATAGACAAGGATTGGCGCCAGTACGGGATCGCAATTGTGCATATCTATTATCCCCCCTAAAAATGGTCAGAGAATACAAATTACAGAGTTTTTTTGGTGTTCTCTGGTTTTTTGCTTTCGGCAGACTTGTTTTTACTCGCGAGTGTTTCTGGAAGAGTTGTCAAAGTGCAGGCAAGAGCGTTGCAGTCTGGTGAAAGGTTGATGTGCTCATTCTGAGCAGTAGGGAAAGAAACTGTTAGGAGTGTGAGGTGTTCGCATCCTAAGGTGTGGCTGCGCGTGCAGAATTTTTTTGCCTCTGTCTTTCGGCAGGGTTGGGGTCGCGCTCTCTTTTGAGCAGGGTATTTCGAGTGAAACGATTTGAAGAGCTCTTCGCTGAGTTGAGCGAAAAAGCAGAGGCTACACAGGTGGGATCGAACACTGTTCGTTTACTCGAAGCTGGTCCGCATGAGATTGGCAAAAAATTGGTGGAAGAGGCCGCCGAAAGCTGGATGGCGGCTGAGTATGAGAGTCCTGAGCGCTGTGCTGAAGAACTGTCTCAGCTGCTGTATCACGTACAGGTCATGATGCTGGCGCTGGGTCTAACTCTTGAGGATGTATATGAGTGCCTCTGACGTGCTCTTGCAGAATAATCCCTGTGAAACAGCTCGTTCTGAAATTCGGGTTGCGGTGCCTTCCAAAGGAGCATTGGCAGAAGGAGCAACAGATCTTCTGTGTGAAGCCGGCTACCGAAGTCGTCGAGACGTGAAGTCATTGCGATCTTTCGACAGAGCCAATGGAATAGAGTTTTTTTTTCTACGTCCGCGTGACATCGCCACATATGTGGGAGAAGGGATCATTGATCTTGGCGTGACAGGGCGCGATTTGCTTGTGGATAGTGGGGCAAAGGTAGTGGAAGTTTTGCCTCTAGAGTTTGGCCGATCAGAGTTCTGCTTTGCTGTCCCACAAGGCGTTGTTCTTGACCTGACGGCCTCCCCTCCCTTGCGAATTGCGACGTCTTATACACGGTTATTGCATGACTATTTGCAAAAAGTAGGAAGCAACGCCTGTGTGGTTCCTCTCGATGGCTCTGTTGAGATTGCCCCTGCTCTGGGAGTGGCTGATGTTGTGGCTGATGTTGTGGATTCCGGGAGAACTTTACGAGAGGCGGGATTGGTGCTCGCCGGCGATGTCATCCTCTCTTCGGAAGCTGTGTTGATTTCTCGGAAACCAACTGAGGAGTCTTCTCCTGCTGTGCGGGTTTTGATCGAACGCTTGCGTGGAGTAGTCGTAGCTTCGCAATACGCGATGGTGGATTATGACATTCCCGAGTCGCTTGTCGGGGATGCAACGAAGCTCACCCCAGGTATCGAGTCACCGACAATTTCGCCTTTGCGGCGGGATGGGTGGGTGGCAATTCGTTCTCTTGTGCCTCGCAGAGACATCAACAACGTTATTGATAAATTACGGGATATTGGTGCAAAAGGTGTGCTTGTTAGCGATATAAGGACCTGTAGGATTTAGCCCTTGCTGCGTTTACCTGCCTTTGGCGTTCCGTTTTTATCTTGTTTTTAGGGGCGTTTTGCTTTTGTTGATGTTCTTGACGCCAGTGGGAAATATGCCTCTTGCGTGTTCAACGGAGCTTGTTGTGGGCCATTCAGGTTATTTCAGATCGCTTCTTGCCGCCTCTGGAGAGAATCTCTGGAAGCTGGCGAATGTGCAGATTTTTTTGTGGCCGGAAGTGAGAATGAAAGGTGTTGGTGGCAATGGTGGAGTCCTGCGTATGCGTTCAATCCTCCATATCCTTTCTATCTTTCTGCAGGTAGAAGCATAATGTGCAACTTTTTCTCGTGAGTTACCTGTAGTGGGAAGTAATAATACTAATTTCGGTGTTCTGATCAAATAGTGATAGCTGTGTTTTCGGAAAAATNTGAACTATATGATGCAAGATAGATAATGCAGCTTTGATGCTGTAAAGANAAGATTGCAGACTACGAGTGGTTTCCAGGAAGTAACAGGTATTTCCGTCTAGATATGTTTGTAATAGTTTCCATCTGNCTGATCTTTCAAACGTNGTCATATTGTTGCTCTAGGGGCCTACCTGTAGAACTATTGGTTTTGCACGAGCTGTCTCGTCGATGATTTTGTTGTTTTTGTCGTGAGCTGTGGTGTGTGCTGGCTTTTTCCCTACTTGGTGTGTTGCGCGGTGGCCGTGTCTGGAGACTGGGCTGTTCTTTCTCTCTGCTAGTGGNCTGGTCTCTCCCTATTTTTTTGTTTTTGCTTCGGACTGCGGCATGTGCNGGCTTTTCCTCTTTTGCAGTAACTGGGCTAAAAATAGTGTCTTTTTTTATTTTCTAATGACATTTTATCTATTGATATCTTTGAGTTTGTTTTTTATTATCGTGTTGTGATGAAGGTTCGTACTAACGGAAATGTGCGCCAAAGGGTCTGTCTGGAACAGCCGCTAAGTGTTTTTTCTACGTATAAATACTATTCAAGGCATATAGGCGTAAAAGTGCGTGTCGTTCGGCAGAGAGTGCAACCGTCTTGGTTGCGGAAACCTTAAGGAGGTAAGGGGATGGGAACAGGACTGTGCAAAAGCATGAACGATGTAGGACAACGAGTCGCGGGCAATCCGAGCAAGCAGGCTGAGGAAAGGGAGAGGGGACTCGGGGGTGGGAATGAATGTGGTGGAGGGAGGGCACAGGCGGCAATGAGCCTGCTGTGCTGGGGATTGGGGTCAGGAGCAGTGGTACTCCTGGCTCATCGACTGGGGAAACGGGATGAACTGCAAGTGCCTTGGAGCCGTTTTTTCTGGTGGGTTGAAGTGGCAGCTCNGGCAGATGTCCTTATGGCACTGTGCCGGTATCTCGTATTAGGGGTGGGGTATTGGCTTTTGCTTTCCACTTTGGTCTGTGTGATCGCTGCAATAACACGGCTTCCCAGTGCTCTGCGGGCAGTGGAGCGGATGGCCTTCCCTGTTATCAGACAACAAGCACAGCGTTTCGCAGCGGTGTCGTTCTCTGTTGTCAGCCTTGTGGGAACAGCTGGTAATGCGATGGGGGTGTCTGTCTTTTCTGGAGATCGGGGGTCTGAACTGCAAGAAGAAACTGTNTATGGTCACGTACCCAGCAGCCTGGTTCCCGATATTAATACATGGATATTTCCACATNTTGGTGATCCTCTTNNTGCAGTTCANGAGAAAACAGAGACAGCTGGAAANTTGTTGGAGCAGGAAGATCTATTACCCAATATTTTGTTGTTTTCTCCTCCATCTAAAGTCTTTTTTCCGGAGAGAAAAAATGAAGAAGGAAATTTTGTAGAAGTCTTTTCCTTGCCAGACATGCACACAATTGCTGATGTTTCTTATACCTATTCACATGTCATAATGTCCGGTGAACATGTGTGGGGAGTTGCTATGAAATATTTTCAAGATTTAGTTGGAAGTTCTCCTACATTTCGTGAGGCAACAGATTATTGGCGTGAAGTTCAAGAGATCAATAGATCTCAACTGCGTTCGAAAGATCCTGATCTTATTTATGTGGGCGAGATATTATATTTGCCTATTCCAAATGCTTGTCGAGTCCTTTCAGAGGAAGGAAAAAATTCGTGTCTATAACACCTCGTAAACAGCCTCATTGCACATTTTCCCATTNCAAAAAAGATCATGTGATAAATGCTTTTGATCGGAAAAAAAGAAAATTATCAAATTCTTTAGTTTTATCAGATCTTTGGTTTTCGTCTGGAAGGGGGAAAGGAAACTTTGTATTACAAGGTGTAACTTTNGAAATAAGACGTAATAAACGTGTGGTGATNGAGGGAAGACCGGGAGCTGGTCTATCTACTCTGCACGCCTTGGCTGCCGGGTGGAGATCTCCCGATTTCGGGGAAATTACGCTTAATAACCGTCTTCCATGTTCGGCAGAAGTAGCTGCTTTATCTTNTCCTGTGNTGTTTTCATATGCGCGAGATAATTCAATGAGTTTTTCTTTTCATGAAAAAGGAGAATGTCGTCATGAAATGTGGAATGAACAAGATGAAAAGAAAAAAGGTGGAAAAAGAGAAGTCAGAATATGTTGTAGCNAAAAGANCTATAAGATGTCTTTGGCTCAGAGAATGGGAGTTTTGTCTTTGGATAAGATTCCCTTAGGGGAGCTTTCTCCCCTTGAACAGTTCAAGCTTTATGTGTATAAAGTTCTAGCTTCTGCGCCTAGTTTNTTTCTTGTAGATGAGCCGGATTTTCGTTTTTCAGGTCGAGACGCGCGGCAGGCGACCGAGATTTTACTTGATGCTGTTGGGTTTGCAGGTTGTGGGCTTCTCTGGATGACACACAGAGCATCTGAAGCTGTGGTTGCAGATGAGTGGTGGGAATTGTCAGGCGGTCGTTTGTCGAGAGTTTATTAGCGCGTCTGGTGGAGGAGAAAGTGTGAAGTAAAGGATATTCGGCATGGGAATTAATTCTTCTTTTTTTGAGCATGCATTTGATGAGGGAACGAGTGGCTCTGATGAATCACTTGAGATTGTGCCAGTGGAAGAACAAGAAGAGGGGATAAATAGGAGGTTAGATCAAGAAGAAGAAAAGAAAGAAGAACCAGAAGACGCTGAGATTTCCGGAGACCGTTCTTGGCTGGAACAATGGTTATCAACGGAGCATTGGGCTGTTCCGGAGCGTTGGATGACACCGGATGGCTGGACTTCTGAAGAACTCGCGACTCTGAGAGGGGAGGATGGTGATTTTCCTTGGTCTGCCGCAAGAATTGCGAGAAAAGAAGAGTCTGTACAATTGAAGGAAAAGGCGGAGGCTCTTTTGCAGTCTGTCGCAGCAGAGGGAAGTGTAGAGGAAAGAGAACCGGGGATCTCTGCAGAAGGTGCTGAAGAAGAAGACAAGAGCTGGGGAAGTAAGTCTTCGCCTTTTCCTATGGAGTGGGGAACAGGTTCTGGAAATAGTGATTGGTATCAGAAAAAGGTAGGGGGAAGACGCATGGCTCGGCTTCCCGAGCCTGCTCCGGATGCGAGACAGACTTTGCGAGCCTGGTGGGGACGAACCCGGTTGAAGAATATCCGGCAAAGGCAGATTCTGATCGTTGCCGGATTCTGTGTTTGTGGGGTTATGGTTTTTTTCGTTGGAAATGCGATCAGGANAATCAAAGANCTTCCTTCTGCAGTAACTGTCGAGGGTTCGATGGAAAGTTCAACAGGACAAGAGCAAAACGTAGAATCTTCTGGNTATCCGCAGAGTATACCAGTAGGTTTTGATCATACTTCTGAAGGTGCTGTAGAAGCTGCAACCTTTTACTTAGCAGCTTTTACTACTCCTCTTTTGCGTAATTCTCACGCACATATCGAGTTTTGTAATGCCATAGTAGTGCCTGGGCAACGTAAGGATTTTGTTGCGCAAGCTGCTGTTGCCAGAGAAACACTTGTGAAGTATGTAAATGAACTGAGTGATANCGCATCGGAAGAGCGTGTGCTATTACACGCGTATCCCCTGCGACATACGGTTGAAGGGGGAGACGGTAAAGCAGCAATAGTGTCGATTTGGGCAGTTTCGCTTTTTGGGGTAGAGAACGCAGTTCCCCTGCGCTCTGGTTTTGTTGATTATCAGTTTGAATTGGAGTGGTTAGAAGATGATTGGAAGATACGTGATGCCAGAGTTATGGAAACTCCTACAGGCGAATCGTTATTGCCCTTTCAGGTTGATACCTATATAGCGTATGACTATCAGCCTGGACAAGGATAAAAAGTGTTCTTGTTATTGGGAGAGATCAGTTTTCTACTCTTACTAGTTTTTGCTCTGAGGTCTATATTATTCTTATTTATGGGAGAATNAAATATGTATAGAGCTGGAGAAAAANACTGNTTTGATGGCGGAGAAATCGAAGAATTATTTGCCTATATTGTGGAAGTATGATGCTGTGTGCTGTTCTTGTTTTCGTGTTTCTATATATGAGAAATGCTGATATGGAAGTTGACATGGAAATTCAATCGGGTGCTGTCATAGTGCGGTTTTATCCACTGGTGGATACTTGGGAAATTCTTCCTCCTGACCAGTTCAAAGAGATAAATATGCCTTTGGGACGGCCCTTTTCCGTGACAATTGGATCGAGGCAAGAAGAGTTTGAAGGAGTGGTATCAGCGCTTCTTTCGGCGGAAACTATTTTGCAAAATGCAATGATTGTTCCTCCTTTATGTTTCAAATCTGACCAGAGGAAAATTTCCTTTGTTATTGAGATGAAGATTGGAGTTTATAACAGAATAATACTTAGCTATATTGCTCATATATATGTAGAGGAGAGTATTTTTTTTGATATATTTTGTCTCATCTTTTCTGTAATAATTTGCGCTACTGTCGGACTATCTTCTTTAAACCAAAGTGATTGTCGACCATATTTTTTCTTTTCGGAGGAGGATATTAGATCTTCTTCTCTTCCAAGAGTACTTCTTCTTTCCATCGAGGAAGCATTCTCTTTCTTTCATGTAAAAGCTTTTGCTGTGAATATGTATTTGGAGCTAGCAGGAGAGACTGAGACTGCAGCTGCTCTGTTTGTTTTTCATCCACATCAAGCTCCTTGGCGGGAGGCAAGAGTGTGATGAGTGACATTCTCTTGGCAGTACGAAGCCGAATGGGAGGTGTAGGCGCGAGCGGTACGAAACGAAACAGATTTTTTGCAGGTATTTCAGAATTCTGGTGAGATCGTTAAAGAGTCGCTGGGAAAAGAAGTGATATTTGCATGCCATATTATAAATATGGGGGTGCCTGAGTATGGTTCTGTGTCTTTTTTGGAGGGAAAAGTAGATTTTTCTGGGCTTTCTCAGTGGATAAAAGTTCTTTTGGGTTCTGACGAGACGGAGATATTGGGGGCGACAGTAGTTGGCCTTCTGGTTACTGGAACAAGACGAGAATGGTGGCGTTTGATGCCTTGTTGTGCTTTTTATGGGCAGCTGTATGTGGGGCTTTCGATGGTTTTTCGACTTGTACTCGTGACTCCGTGTCTTGTCATTGTGATGTTTTGGTTCGCTGTGGCAGCAGTGGCCAATAGTTTTTTTGGAGGTGCGATATGGTCGCATTAGTGAGAAATAATGGGGTTCTTTGGGTAACGGCTGATGATGCTTTGTATGCCCGACATGCTGGACCAGAAACGGTTCAGGTGGATCTATTAGGGGCCGAAAGAATGTTGCAGCGGCTGCGGTGGGCTGTGACTGTTATTGACGAATGGCCCGTTGACGAGGGGGTAAGGGTTGTGCGAGCAGCTGCGGAGCAGGAATGCCCTGTGGTAGTGATTGTGGGAGAAGAGGATCTGGTGATCGCCCGTGGTGCCCTCTGGTCTGGTGCTCGTGCAGTAGTTGCACGGACTGCGACGATAATGGCACTGGGAGCAGTCATCGATCTCGTGGAGGCGGGATATTGTGTTCTTCCTTTTCTCGCGGGGAAATCCTCTGTGGATGGACAGTCTTCTCGGTTTAGCCTGTCTGTTCGGGAAACAGAAATCATGCACTTGTTGTGTCGTGGGAGAACGAATAAGCAGATCAGTACTGCTCTTTGTTTAGCCGAAACAACAGTACGGAATCATTTGTCGCGAGTCTTTGTCAAGTTAGGAGTTGAATGTCGAACTGCTGCGATGGCAGTGTTCCTAGGTACAATTTAGTGTTTTTGTTTTTTAACATAAAATTATGACATATTAATCTTCCATAGAGTTGCTAATTCTCTTAGAGTGGGTTTTGTCGAGAGAAGGAGTTTTCAAAAGTGCTTTCAATGCTGGAGATCATACGAATACTGCCAGTGATTTTGGAGAGCGCAAATATATGTGTAAACCGAGGTGAATATGCGAATAAAGAAAGAGGATATTCTGGGATTCTTCTTTACGTAAAGAAGAATCCCAGAATAATTAGAAGAACTGAAAACAATTTTCTCAAGAAAAATTTTCTTATGAGAACGATCTCAGTTTTCTATAGAAAAGATGAGGAGGATTTTTAAAGAGGAAAGATGGAAGTTTTATTCCTGTGGATTGGATCGGTCTAATACTTGTCATAGTGATTGTTCTGATCGTTTTAGCTGGATATTCAGGTGTCTTAGCGTGTGCCAAGTGTGTGCCATTGGGGATGGACTAACAGACATGTTAGATAAAATCTAGGAGAAATAACCTTCTTTGAGAGGAAAAAATGGAATTGAGAAGAGCAGTATTCTACAAATATGGCATTTTTTCTCGTGTTCCATATGTTTTTGATAGCAGGGTGGGATAAAGGTGTCGCATGGGTGTTGCGGGAAGCGCCCGGCGGCAATGAAGGGTCGGCTCTGTCGGCCCTTCATGGTTTTTT
>JGI24723J26617_10003170_pt1 | contig 12166 bp, 9 predicted proteins | sample Cruoilmetagenom6_FD_26617 | JGI IMG/M metagenome (IMG submission 26617) | reverse complement strand
TCGCGGTCTGGGCATACTCGCTCAACCAGCTCTTCACAAGGGCCTTCTATGCCCAGAACGACACCAAGACCCCGATGCGGATCGCGTTGGCGATGGTGGGGGTGAACTTGTGTCTCAATGTGGTGCTGATCTGGAAGCTGCGCGAGGCCGGGCTCGCCTGGTCCACCGCGATCTGCGCCATCGGGCAGACCATCGGGCTCATGATCGCGTCCAAGCGTCGGCTCGGGGTGACGCTCGTGCTCGATGGCTACCAACCAGTCCTCAAGATCGTCGTCGGCTCGCTGGTGATGGGCGGGCTGTTGGTCGGCGTGCTGATGGTGTACCCCCAGCCGATGGCGTGGGGCGGGCAGCTGGCGCGGGTCGCTGTGCTTATCGGGGTGGGTGTTGCTGCGTACGCGGTTTGGTCGATACTGATGAAGATGGACGAGCTGGGCTGGCTGCTCTCGAGATCAACCAGCGATCAGCGATGATAAACAGGAGCGCCCTGCAAGGGCGAAGAGCATGAAGAACAACGAAAACAAGCAGAACCAGCACAAGCAAACAGTTCAGGTCGGGATCTTTATCGCACTCGCCGTCGCGGCCGTCGGGCTCAGCGCTTGCAACACCGTCAGCGGCGTGGGCAAAGACCTCCAAGAAGCCAGCGACAATGTCAAGGAAGCGATCGAGGACTAATCCAACCACGATCGGGCACCGTGATCGACCTTCCAGGCAAACCCATCATCATCACCGGCGCATCGAGCGGCATCGGCGCCGCCGCCGCGATCGCGTGCGCTCGCCAAGGCATGCCCGTTGCTCTCTTCGCACGCCACGAGGACAAGCTTAACGAGATCAAGGAGCGGATCGAATGCGCGGGCGGACGCGCGATCGTGGTCTGCGGAGCCGTCGAGGATGTCGATGCCAACCACGAGCTTATCGCCCGCACCCAAGAAGCCTTCGGCGAGATCTACAGCGTCATCGCCAACGCCGGCTACGGGCTCGAAGCCGAGTGCGCCACGGTCGATCTCGATGCGGTGCGTGCGATCTTCGAGGTGAACTTCTACGGCTCAATGAACCTCGTCCAGCCCATGGTCGCCCGGTTCCGCCAGCGCGGCACTGGGCACGCGATGATGGTGTCGAGCGGGCTCAGCAAGATCGGGCTGCCGTACTACGGGGCGTACTGTGCGACCAAGGCCGCCCAGGATCATTTTTGTAGGGCGATGCGCCTCGAGCTCCGCGGCTCGGGCGTGCATGTCTCGAGCGTGCACCCGGTGCTCACCAAGACCGGGTTCCACGAAGCCGCGGCTCGCCACTCGGGCGGCAAGCTCAAGATCAGCCGATCCGCCAATATGCAAACCCCCGAGCGCGTCGCCGATGCCATTGTTCGTTGCCTTAAGAAGCCCAAAGGCGAGGTCTGGACGAGCTGGGTCTCACGCATCGGGCTGGGCGCGAGCGTGATGATGCCGGGGCTCACAGACTGGAGCTTATCCAAGATGGTCGATAAGCACCGATCAGCCAAAGACGATCCGACCAGCTAGCGTTTACGATTCAAGCCGAGCGATCAGGTTATCCATGCAAGCGAGCCATTTGGGGTCAGGTTGTTTATCTTCTTGTTGCTCTGACCAAAGCACACGGAGGTCAGATTTCTCATCGTTACGAACTCTGTTCATCACCTGAATCGCTCGTTGAATCAGATCGGGCTTGGGTTGTTGTCCTTTGAGTGTTCCAAGCCAGCTTTCGACTTCCTCTGGTAAGCCCTCGGTGGGCCTGCCCTTTGCTGCGGCAATGCACTCGGCCGCTGCAATCGCTTCTTCGCATTCCGTACTATCAAGCCATTCGCCTGCTTTGGTAGCGATGCCGACATCGATGGCGGATGCTGGATAAGCAAACAAATCTGGTTCTCTTCGTTTGAAGAACGATTTTTTGGGTGGCGTAAAGCAATATGCCCAATCGGATGCGGTGTCGTTATCAAAGCTGCCGTGATCCCATGTGCCCATATCAAAGCTCCTGTATCCATCATGTTACGCCATTAGCGGGGCGCGTCCCAGTGCCCGGCGCGTGTCGGCGAGCTGGCCGCAGTGAAGACTCGGGTGGATCGCGATGAAGGTGAAGCAGAGGCCTTTGGTGCCGAAGAACACTTTGTATTCCTCCGGGCAGCCCGGTGCGGCCTCATCGAGGTCGGCATCGGTGATCGAGTCGAGGTAGCTCATCGTGTCTTTGTGGGCCTGTTCATAGTCGGCCATCAGCGAATCAAAGCTCGGATAGATCGAGGCGTCCGCGCTCGGCTCGGTCTTGTAATCAAAGAGGGCCTTGAGGTGGTCGAGCGGGCAGGTCTCCTTGCCCATGATCATGCAGTGGAGGAGCGAGGATTCGGAATACGCCAGGTGCCCCAAGATCCACAGTGCGTGGTTTCCGCCCTTGGCGGTGGGCTGAGCGACGGGCTCATTCTTGAGGTCCATGATGAGCTGGGTGGTCATTCCACGGGAGGTGGCGATGGTGGATTTGATGAAGTCGGTGGCGTTCATGGGGTGCTCCTGGGTGGGGTGTCTCTTCGGTGTGGCTCGATGGTATATTTTTGTTCGGTGTGTAGTCAAGCGTAGCCATAAAAAAACCGCACCCATCGGGGTGCGGCTGTGATTCGTTTCTCGATGCGTTGATTAGCTCTTTGGACCACCAGAGAGGATGTCCGCGGGCAGGTCATGCTTGGCATCGTTGGTGCGGAAGAGCTTGGCGAGTTTGACGGCCTGCGCGTCGTACGCGGCTTTGTCTTCCCAGATATTGCGTGGGTCGAGGATCTCATTGGGCACGCCTTCGACCGCGGTCGGCATGTTGAGCCCGAAGACCGGGTGCTCGACGGTGTTGGCGTTGTCGAGTGAGCCGTTGAGTATACCAGTCACCATCGCGCGGGTGTAGGGCAGGCTGAAACGCTTGCCGTTCTCGCCGGCGGGGCCCCCGGACCATCCGGTGTTGAGCAGCCAGACATTGGCGCCGTGCTCCTTGATGCGCTCGGCGAGCATCTGTGCGTACTCGGCGGGTCGGCGTGGCATGAACGGGCCGCCGAAGCAAGGCGAGAAGTTCGGGGTCGGCTCGTTGACGCCCTCTTCGGTGCCGGCGACCTTGGAGGTGTAGCCGTTGATGAAGTAGTACATCGCCTGCTCGGGGGTGAGCTTGGAGATGGCGGGGAGCACACCGAACGCGTCGGCGGTCAGGAAGATGACATTTTTGGGGTGCCCGCCGATCGATGGGATCTGAGCGCCGGGGATGAAGTCCACCGGGTAGGTCACGCGGGTGTTCTGGGTCAGCGAGACATCGTCGTAGTCGGGGATGCGGGTCGCCGGGTCGATGACGGTGTTCTCGAGCACAGACCCGAAGCGGATCGCGTCCCAGATCTGAGGCTCCTTCTCGTGGGTGAGCCCGATGACCTTGGCGTAGCACCCGCCCTCGAAGTTAAAGACGCCCTCTGGGCCCCAGCCGTGCTCATCGTCGCCGATCAGGGCGCGGTTCTCGTCTGCGGAGAGTGTGGTTTTGCCGGTGCCGGAGAGCCCGAAAAAGAGGGCGACATTGGACGGGTCGTCCTTGGCGATGTTGGCCGAGCAGTGCATCGGGAAGACGCCGACCTCGGGCATGTCGTAGTTCATCGCGTAGAAGAGCGATTTCTTCATCTCGCCGGCGTACTCGGTGCCGAGGATGATGACGATTTTCTGTTCGAGGGATTGGGCGATGAAGGTCTCGGAGGTGACGCCGAGGGCGGCTTGTTCTTCGGCGGTCAGCTTGTGCATGCCCGCGTTGATCACGGTCCAGTCGTGGTTCCAAGAACCATCGCCGGCGTCGGATGCCGAGCCGGGCTTGATGAACAAAGTCTGGGCGAAGAGCGAGTGCCACGCCATGGTCGTCACGACCTTGACCCCGAGCCGACGCGAGACATCGGCGCCGGTGAAGCCCTCGAAGACGAAGACTTCGTCCTGGGCGTTGATGTACTTGGTGGCGATNTCGAGGGCGGTGTCGAACTGCGCCTGGGTCATCGGCTGGTTGACCTTNCCCCANTCGATGTTGTCGTGGATGGCGGGGGAGTCGACNAGGTACTTGTCGGTCGGTGAGCGTCCGGTGCGATCGCCGGTGTTNACCGAGACGCACCCGTTGGCGGCGAGCTGTCCTTCGCCGCGCCGGATGACGCGCTCCATGAGCTCTGCCGATGAGCAGTTGGTGTGGGTGCGATCCTTGGAAAGATTGAGTTGATCGGTGACGGCGCTCATGAACAGGCTCCTCTGGTCCTTTGCCCCCCGCGGCCTCTCGAGCGGCGGGGGATTGTGTGATCGGCGAGCGAGGCGTGCTTGACAGGGATGGGAACAACTACTGAAACAACAACTTGAACAACACCCGGGAGCAATACCAGGGTTCCCCTCGCTCGTTTGTCAGGTGAGAATTGTAGCCCTGAAGGTCGGAAATGTTGTGAATTCTGGCAGTGAACAGGCAGACTTTGGGGGGTGATCGGTGCTATATTCTCACCGCAGGGCGGCCTCTTGGGTTCGCCTACTTGCTGGTGGACGTAGCTCAGTTGGTAGAGCACCTGGTTGTGATCCAGGATGTCGCGGGTTCAAGCCCCGTCGTTCACCCTTTTCTGAATAGTTCAAGCCGCCTCTCATCGAAGATGGGGGGCGTTTTTTATAACTGGTGAGATCGATCTTGTTTGATTGCTCCATCGCATTACGCGGCCTGTTGAACGGGCGCTGCAGTGGCTCTTTGCTCACTGATGAGCCGGATGCAGGTCTCAAGGAGCAATCCTTTGTCGATCGGCTTGGTGAGGTACTCGCTGCAACCCGAGTCCAGGCAGTGCTGGCGATCGCCCTCGAGCGCGTGAGCGGTGACGGCCATGATCGGGGTTTCGATCCCGGCTTCGCGGATCTTCACCGACGCGAAGTACCCGTCCATCACCGGCATCTGCATATCCATCAGCACCAGATCAAACGGTGTATGGGCTGTATCCGCTTCGAGCACCGCGTTCAGTGCCTGCTGCCCATCGCAGGCGAACTCGATCTGGGCGCCCGTCGTGCTGAGGATATGCTTGAGCAAAATCCGGTTGTCCTTGGCATCATCGACGACCAAGACCCGGCAGTCGTTGAGCACACCGGGCGCATCGTCGGAGCGTTGCTCCTCGTGCGAGTCGGCGATGCTCGGTGATGCCGCGGCCAGTTCGCCGGGATCAATGGTGACCCGGAAGACCGAGCCCTCGTTGAGCGTAGATTCCACGGCGACATCGCCGCCCAGCGCCCGCGCGAGATCGCGTGAGACCGCCAAGCCGAGCCCAGCGCCACCGAACTGGCGGGTGAGCGTGTCCTGGCCCTGCCTGAACGGATCAAAGATGGTCTTGAGGAACTCCTGATCGATCCCCACCCCGGTGTCGGCGATGATGATCTCGAGCACCGGTGTTTGATTGATCTCGTTCATTTGTGCGCTGATGTCGATCGTGCCCGAGGGCGTGAACTTGATGGCGTTCTCGGTGATCTTGGTGAGGATCTGTTCAAGGCGTTTGGGATCGGTGGTGATCCGCTGCGGGCAGGATGGATCAATCGTGAGGTTGATCTGCAGGTCTTTGGTCAGGGCCTTGGCCGTCGCTCCACGGTAGAGATCCGAGAGGATATTGGTCAGCTCGCAGGGCTTCTTGGCGATGCGGAGCTGGCCGGCCTCGATGGCGGACATGTCGAGCATGTTCTCGATCAGCGCCGTGAGCTCCGCGCTCGAGCTGTAGATCGATTGGGTCAGACGCGAGCGTTCGGATTCGCTCAGCTCGCTGGTGTTGAGCAGGTCNGCGAAGCCCATGATCGCCGTCATCGGCGTGCGGAACTCGTGCCCGATGTTNGTCAGCAAACGCCANCGCACCGCGTCGGCCCGCTGGGCCTGGTTGATCGCTTTGGTCAGCTGNGCCACCTGGCGGCGGATAATCAGGAAGGTCGGCTCGATCACAAACAGCAGGATCGCCACGAGCACACCNATCAGGATCGCCATGCCAAACTTCGCCCGCCCGATGCTCGACGCGATCGTGCGCTTGTATGCGCGTTCGTACTCATCCAGGATCTGGTTCATCCGTGGAAAGAACAAGGCGTGGGCTTGCTCGATCTCGTCTTTGGCCGCGTTGACCCGATCGAAGGTCTGCTGGTCGATGTAGGGCGCGCGTCGGATCATGCTGATCGTGAGCGCCTGCAGCTCATCGGAGGAACGCACAAGCTGACGCAACGGCAGCTCGACATCATCGAAGGCATCTTTGCGCTCTGTTGCATCATTAGCGTCGAGATTGAACGAAGACCAGCCCGACGCGAGCTGAGCATGTGTGTTCTCTAGATCGTTCGTCGAGCTCTGGAGCTCGGCGAGCACGGGCTTGAGCGAATCCCACTCGCCCACACGGATCGCGATATCGATCTTGAGCGCATCGGTGACGATGCGCTGGGCCAGCTCGCGCTGATGCCCCGCGAGATTGATTTTGGTGGCCGAGGTGTTGTCGAGCGATGAGGTGGTGCGGATGATCATCACTGAGGAGAGCAACGCAATAAACAACGCGAAGGAGATCGCGAGGATCCGAAACTTCTTAATGTTCCGGTGAATCTCGTTGCTGTTGAGTGTCTTCATTGTATAGGCATCCAGCGGTGCCCAAACCACTTTGAGCACAAGGGCTTATCGACCTGATCAGAGGGTTTCTGAAACGTCTGAGGACAGTTTTTTTGCCCAAGCCAATCAGAGGCCTGGCAGGTGATCGGGGCCTTCGATCACGCGGCCTGTTGGTTCGAGTTATCGGCCTGAATGCACAGCGAGCGGATCTCTGCGAGCTGCCCGCTCAGCGATCCCAGATCGCCCGAATCCGCGATGAGTTCACCCACAGCACCCGCCAGCTCGCGGAGTGCTTTCATGCCAAGCAGCGACGCGATGCGTTTGATCTTGGTGCAGGTGATGTACAGCTCTACACCGTTCTCTGATTCGATCTGTTCGTCGAGCACGCTGGTGATCTTGGTCAGCTCTTCGAGGAGCTTGGCCGCCGATCCCTTGTCCACTCGCCTGCGCACGCGTTCGAGGGTGGGCGCGGTCCATTGATTGATCAAGAACTCTCCGAGTGCGCACAAGAGCGTCTGTTCGTTGAGCGGGATGGGCAAGAACATGTCCGCGGCCGACAGGCGGATCTGCTGCTTGGTGGATTCGTCTTCGAGCGCGTTGCCCGCGAGGATGACAGGCTTCATAAACCCGGATTCCCGCAGTGAGCGNATGAACTCGGGNCCGGATCGGTCCCCGANATCGAGGGTGACGAAGAGCAGATCCNCATCATGGATNCCCCGCTCGATGGCTTGCTCTGCGCTGTCGGCGAACCCGAAATCCAGATTCGTCGTCAGCAGGTACTGGCGCACAAACGGNGTGATGCTCGGGTCGTTGCCCACAAAGAGGACCTTGCCGACAAGCTGGGGGGTCTCAACAGTTTCGAGCGAGCTGATGCCCGCGAGGATGTCGGGTTCGATGTACTCCTGGATGAAGATCTCGTGCTCGAACTTGATCCCGATCTCGTGGACCACNCCGCCCCGGTGGTCGCATCGGCACACGGTGCCCTTGATCTCGACGGGCTCGCCGGTGACCTTNGTGAGGGTCGATTGGACGGCGCTGCCCGGATAGATAAAGTTNGAGTGGAGCACCGACATGCCCCCTCGCGAGATGTTCCTGGTCGCCACAGCGATCTTTCGGCGTTGTGAGTGTTCGCCCGGATCGAGGGTGAGCTCGAAGCACGGATCAAAGTATTCGATCCGCGTGAAGTGCCGGCTCGGGGTTTTCTTAGCCGCCTTAGCCGCCTTGGGCGGCTGTTCCCCGTCCGATTCAAGCTTGCTCAGCAGCTGCGAATACGCCTGGGTACCCAGACCCAGCGAGTTGCGTTGATTCGCGCCGAGTTGTTTGTTGGTGTGTTTCACGCGGGGTTCTTTGGGCTGTGCAGTGGTCAAGCAAGTTGAAGTTATGCGGCTGATTTCGCCTTGATCCGTCGGCAGGTGACCACGAGGGTTCTGATCTGGGGGGCGCAGTCCTTGAGCTCGCCGGCGGCGAGTGTTTTCTGGGCCCCGAGCGCCAGCTCTGAGATCGTCGGGAACCCGAGCGGGGACGCGGCCCCCGAGAGCGTTCGGCAGATCTGCAGGCACGCTGGCCCATCGTTTTCACGCAGGGCCTTCTCAAGATTGATCGCCATCCGGGGTACATCCGTAAGGAACTTGCCGACCAGCTGGTACGCCGGGTTGTCGGTCTCGAGTGTGGAATAGAGCGGGCCGCCATCGCCGTCCGAGTGGAGGAACTCGCCGAGGGCCTGATAGAGCCGGGTCTTGGACAGCGGCTTGGAGAGGATACCCGAGGCCGACGACGCCCGGATGGATTCCATCACCGGCTCGGACTTGTCCGAGGTCATCATAATCACGGGCGCATCGCACCCGGCTTCGTGCAGCGCCGCGATCAGATCGGTGCCCGACTCTTCGCCCATATGAAAATCGGCAAGCACGATATCGCAGCCCTTGCTCGCCCGCGAGACCGCCGACTCGATNGAGTCCGCGGTGCCCAGGGCCAGGTTGGTCTCTTCGAGGAACATCAAGATCAGGTCNCGATCGAGATCCGTCGGCGTGACGATCAGCAGCGAGCCGTGCAGACGATCCGGCTCCACACGCTCGAGCGAGTACGCCTCGTTGAGCGGGTCGAGCCCGAGCAGGTCCTTGGTCGAGATCTGCTCGTTGAACGCGATGCCCACTTCGTGGACGCGCCCCTCGAGATGGCCGCAGCGGACGATCTTGCCCTGGATGGTTTGGCTTGAGCCGTTGGCGAGCTTGAGTGTGACCTCGCACGGGCTGTTGACATGCACGAACGATGCGTGCAGGATCGACATCCCGCCGCGTGAGATATTCCGGGTCGCGACGGGGATCGTGACCTTCGCGCCGTTGCCGTGCTGGATCGTCAGCTCCACGGCTCCCACCCGGAACGACCAGCGCACATACTCGCGATCCGGGTTCACATATGATTCCTGATCCTTATCAAAGTGCTCAAGGAGCTTGTTGAGTTCGCGTTCGCCCAGGCGGAGGGTATTGGCCAGGTTCTGGGTTTTTTTCATGATGCACCTTCTCAACAAACGGGACGGATCGTGCGTGTACGCTCGATGTATCACCGCATATCGGCCTGTTGAACCGGGGGCTTTGGCCCAAAGAGAGTTTCTCATCGAGTCCGATCCATCCCCACAGGATTCAGCAACACGGGTGGTCTGCCCAGGGTTATCCGAGTCCAATAAACAAAGCACAAGCCCCGATGAACGGGGCTTGCGGCGTATTTGCAATGATATAAGTTGAGATGCTCGGCTCAGATATCGAGGTTCTTGACTTCCAGCGCGTGGTCCTCGATGTACTTCCGTCGCGGCTCGACATGCTCGCCCATCAGCAGGGAGAACAGGTTGTCCGCCTCGCCCGCCTGGTCCCACTGCACGCGGAACATCGAGCGGACATCGTGGTCCATCGTCGTCTCCCAGAGCTGGATCGCGTCCATCTCGCCCAGACCCTTGAATCGCTTGATCTCCATCCCGCGCCGCCCGATCTCATGGAGGGCGCTGAGGATGCTCGGGATGTTCTCGGCTTCGACGATCTTGGAGTTGGCCGTGGAGAGCGTCTCGGTGTCATCATCTGATCCCGGTTTGGGCGCCTTGCCGACCTTGGTGGTGCTCCAGGCGAAGCGGGCCGGGAGCTTCTCGCCGGTGATCGATTCTTCCTGCACCAGCGCGTAGTCGTTGATGTCGAGCCCGAGCTCAGCGAGCTCTTTGAAGATCACCGCGAGCTCTTTGTTCTCGTGGAGCTCACGCACNGTGGCGATCGGGGAGTTGATCTCCGCGACCGTGTCCGAGTCCTGNGGCGTCGCGGGCAGCTCGATGCCATCCTGAGCCTCTTCGATATCGTCGGAGTGGCGCCAGTTGTTCTTCTCGATGATCTCGAGCGCTTCAACCTCGGACCAAGCGTACTCGCTGGTCGCCAATGTCGCGACGATGTGCGTGGGCAGCGTGCCCTCGCGACGGGCCGCGAGCAGATCGACGAATCGGCACCCGCGGCGCTCGGCCACCTCGACGAGGTCACCGAGTCGGGTGATCGCCCGCACGGCGCGCATGGCGTCGTTGCCCGAGATCTCGGTGAGTGTCGCCGGCTCATCGCCCAGACGGGTGTTGTCGATGTCGCGGATCAGCAGCGACGAGCCGTCGAGCCCCAGCTCGGTGAGCACCGAATCGAGCTTGCCCTCGTTGAGCACATACTGCGATTTCTTGCCCTTGATGATCTGGTACAACGGCGGCTGCGCGATATAAATATGCCCACGCCGCACCAGCTCGTTCATATGGCGGAAGAAGAAGGTGAGCAGCAGCGTGCGGATGTGCGAGCCGTCGACATCCGCGTCGGTCATGATGATGATCTTGCCATAGCGGAGCTTGGAGATATCGAAGTCGCCGCCGATGCCGCAACGCAGCGCGCCGATGAGCGTGCGGATTTCTTCAAACCCGAGCACCTTGTCGATGCGTGCCCGCTCGACATTGAGGATCTTACCTTTCAGAGGCAAAATCGCCTGCGTCTCGACATCGCGCCCCTGCGTCGCCGATCCGCCCGCGGAGTCGCCTTCGACAATAAACAGCTCGGCCCGGTCGAGGTCCTTGGTTTTGCAGTCGCGCAGCTTGTGGGGCATCGAGCCCGAGTCGAGGGCGGTCTTGCGCCGGGTCAGCTCGCGGGCCTTGCGGGCGGCCTCGCGTGCCTGGGCCGCGACGATGCCCTTGAGGCACAGCTTCTTGGCTTCGGCCGGATGCTCTTCGAGCCAGGCGTTGAGTGCTTCTTGCACCGTGCCCGATACAAACGACTCGATCTCGGGGTTGAGCAGCTTCTCTTTGGGCTGGTTGTTGAACTGCGGGTCGGGGAGCTTGACGGACACGATCGCGATGAGCCCCTCGCGCAGGTCATCGCCCGATGGGTTGGGGTCCTTCTCTTTGAGGAACCCGAGCCGGCGGGCGTAGCCGTTGAGCGTGCGGGTGAGGGCGGTCTTGAAGCCCTGGCCGTGGGTGCCCCCGTCGGCGTTGTGGATGTTGTTGGCGAAGGTGAGCAGGCTCTCCGAGTACCCGTCGTGGTACTGGAGGGCGATCTCGCAGAGCATGTTCTCTTCAGCGATCTCGTTACGCAGGAACACGGGCGAGGAAAGGGCGGTCTTGCCCTGCATCAGGTGTACGACATATTCGAGCAATCCGTTCTCGGCCTTGAATGTATCGTGCTTGATCTTGCCATCGGGCCCGACGCGCTCGTCGGTCAGGCGGATCACCACGCCCGGGTTGAGGTACGCCAGTTCACGCAGGCGGTGAGAGAGCACGCTGTAATCGAAGGTGACATCGTCAAAGATCTGGGTGTCGGGCTTGAAGACAATCGTTGTGCCCGTTTCGCGCGATGCGTTGGCCGGGATCGGCCCGACATCAGAGAGCGCTTTGGTGACCACGCCGCGTTCGAATGTGATCGACTTGATCTGCCCGTCGCGCCAGACCTCGGCTTCGAGCAATGATGAGAGCGCGTTGACACACGAAACGCCCACGCCGTGGAGACCGCCCGAGACTTTGTAGGCCGAGTCTTCCTGCTGGAACTTGCCGCCGGCGTGGAGCTTGGTGAGCACAACCTCGATCGCGGGCTTGCCGTTGACGGTGGGGTCATCGTTCTTGACGGGGTCGGTCGGGATGCCGCGCCCGTCATCGGTGACCTTGATCGAGCCGTCGGCTTGGATCGTCACCGAAACAAAGGTCGCAAAGTCCGCCATCGCCTCGTCGATCGAGTTGTCGACGACTTCATATACGAGATGGTGGAGCGCGCCCAGCCCGGTGCCCCCGATGTACATCCCGGGGCGCTTGCGGACCGCTTCGAGCCCCTCGAGGACCTTGATCTGGTCCGAGGAGTAGCCGTTCTTGGGGGCTTGCCCATCGGCAAGGTCAGAAGCCGGATCGGAAGCGGGGTTGGTGCTTTGGTGTTCGCTCATGGTGTGCTTTGTTTCTGTTCGANTGGGTTGAAACTCAAGGGCTCGAACAGCGAAAGATATTCTGTGGTATCTTGTGATGGCGTATCGGTTTCTGATCGATTTTGATGCGTTGAATCATAGCGCATCTGGGGGCATTTTGCCCGGTTTCACACGGACAAACTGA